>Ga0209373_10005086_pt1 | contig 10943 bp, 9 predicted proteins | sample Higcelweek5metaG_FD_187173 | JGI IMG/M metagenome (GOLD analysis project Ga0209373, IMG submission 187173) | Freshwater pond sediment microbial communities from the University of Edinburgh, under environmental carbon perturbations - High... | ecosystem: Environmental > Aquatic > Freshwater >... | reverse complement strand
TTACGATTTCATTCGTTATCAAGTTTTTGCAAATATTCATCTCATCAATTATCTTTTGAAAGCGTTTGTATTGGGCAGCTTCCATCTCATGTTTTTTTGTCCGGATTCACACTTTTTTAGGTGTCAAACTCTATTATCTCGCCCGAACCACAATGTGTCATCAGAATCACAGTTTCCACATGCCTTGTAGCGGTGATTATAATGCCACTTGAAGCTGGTGACTCCTTGGTAGAGGGGGTATCTCCCTCGAAAATCCGTTCTTTTTAATAAACTGCTACATTTTTAATTATACATAAGAATACCGTATATTTCATCCACATTTTTCAAAAAGAGCTAGCTGATATCAACTGACTCTTTCATTATCTGTTAAATACATTCATCGCATCCACATATCCCTGCAACCCATTCGGCTTCATATCCATCTGCAGGAGCTTGTGGTAAACATCAACGTGGTCTGCATCAAAATGCCAGATAAATTTTACCCAATTCTTAATATTGCATTTGCACTTCACATTATAACTAATTCATACCTTCTATCTTCTTCAAATTTCTCGCAAATTTGATAGAATACGTATGTACGACATAAACGCCAATAACCTCTTAAAAGTTCATTTGCATTATATTGAAAAACTCAATCTACATGTGAGCGACAATTTCAATTTCCACCAATGCATCTTTTGGTAAACATGCAACAGCTAATGCCGTACGTGCAGGTGGACGTTCTGGAAAATATTCCGCATAAACTTCATTCATTTCTATGTAGTCCGAAATATTTTTTAAATATACTGTGGTTTTTATAACATTAGTCATATTTAAGCCCCTTGAATTCAATAAATTCTTAATATTCTCCATGGTCTGTCTCGTTGCATTTTTAATATTGTCATTAACCAATTCTCCCGTCTCAGGAATGAACGCCACCTGTCCAGACGCATACATGATGTTATTATATATAGCTGCTTGAGAATATGGTCTCACTGCTTTTGGCGCATTATCTGAATACACAATTTCTTTTTCCATAGCCATTATTCTCCTTCTATTTTATATTGGGCTTTCCATCGTAATATTTTTTTTAAATTAATTACAGAACCACCACATACGATTACAACAATATTCTTATAGCCTTTAATTATATTAGAATTGTCATATATTAGAGATATAGAAGCTCCGCAAGCTGGCTCTACCAAAACACGATAATCATCTGCAAATTTCACACATGCTCTTGCACAAGATTCATCTGAAACTAATACTGGTTCAATGTTATAATCATGCGCATACTCTAAACTTCTTGCTGCTACTTGTTTTGCCCCAAGACTTGTTGCTATTGTATCTATCTTATCCAGTATAATTGAATGACCAGCCTTTACTGCATGATACAAAGACGCTGAACCAACAGTTTCAACCGCAAGAACTTTGGTATCTTGCCATTGATTTCTAATGAGACCTTCCATAACACCGCAGAGCAATCCGCCACCTCCAACAGAGAGAATTATCAAATCCGGTTGCGTTTCGCATTGCTCCTTCAGTTCGTCAACTATGGTCGAATGTCCATCCCATAATTTTGGATGATCAAATGGAGGGATATACACTGATTTATCATCTTTTACCAATGAAAGAGCATATTGATGTGCCTCATCCCAGACATCACCATGGACAATTACTTCAGCATCTTCCCTTTCTAGTTTTTTTATAATAAATTCTGGTGTTGTTCTCGGTATCACAACGGTAACTCTTATTCCTAATTTGCGTCCCACATAAGCCACTGACAGTCCTGCATTCCCTCCTGATGAAGATATAAAGTGACTTACTCCATCTTCTATAGCCATCCTGCAAATTCTGTCCATTCCTCTTAGTTTAAACGATCCAGAAGGCTGATAAGCTTCCATTTTAAACATAATGTTTGTATCTGCATTATCATTTCCTGCTAGATCAATTAATGGTGTTTTAATATATAGTTTCATACTTTCTACCTTCTCCATATAGTTTTTTTTTCAAAAGTACGATATAGTATTAGTATAATACGCTTATTCGCTATACCGAATTTATTTCCTTTATATCGAATTATATATGATGTATTAGCTTTTGACAAGTCTAAGTTAAGGAAGTGATTCCATGAATGAAATAAATCTCAATATTGGTAACAATATAAAACAAATCCGAAAATCAAGAAATTTAACCATTGAAGAGTTAGCTCTATCTTCTGGCGTAAGCAAGAGCATGATTAGTGAAATTGAGCGTGGTATTCGAAATCCATCAATAACTCTTTTATGGGATATTGCCAATAGTTTAAAAATTCCATTAAATTATCTTTTGAAGCAAAACAGTTCTTCTACCGCAAATATATATAAAAAAGAAAACTCTGAACCTATCAATGCTAATGGCTTTCTTTTTCAGACAATTATGAATTTTGATGAAAATAAGAAATTCGAAATATATTCTACCGAATACTTACCCAATACTTGTACTGATTCCTCCGTACACTTTCCTGGGGTTGAAGAATATGCACTCATTATTTCTGGTACAATTATTGTATATGTTGATAATACCCGATATGAAGTCAGTGCGGGAGATGTGATAAATTTTGTCGCCGATAACCCTCATTACTACTGCAATGAAACCGATAATACCGTAAAGGCATTTATATTGATGTTTTATCCCGACAATATCCGTTAATGTGCATATTTTCTTGAGAACATAAATAGAATTATCATTTAACTACAAACAAAGGTTAGCACATAACAAGTCTCTGAGTAAAACTGCTACTCTCTCTTCTTATCAAAGTTAATTTGACTCCTCACCTAGTACACTACTATATTGCGAAAAAATAGAAGGATTGCCTATATTTAGACAATTCTTCTATTTTCATATTACTAATTAAGCACATTCATCGCAGCCACATAACCCTATAACCCATCTGGTTTCAATGCATAAGACACATAATTTATAGCCCCTTCTCTTGCCAGTCTCACAATATGCAATAAAAACGGATAAACTTTATGGATTTATTTTAAATAAACTTAAATACCCCTTATAGGATGATTCCATAAAAGGGGCATTTTATCTGCAGGAAAATCACCTATGCCTGATCCAAACAACCATTTCACCTGGTTTCCTATTGCACCACATGCTATAGGGCACAGCTTTTATGCTTGTTTCCTTCTCTATATTTGCCGCTGGACGATAAAGCTCATCCGACCAGCATTTATCATCTGTCCTAAATGCCGTTGTTCTTATTGCAACAGCTCCGTTTGGAAGGCTGCTGTCTTTTTCGTATACAAGACTACAGTCCAGTGGAATTGATATAGCCGACAGGTTGCTTCCGTTGTCAATCTCCTCAAGACAGTATACCAGCGGTCCCCTTGCGATGGCGACCTTTCCAGCGTCAGACCGAACTTTGGGATTGGCCTGGATTAATTCTGCAGGCATATCCATTGATAATTCAACGGTGTCTCCGGTATTCCAAATCCTCTTGATTTTAGCATATCCCATTGAGATATCCACTCCAGTTTCCAAAACCTTTCCGTTCACTGCAAGCTTGTAATTCCTGCACCAGGCCGGTATCCTTAATGCCAGGGTAAATTCCTTTTCCGCGCAGTCTGTGGCTTTCAGCCTTACGTTTCCATCCCATGGGTAGTTTGTTTCCTGAGAAAGTGTAACTGAAGTACCGTCAAGATCAAATTCTGCCTTTCCACCTATATAAAGATGTGTATATATGGAGTTTTTGCTTGACGTATATATATACTGGCCCAATGACATAAGCAGCCTTGTAATATTCGGCGGACAGCACGAGCAGCTGTACCATTTCTGCCGAACCGGCTTGATATGCTCCATGGTCGGATTCTTCTCGCACGCCTCTGGATTTACCTCCAAAGGATTTACATAGAAGAAGCTCTTCCCGTCCAACGCCATTCCACTCAAAATATTATTGTACAGCGCTCTTTCCATCACATCCCCATATTCGCCCTTCGCCTCGATTTTCAGCATCCTGTGGGCAAACATTACCAAGCCCACAGAGGCACATGATTCTGCGTATACCGTATCATTTGGCAGATCATAATCAAAGGTGAATGCCTCTCCGAAAACCGCAGATCCTATGCCACCCGTAATAAACATTCTTTTTTTAACAATACTATTCCACAGATTGCGACAGGTATCAAGAAGCTCTGCATCCCCAGTTTCACCAGCAATGTCCGCTATCGCCGAACACATGTAAACGACTCTTACGGCATGGCCTTCCGCTGTTTTCTGTTCCCTCACAGGAAGGTGGGTCTGCATGTATTCCCTCTTAAACTTGCTGAATCCTGGCCAAAATTCCAGGACATCTCTTTTTTCCCTCTCCAGCCTGAAATAATAAGGTTCCTTCCCTCTTTCGTCTATAAAGTATCTGCTCAGACTCAAATAGCGCTCATTGCCTGTAATCCTGTAAAGCTTCATCAAGGCAAGCTCTATTTCCTGATGGCCGCAATACCCCTTCATCTTCCCGCGCTCAGGTCCAAAGACAGAATCTATTAAATCGGCAAGCCGGCATACAACATCAAGCAGCTTCCTCTTCCCAGTGGTACTGAAGTATGCAACACCCGCCTCTATCATGTGTCCTGCACAATACAGCTCATGGCATTCCTCAAGGTTTGTCCAGCGCTTTTCAGTCTCTTTAATAATGAAATAGGTATCAAGATATCCGTCTTTTTGCTGTGCTTTTTCAATTACATCTATTACTTCGTCTGCGCAGCGCTCCAGTTCTGCATCCGGATGTATTGCGAGGCTGTAGCCCACGGCTTCAAGCCATTTTGCAACATCACTGTCCTGGAATACCCAACCATGAAATTCTCCAGTCTCAAGACCTGCAGCAATCTTGAAGTTTTTTATAGCGTGGCTTGGTTCAGCACCTGGAATATTGTCGTTTAATGCATCTCTCTGATAAGGAAGCACAACATCCCAGATCAGCTTTTGATATTTCGACCAGAAGCTGTCCTTGATAACGGTTTTCTTTAGCGGCAGTGGGTATGTTTCAGTAAATTTAGACATATAATACTCTCCTTTGCTTATTTTATATTTTGGGGCGATTCTTGAAATTAATAGCCCTTTGTAATATACTTAATTTTAGCAAAATAGATTTACGTATCAACCCATAAATAAGAAGAATTGGTGGTGAAATCCGACCTATGCTTTATTTTAAGGCTTCCCTAGAAAGACCTTTTACATATATTTCTTCCGGACAGTTTATTTCTGAAGGAAACTGGATTCACAGCAAACGGAACATGGACAGCTATGAAATAATAATTGGGGTCAAAGGAACTGCATTTATCATGCAGGATGATATAAAGTATGAGGTTGTTCCAAGCTCAGTTCTGCTCCTACTGCCTGGTCATACCCATACAGGCTACCGGCACTCGACAGGGGAAACCTCTTTTTACTGGTTACACTTCTACTGCCACGGTCAAAACATCATACTTAACAGAATGGATGCCTTGAACGAGATTTCCCCCTTAAATTCCAGCCCATATTTCAACAAGCTTAATGATAGCATTATATTACCTGTATTTTGGCAACCTGAAAGTATTGAAAAGAGTGCTATCCTTTTTAAGCAGATGACACATATAGCTAATTCCAGCTATTACACCTCCTTTGCCGCCGATTATTCACTTACGTCAATACTATTAGAACTATCCCAGCAGTTTATACATGCCAGCCTGAAGCCAAACGAATTACCCGACACCGGTAGAGGCAATTTCAATATTCTCCTTGAATGGATTCGTCTTAACATAACCGAGGAGTTCACGATTGATGAGCTAGCTGAAAAGTTCAATTACAATAAGGACTACATGTCCAGAATGTTTAAGAAGCATTTAGGAGTCAGCCCTAAAAAGTATATCAATGGTATGAAAATACTTAAAGCAAAGCAATATCTCGGTATGCTCGACCTCAGTATCAAGGAAATAGCCTATAAGTTGGGCTTCAAGGACGAAAAATACTTCATGAAGCTTTTTAAGGAATATGAAAATCTGACTCCTTCCTCTTACAGAAATGCTTATTACAGAACCTTGTACAACAACGAGTGACCATAATTTCTTTTTTAAGAAAATATGGTCACTCTGTTTCACCATTATTTACATTATCACTATCCAATCTTCTTACTCTTATGCCGGATGAATCGGAAAAACATAATTCTCAATAAGCAAAATCAAGCCACTAAGCTTATCTCTATACCGATTAAGGGCTATGTCATCTTTTTTATCTCCCCAAGGGTCGTACGACTTACTGTTTTGACAAATATTCCTTTAGTCCTTTATTTACAAGGCTTTATGCGTGTTCAAGTAGACAAAACGTCTCAACGGTACTTTCATTGTCCCAATCAAGTTCCTCTGTCTCCATCCCATTGAAGAATACAGGGAATTTGAATTTGATATGCTTTAAGAATCTTCCATCTTCCTGCTCTTTCTCATAAAGATGAACTTCCTCTACAAAGCTTTTTACAAATTCCTTTTTCTCCCCATCTGTCATCTTGTCATAAAGCTTATCAAAATATAGAAGGAATTGATAGACGTTATCTCCAGAAATTTTCTGTTGCTTGATGTTAAATAATCGGTTTTCAACTTCTTCGATAGATAGTTCCATTGCATCCATTTCGTCATACAGTCCATCCATACTTTCCTGCATATCCTGGTATTTTTTATCGTAATGTTTGTCCGATACCGATAAGTGATCCATTTGAATTGCAAGCTTATTCTTTGCACCTTGCAATTGTTTCAACTGTTCCTTCAAGTTCGTGTGCTCTTTCTCCATATCTTTCGTATCTGTTTTGTAGCCTTATCCTTATATACAGCCTGATGTAGTTTCTGTTCGTCAAACCAGAGATTTGCCATCCAGCTTCCTTCAGATTCCACTTAACAATGGACACCCTTGTCATTGGCTATGTCTTTCCCACTACTAGGGCAGACTACGGACTTTCACCGATTAGATTGCGCCCATGCTGGGCGCACAAAAATCTCTCACCCCACCTGTTACGGTAGAGTGAGAGATTCGGATTAGCAAAAATTTTGAACTGAGTAAACTAATTCAGGAATATAAGGCTACATAGGCGGGAATTTGGTGTAAATGTTTACTTTTTACATTCACACCTTTTCCTATCCTAGATTACCATCAAAAATTTTTTTCAGGAAAAAATATACTAACTCCTTTACTTCATTTTGGTAGAAATAATCTTCTCCATGCTCTGCATCTTTTATTTTATAATACTCTGTATATATATGATTAGCATTTAGCTTCTCATATAACTTATCACTTTGTGCAATTGGAACTGTTGTATCTTTTGTTCCATGAAGAATTAAAAATGGGACTGAATCATGATCCACATAATTTACTGCACTGGCATTTTTTGCATTTTCATCATAGGTATCTTCTCCTAAAAATGCGACAGTAGACCAAGAAGGCACATCTCCATTTTTTGCAACAGGAGATGTCTCGATATTAACAATACCGTAGAAATCGACTACACCAGCCACTGAACTATCTACGTTAAGGTTATCTCCCTGATCCCAATCTTTTATCTTTTTAGTCACACCAGCCAAACTTGCATATGTTCCTCCTGCTGATTCTCCCATAACAAAAATCATAGAAGGATCAATACAAAATTTTTCTGCATGAACCTTCAAATATCTTATGGCTGACTTAACGTCAATGATACCTGCTGGGAAAATCGCCTTATTTGATGTTCTATATTCTGCACTCGCCACTACAAATCCTTTTCTAGCAAAATACATCATTTCTGGCATCCAGGCTGAATTACTAACAACACTGTAAGCTCCACCGCATAGCCATAAAATTGCTGGCATTCCCTTGTGAAGATTTCGATGCTTTGGTATTATAAGATTCATTTTCAAATCAGTAAATATAGAATTATACCAATCTGGTACACAGCTAAAAGTAATATCTGTAACTAAAGATAAAACTTCATTCTCTATCTTTACTGATAATTCTTTTTCCATATAAAGCCCCTTTTCTCTTATAATCTTTTTTATTCTAGTTATAAAGCTGACAATTCCATGATTTTTTCCTGTGAATATTCACAATGATTCAAAGATCCCGCAATCTTCTTATTCGAAATAACCATAATTCTATCCGACATTGACATCAATTCAGGTAGCTCCGATGAAATCATAATGATTCCAACTCCTTCTCGTGCAAGTTTAACCATAATTTTATAAATTTCATACTTTGTCGCTACATCAATGCCTCGTGTTGGTTCGTCAAGAATAAGCACTTTTGGATTCTGTGCCATCCATTTTGCTAATACCACTTTCTGCTGATTCCCGCCAGAAAGCTGCTGAAGCAACGTGTTAATGGAAGGTGCTTTAATCATTAGTTCTTTATAATACTTTTCTGAAAAATCACCTTCTTTTTTCAACTTCATGATACCATGACGTGAAATTGCTTTGAGATTTGGAAGCGAGATGTTTTGTGGAATAGACATATTGGCAATAATTCCATCCACTTTTCTGTCTTCTGTAACCAATGCTATTCCATTATTAATTGCAATAAATGGGTTCTTAATATCAATTGGTTTACTATCAATAAAAACCTCACCTCCCAATTTTTTATCTTTTCCAAAAATTGCATTAACAAGTTCACTTCTTCCTGCTCCAACAAGTCCTGCAAGTCCCAGAATCTCACCTTTTCTTAATTCAAGCGATACACTGTCAATAATAGTTCTATTAGGCATTAATGGATGTCTCACAGAAAAATTCTTTATTTCTAATATCACATCACCAATTGGAACATCTTCTTTTGGATAAAAATTTGTTATTTCTCTTCCGACCATGTCTTTAATGATTTCTCTTGGACTGGTTTCCTTCAATGGATGTGATGATATTGATTTCCCATCTCTGATGACAGTAACTCTGTCAGCATGTGTAAAAACCTCATCCATTTTGTGTGTAATTAAAATGCATGCAATTCCCTTTTCTTTCAAAGAATGCAGGATTTCAAACAGCTTATCCGCTTCTTTACTTGTAAGTGGTGATGTTGGCTCATCCAAAACTAAAATATGAGGATTCTTACTTAACGCTCTTGCAATAGAAACCAACTGTTGCTGACTGGCACTAAGCTGTCTAAGCTCTGTTGTCGAGTCAATCTCTAATCCAACCATATCTAAATAGTATTTTGCATTTTCTTTTAATTTTTTCCAGTCAATCATTCCTATTTTCTTTGGCCATCTTCCCAAAAACAGATTCTCTGCAATGCTCAAATCGAGATGCATACTGATTTCCTGATAAATCATTCCTATTCCTATTGCTTCTGAGTCTGCCGGCCTTAAGAAATGGCATTCCTCACCATTAACATAAATTTCACCCTTATAAGAGGATTCTTCATATGATCCACTAAGAATTTTCATAAGAGTTGATTTTCCTGCTCCGTTTTCACCACACAACGCATGTATTTCACCCTGGTAAGCGCTTAAGCTGACATTATCCAAGGCCAATACTCCTGGAAATTTTTTAGTAATATTTTTCATTCTCAAAATAATATTATTATCCACCATAAGCTATCAATTTCCCCCAGACATTTTTTTTCGTCTGTATGTGTCAATACCCACAGCCAAAATAATAACCACTCCTATTGCAACCTTCTGCCAAAATGCATTCACTTTTAACATTGTCATTGAGATATTTAAAGTTTCCATAAGGCATGCACCAATAATCGCTCCCACTATTGTAACTGAGCCACCAAACATACTGACACCACCTATTATGGCTGCTGCGATACACGTCATTTCCCAGCCTGTTGCTGCAGCTGCCTGTGCTGTTTCTAGTCTTGCAGTTGATAAAATACCTGCTAGCGAACAAAAGACACCAGATATTACAAAAGAAAGTGAACTGACAAATTTAACATTAATACCACATAATCTTGCAGTTTCTTTGTTTCCACCAACAGCTAACAATGAACGTCCTAAAACAGAATACTTAAACACTAAGTAAGCTACAATTGCAAAAACAATAGAAATATATATACTCCAAGGAATATGTAAAGGTCCAAAACTTCCCAGTGCTTTAAAACTATCTGGAAAGCCTGTGATTGATTCTCCACTTGTTACAACATTGCACAATCCTCTTGCAATATACTGTGTTCCTAATGTTGCAATAAATGGAGGTAAATCAAATTTATTAACAATAAAACCATTAAACAAACCAAATACTAATCCTGCACACAAGCCTACTAAAATTGCTATTGGTGTTGACAATCCCCAATCTCTTAAGGCCAGGCCTACGAACATACCCGAAAGAGCATAAATTGATCCCGATGAAACATCCATCATTCCACAAGAAAAAACAAATGCTGCACCAATCGTTCCTAGTAACGTAATCGATACTGATCTAAAAAGTGCAATCATATTTACAGAAGAAAGGAAAGCATGGTTTACAATATATGTAACCAACCATAGTAATAATAATGGAATAAGTACACCAATTTCCCTCATTTTAAATATCTTTTTTATTTGTACCATAAGTTCCTCCACTAAGCCTATCATAAATTTGTGGGGAGGAGTTAACCTCCCCACCGTCATTCAAATATTAGTCTTTGTAAGTATCAACATTTTCTTTTGTTACAGTTATCGTTCCAGTGTCAATTCTATCTTCAGATAAACTACCTGAATCAACATATTCTGCTAACATTTTCACACCCAGATATCCCATTTGATTCGGCGCCTGGACGATAACTCCATCGATAACTCCATCACGGATATATACGAGTGTTTCTTCCATATCGTCATATCCAATAAGATGTAAATTGTCCATACCATATTCTTCTTTCACTTTTGCAGCTGCCTGTACATCATAACCAGAAGTTCCAAGTACTGCTGTTAAATCTGGATAAGTCTGTATAATAGATTCCATCTTCTGAACTCCAGTTGCCAAATCTGCGTTAGTTTCTTCCATACAAACAATTTC
>Ga0209373_10005085_pt1 | contig 10945 bp, 9 predicted proteins | sample Higcelweek5metaG_FD_187173 | JGI IMG/M metagenome (GOLD analysis project Ga0209373, IMG submission 187173) | Freshwater pond sediment microbial communities from the University of Edinburgh, under environmental carbon perturbations - High... | ecosystem: Environmental > Aquatic > Freshwater >... | reverse complement strand
ATCCTTCTCTTTCCAAAAGCAGCATTGCCTGTCGTACCGTCTGGCGACTGATTCCGAGTTCACGGGTCAGCTCATTTTCGCTCGGGAGTTTCTGACCGGCGATATATTTGCCGCTCAGCATATCTGTCCTAAGGTCATTTGCCAGTGTTACGTACTTATGCTCTTCCACAACAATCCCCTTTCGATAATTGATTTTTTTCACTGACTTATTATGCAATAACCGGAGCCGATTGACACTATGACATTTTATTGTTTTTACCCTTAAACTTCATATAATCAGGCAATTTCAGTTTGAATCCGCCGTCCTTTTTGCCGACAGCAACCAGTATACTCTGCAGAACGATGAAAACGAACAGGAATGCCGACGTGATCACTCGCGGCCATGATGCATCTTTGATACCCAGCAGCGGCACAACACGCTCAACAAGTCCGTTAATCAGAACCCCGAAAAGCGTTCCGATCGGAGATCCGACACCTCCGCTAAGCATAGCTCCGCCGATAACACTTGAAGAAATGGCGTCTATCTCGTACCCCAGTCCGTTACCCGGATTACCGGATGGAGACAGAAGTGTAAAAAGAAGACCTCCGATGCCTGCCAGCAAACCACATAAAACATGTGCTAAGAATTTTGTTCTTTTCACATTGATTCCCATGAGAAGAGCACTCTGTTTATTTCCTCCAACCGCGTAAAGCGAACGTCCGAACTTTGTGCGCTTCATCATAATAATCATGATGACAAGTACAATCAGAGCGACAATTGCTGCCGGCGTCAGGTAAGCAGTATCCAGCGTGCCGTTTTTCCGTTCATTATGCAAAAAGGTAATGTAAAACTTCGCGCTTGCCCATTTCATGAACAGTTCATTCGTGATGGGTACAGATTTGGTTTTTATCACGCTGATCATTCCACGCGCAAAAAACATTCCGGCCAGTGTCACAATGAACGGCTGAATTTCCATATAGGAAACCAGGAACCCTTGCACCACACCGAACGCCACACCGACGCAAAGTGCTGCCGGGATTGTCCATACTGCGTCAATTCCTTTTTCCGTCAGCATCACGGCGACCACCATGCTGACAAGCCCGGTCACTCCGCCAACCGAGATATCAATACTACCGGTAATCATGACCGTAGTAAGTCCGAGAGCGAGCATCAGCAAATATGCTTTATTGTTAAAGAAGTTAAAAAACACGGAATATTTGGCAAAATTATTCTCTTTAAATAGGACAAGTGATATTACATACAAAATAATATAAAGAGAAATGGTGATCAGCAACAATATTTTGGTGTTGTCTAATCCTTTATGCTTTTTTTTGAGCGAGTGATCTAAATTCATATCCAAAGTAGTCATTTCTCCACCCCCCCATCATTTGCATTCTTATCAAATACCTTACGAGTGAATGCATCGGTAAGTGCGCGGAATTTGCTTTTGAACACTTCACTGCTTGCGACAATAATGATAACGATGATAATTGCCTTAAACACATTCAGTTGATCTGCACGAATGCTCATTGCATATAGTGTTGTAGTAATCGCTTGAACCGTATATGCACCAATAACAGATCCGGCTATGCTGAATTTTCCGCCGCCGAGCATGTTTCCACCCAAGGCGACTGCCAGAATTGCATCCATTTCAATATAAAGACCAAGTTCTCCTGAATTCACGCTTCCTACGCCGCTTGAACCGACAAGCCCCGCCACTCCGGCGAGCACTCCACAGAAAACGAACGCCATGAATTTTATAGCCGAAGAATTTAGACCTACGAGACGCGATGCCGAGCCATTTATTCCAACGCTTTCAATAAACATACCCAAACTGGTTCGCTTGACGAGGAGTATCACGATCAAGACCATTAGGATCGTCACAAGAATTGTTGTTCTTACCGGAACACCCGGGATCTGAACACCAAGATATTTGAACGACGGATTCATTATATAAATTGTTTGACCATATGTGATTTGCTTTGCGATCGACCTTCCGGCTGTGAACAGAATAAGAGAGGCTATCATGGGTTGAATTTTCAGGACCGATACCATGAATCCGTTGAACGCACCACACATCGCTCCGCCGATAAGACCGACAATCAACGCCAATGCATAAGGATTATGAAATACCTCGGTTCTGTACTCCGAACCGTTCAGCATTAGCCCGCAAAAGCTTGCCGAGACCGCCATAATGGCACCAACGCTGATATCCTGTCCTCCGCACGCTGCTGTAATTAATGTCATACCTAATGTTACAATTACAAGTTCGCTTGCCTCATCCAAAATGTTCGGGATATAGCCGGACAGCAGTCCATTTGTTATTGAAATATTAAAAAATGACGGAGTTGTGATGACATTTTGAATCACAACAATAAGCAAAACCACCAACGGAAATATCAGACGACTACTTAGAATCTTCTTGATACTAAGTCCCGTGGATTGCTTGCGATAATCAATCTTTTTATTATCTGCAACCATTGTTGCTTTCTCCTCCCGCAATTGTCCGCATTATTACTTCCTGATTCATATCTTTTCCTGCCAGCTCTCCAACCTTGTGCCTGTCTCGCATGACCACGATCTTTGTGCTGGTACGCAGCATTTCTTCCATCTCGGAAGAAATAAACGCAATGCTCTTCCCCTCGCTTGCAAGCTTCAGAATCAGTTTTTGTATTTCTGTTTTCGTTCCGATATCGATACCGCGCGTGGGCTCATCCAAAATCAGGAACGACGGGTTGGTTAGCAGCCATCGCGCCAGAATAACCTTCTGTTGATTGCCTCCGGAAAGGCTTTTGATCGGTGTTTCGCGACTGGCTGTTTTTATACTGAGTAACTTTATATATTCATCCGCAAATCTCTCGGTTTCTTTTCGGGATATTCGTTTGAATAAGCCATATCTTGTCTGGAGTGCAATGATTATATTTTCCCTCACAGAAAGATCCGCTATAATGCCATCGGCTTTTCTGTCTTCAGGCAGATACGCCATACCTCGCTTCATAGCATCCAAAGGCTTACTTATTCTTGCATGCTTTCCATTAACGAATAGTTTTCCCTGAACCGTTTTATCGGCACCGTATATGGAGCGTACTAACTCACTTCGACCGGAGCCAAGGAGGCCGCTGAATCCAACAACCTCTCCTTTATGCATTTTAAGATCAAAGGGTGTAACTTTTGAAGGACCGCTCGAAAGACCTTGGGCTTCAATCATTGGCTGTTCGTCCTCGGAAAAAAGCGATTCATCTTTTTCGACTTTGAGGTTTTCGAGAATTTCCAGTTCCTTACCAATCATTTTCATAACAAGCTCAAGTCGCGGCAGATTTTCGATCAGATATTCGCCCACAAGTTCACCGTTGCGCAACACCGTTATACGGTCGCAGACCTCGTAAACTTGCTCCAGAAAATGTGTGATATAGATAATCCCGACGCCTTGTGCTTTGAGTTTTCTCATTAGCGAATATAGTTTGTTCACTTCATCGTCATCCAGCGATGAGGTCGGTTCGTCAAGAATCAGAACTTTACAATTTGTATTTACAGCACGCGCTATGGCGATCATTTGCTGTATGGCAATCGAACAACTATCAAGTTGTGATGTCGGAGATGCCGAAATGTTCAAATTCTGAAGCAATTCAGCTGCCTGTTTATTCATTTTTCGCCAACTGATTAAGCCTAAGGATCGCGGCTCGCGTCCCAGAAAAAGGTTTTCCGCAACGGTAAGATTCGGGCATAAATTGACTTCCTGGTAAACGGTGCTGATGCAGTGCTTTTGTGCATCCTGCGGGGAACGTATCACAACAGGTTTCCCTTCGATCGTGACGCTGCCCTCATCCATGAGATAGACGCCCGTTAAGACCTTGATGAGCGTTGATTTTCCGGCTCCGTTTTCTCCCATCAGCGCATGTATCTCTCCGCGGCGCAACGAGAAATCCACATTACTTAGAGCTCGAACGCCGGGGAATGATTTCCCAATGCCGGTCATCGTCAGAAAGGGGCTGCTTAGCTCATTCTTAATTGTATCCATTACGTTATGCCCACCTTATGTATGATGAAAAGTGATCCGTATTACTTGATTATAGTACTTGGTTCGGGGAAATCCCATGGACCTCCCCGAACCAAATAACCGATTATCAACCAAACATTTTGATTACCTGTCGGAAAAGTTAACTAAAGACTAATACAAACGTGCGTCGATGATTTCCTGGGTAATGGTGTCATAGTAGAAAGCTGTCTCATCAATGGACTCTTCCTTCGCAGGAGTTCCGCCTTCTTCGAGAAGCATTACAATCTCAGCTGCTTTAGGTCCGAGCTGAGGATTGCACTCTACGTTACAATTGATTTTGCCTTCCAGTGTCATCTGGAGATAAGCTCTGTTAGCATCGAAAGAAATAATGGCTACGCCGTCATCTCCGCCAACTTTCATGCCAGCTTCTTCGAGAGCCTGAATGGCACCGTCTGCCATGTTGTCATTTTCAGCGTATACAACATCGATATCGTCGCCGTACTGCTGAATCCATGAAGTCATAATTTCTTTGGCTGTGTCTGTGCTCCATTCGCCTGTTTGACGTGCTACCAGAGACCAGTTGCTGTTTGCAGCAAGTGCATCATCAAGAGCTCCGCTACGTCCTACCTGAGCAGAAGCGCCCAGCTGACCCTGAAGATTAACGATTCCAACTTCTTCGTCTGCGGTGAAACGTGTGGAGATCCAATCAGTAGCCTTGACACCTTCGTTATAGAAGCCGCCGCCGACCCAGCAAACATAAAGATCCGGGCTTGCGTTGATTGTGCGGTCCATCAGAATAACGGGAATGCCTGCATCCTTTGCGTTTCCAAGAACGGTATCCCAACCATCCATGTTAACAGCAGCAATAATGATGTAGTCGACTTCCTGGTCAATGAATCCCTGGACATCGGCTACCTGTTTTGCGGCATCATTGTTGGAGTCAGCCATAGTAAAGCTGAAACCGTTTGCTTCGCTGAATGCATCTTGCATCGAAGCGGTGTTTGCTTTGCGCCAGTCGGACTCATCCGCTTTGCACTGTGCAAAACCTACGGTGATCAGTTCGTTTCCCGGCTCTGTGGGGGCTGCTGTTGTGTCTTCTGCTTTCGCTGTGGTTGCTGCTGCTTTCGTTGTTGTTGCTGCGGGATCTTCCGTAGTACAAGCAACAAGAGAGAAAGTAAGTAGCATTACAAGCACCAGACAAATCAATTTTTTCATGTTTTCTCCTCCTCGTGATGTGGGTTTATAAGGTTTGATGTTCTTTAAAGCTGAGGTCAGCATGGGACAAATTTGTATCTTTCGACCGACAACTTTATTGTGCCATCATAATATATCGCCGGCTTCGTGGTTGTCAATACACGTTTTGCGATTTTGCATAATTTTATAATATCACTACAGTACAACTTTGGTGATTATGACACATTTTACAATACATGTTGTCTTTTTTTACCTATTTTTCGGAAACATACGTTCCTTTTGTGGCCCTTGAAAACGGGTGCCGCAACATTCGGGTGCTCTGAAAACATGATGTGCAAAAAAATTGGAGGCAAATTGCCTCCAATTGAGTGTCTTGAAGATGCATCAGATTTTTGCTATTTATCATCCTTCTCGAATCCCACGGTAGAGCTTGAAGTTGAAATATGTTGCAAATATCGAAAGTAGCACAAAAACGCCAACCTTTATTACGAGTACGGGAATGGGGATTTCGATTCCTGCAAATATCTGAAAGAAGGTCTGGACCGGAAGCATCACGCCCATAACGCCGCACAAGGTCAGAATTATCGCAAGAACCACATCACCCAGGCCATCTTTCTTTTTGAGCATATATAGACAGATAAATATCATAGGACTGATTATGCCCATGTCAATAACATACGTTATCTCCGTGGTATACACTTCAATTAATGGTAGTGTGGTGCCGGAAATTATAGTAGGAATAATGTCCGGCAGCCATGCTGCAAATAGGGCGAATCCGGAAATGATGAGAAATATCTGAATACCCCTCGTCGGTAATTTCCAGCTTTGAGATTCTCGAAGCTGAGGGGCACTGATATCCCTGACAGTTTGAATCAGACTGAAAAAGGTCACTGAAAACAAAAAGATATAAAGCAGATGAAAAGCATTATATGTAACGCCAAAAGAGATACTTGCCGCGTAATACAATACAACCGCAAGAATCGAAGCTAAGAATAACTTTGACTTTATGGATCTGACGATCACATTTCTTACAAATCCGACCACCAACAGAGGCAAGACGAGCATCAGCATTGTTAAATCACTTCCAATAAAAATGGGTGCTCTAAAATAGGAGTCATTTGCATAAATCCCACTGCCAAACATTTTAACCAGGTGTCCGTATTGATTGGTAATCAGTACACTATTCTCAGTATTAAAAGAAAATATTCCGGCAATCGTGACAATGGCTAACGCCACAATGACACTGAGTAAGAAATAGTCCGATTTTTCAAAATTAGTTCTCATGTTTCTCCTCACGCGTAGTAATAATTACACAAGGAAGATGCTAACATAACCGGCAACAAAACACTATTTAGAATATTCTGACTATTCTAAAAAAGAATCGGAATGAAGTCTCTTCACTTCATTCCGATTTTGCTCGTCTATTTGGGATATCCGTTGATTGGGTGTAGTGTGCTCAGTTAATATCGGTTCACAAAATCAGTGATGCCGGTGCATAAACTCGCGCACTCAGTTCCTGATTAAGCATATACAAACCTTTGGAATCGCCCCCGAAAAGTTCATATTTCTTAATCAGATCCATCGAGTTCTTCTCTTCTTCGCCCTGCTCTTTGACGAACCAATCCAAAAGCTGCATCGTCCGGAAATCTTTTTCGGAATAAGCGACTGAATAGATGTTGTTAATTGAAGCAGTTACCGTCTTTTCATGATCCAGCGTCTGAAGAAGCGGCGCTTTGAAATCAGCATATTGGCTAGCCGGAGCATCGAGTGCTGTCAAGATGACCTTGTCGTCATTATTGAGAAGATACTGCCTGAAAAGCATCGCGTGGTCTCTTTCTTCCTGCGCCTGAACATAAAACCAGTTTTCAAATCCGGCTAAGCTCTCATCTGCATAATAGCCCGCTATATCCAGATAGAGGTAGGCAGAATAAAGTTCTTTATTGATCTGTTCGTTGATTAGCTTGACTATTTCTTTACTTAGCATATTTCATTCCTCCGTTAAAACGTCCGATTTCTCTTCAACTACCTTATGCTTGCTCATAAACTTCTTGATTTTCTTCTTGCATTTCCCGCACTTTGAGCCGGCTTCGGTGATGTCCCTTACTTCAATATAGGAAGAAGCCCCTTTCATCATTGCGTCGAGTATTTCACCCTTAGTGACGTTTTTGCATTTACAGATCACTTTATCCGGATTCATAGTCCACCTTCATTTCAAACGCATATACAAAACGGTTTTCTATACTATTCATTCTTTCACAATTCGTGAGCAACATCAAGCGTTCGGTTGTAAAATAATACTATGACCATATGTCTTTTCCGAAAAGCAATCGGCATGATATACAGCCTCTTGATTGCATAGTAAAATAAAATTTAAGAATCACGCACCATCATTGATAATTCGTCGAACGTTTTCCCTGCAAATTGCAGGCGATAACAATATGTTTGATTTTTACGGAGGCTGCTTTCAATGTTAACAAAAGCCTTGAAACTCGGTAAGATGGTTTTGGTTTTTTCTCTTCTTATGGGGTGTTTAACCGCATGTCTAAATCAATCCAATTCTAAAGATCAAGTATCGGGGAATGGGTCTGAAACTCAGCCCGAAGTAACAAGTATAGCTACTGGTCCGGAAATGACAATTGAAACCACATTACCGTCTGGCTGTATTAATTCAGCGGATCTACTGATTTGGTCCTACACCGATGAACTTAAGCCTATGGCGATTGTCTTTGAGAAGTACAATCCGGACGTAAACGTTACGTATGTCGAGATACCGATGCTCGATTCTGAATACCAAAACAGTGTGATTACTGCCGCAAATACAGATGACTGTCCGGATGTCATCGTGATGGACTCTTCTTTTGTCAAACAATTTGTTGACAGTGATATGCTCCTGGATCTGTCCGATTTAGTGCGTTTTTCGGATAATGTCGGGACATATCCAAACACAATTGAAATGGGAACTAACTTTGATGTCGGAGGACTCCGACTCCGAGCTTATTCATACCAGAGTACACCCGGTGTTGTTTTCTATCGCCGATCATTGGCTAAAGAATATTTTGGAACCGATGATCCGGAAGAAATTCAGGAAATGATGTCCGATATCGACAAATTCACAACTATGGCAAAAACCGTAAAGGAGAAGTCTGACGGCAAGACCTTCATGGTTACTTCATACGAAGAACTCAGCGAGGCCTTTTTTGCAAATCGTGAGCAGCCTTGGTTTGTAGATGACTCACTTGTCATTGATCCGATTGCAGAAGATTACTTGGATATCGCAAAAGTTTTCAGCGACAACGGATACGAAGCCGGGGTATTGGAGGGGTCTGACGGATGGTTCGAGGGAATGAACGATACCCTTACGGATGCAGACGGAAATCCGGTTCAAATTTTCTGCTACTTTCTGCCGGCATCGGGGCTCACCGATGTTTTGATGACAAACGCACCTGACTTAGAAGGTGACTGGGCGTGCTGCACCGGACCATTACCCTATCCGTCAAGCGGGATCTGGCTGGGGGTTATGAAAAACGCAAAGATTCCGGCTCTTGCCGAAGCGTTTGTTGCATTCTGTACCCAAAATGAAGAGAATCTGACGAACTGGGCAACAGGCGTTTACACAAATGAATACCTGCTGGCTATTGATCCGGGTTGTGGCGAACTGTCTCAACCCGCCGGAGACTTCGTCAGCAGTAAGCTCGTTGTTGACAAGATCACCGAATCCTTTGATGATTCCGTAATGAGTGATTTCCTCGGTGGCCAGAACTATTATGCTGCCTTTGCAAAGGCAGCTGAAAATTGCAGTGCAGATATGGTTCGAGAGTATGACGATGAGGTTCAAGCCAGACTCCTTGAGGCTGTCGAACTATATGTCTCCGGACAATTGACCAAAGAAGAAGCCATCGCTTCATTCAAGAAGAACTCTGCGTATATAAATTCAGACTAATCGAATCAGTTTTCGGTGCGCGGGTTTCTCTCTCTTGGCTTGTTCGAGAAATGATTCGTTTTTTATAATCATCCCAAAGTTCTCCCTGGAAATTGACAGCGACAACAATGCAATCATTGAATACAACAACGATACGGTGTTTGTTGTTTCGGAGGAGGAATTCAATGTTAACGAAGATTAAGAAACTCGGTGCGATGGGTTTGGTGTTTGCTCTACTTATGGGGTGCTTGACCGCGTGTCTGAATCAAACAAATCCTAAAAATCAAATAGCGATGACCAACCCTGAAACCCAGCCCAAAGTAACAAGTTTAACGACAGATCCGGAAACGGCAAATGAAACCACTCAACCGATTGGTTGTTGTCCTCCCGGGCATCTGGTTATTTGGTCCTATACCGATGAAGTAAAGGCTTTGGCGCTTGCCTTTCAATGGTACAATCCGCAAACGGAAATAACGTATGTCGAGATACCGATGCTCGATTCTGAATACCAAAACAGTGTGATTGATGCCGCAAATACAGATGATTGTCCGGATATCATCGTGATGGACTCTTCTTTTGTCAAACAATTTGTTGACAGTGATATGCTTCTGGATCTGTCCGATTTAATGTATTTTGCGGATAATGTCGAGACATATCCAAACACAATTGAAATGGGAACTAACTTTGATACCGGAGAAATTCGAGCTTTTTCATACCAGAATACGACCGGTGCTGTTTTCTACCGCCGATCATTGGCCAAAGAATATTTCGGAACCGATGATCCGGAAAAAATTCAGGCCATGATGTCTGATATCGACAAATTTACCGACATGGCAAAAACCGTTAAGGAAAAGTCAGACGGCAAGACCTTCATGGTTACTTCCTACGAAGAACTCAGCGAGGCTTTTTTCGCAAATCGCGAGCAGCCGTGGTTTGTTGATGACTCACTTGTTATTGATCCGATAGCAGAAGATTACTTCGATATCGCAAAAACTTTCAGCGAGAATGGATACGATGCCGGAGTATTAGAGGGGTCTAACGGATGGTTCGAAGGAATGAACGATACCCTTACGGATGCTGACGGAAATCCGATTCAAATTTTCTGCTACTTTCTGCCGACATCAGGTCTCCCCGATTTTTTGATGACAAACGCACCTGATTTAGCAGGTGACTGGGCGTGCTGTACCGGACCATTACCCTATCCGTCAGGCGGGATCTGGCTGGGGGTTATGAAAAACGGAGCAGACAAGTTGTTTGGTAAAGATTTTGTAAAAGAATGTACGATGAACGAAGAGCTCTTGACCAACTGGGCAACAGGCATTTTCATCAATCTAAACCTGCTCGATATCGATCCGAATTGCGGCGATCTAACGCAACCCGCCGGCGACTTCGTCAGCAGTAAGCTCGTTGTTGATAAGATCACCGAATCCTTTGATGATTCCGAAATGAGTGATTTCCTCGGTGGCCAGAACTATTATGACGCCTTTTCCAAAGCAGCTAAGAATTGCAGTGCAGATATGGTTCGAGAGTATGACGATGAGGTTCAAGCCAGGCTCCTTGAAGCTGTCGAACTATATGTCTCCGGACAATTGACCAAAGAAGAAGCCATCGCTTCATTCAAGAAGAACGCTGAATATTTATATTCAGACTAATCGAATCAGTTTTCTTCGGAACGCTTTTTTCTCTCCCGTGGCTTGCTTGCGAAATCGGGCTTCTTTTTATCACCATACGTACGTTTCTTATCGCCTGTTGACCCCTTAGAATCATAACTTCTTTTTTCGCCGGGCGCCTTGGGAGCATAGCTCTTCTTTTCGCCTACACCCTTAGGTTCGTATCCTTCACGGGTTCCGGGAGC
>Ga0209373_10005084_pt1 | contig 10947 bp, 6 predicted proteins | sample Higcelweek5metaG_FD_187173 | JGI IMG/M metagenome (GOLD analysis project Ga0209373, IMG submission 187173) | Freshwater pond sediment microbial communities from the University of Edinburgh, under environmental carbon perturbations - High... | ecosystem: Environmental > Aquatic > Freshwater >... | reverse complement strand
GATGTAAATTCTAACCTCGGCAATCTCGATTCAAGGATTAAAATGGAATATACCGACAGAAGCAACTTTGATGCACAATTAAAAGTAGCCGGAGATATTCTGCTTTTCAGCATGCATTCAAATATCTTTCAGTTCGACAGGGAACATCCAGCCTGGAAAACACCATATATCCAGAAAAATAAGTTTAATGCTTATTCGGGGATAATAAATATTTACAATTTCCTTTTTGACTCATTCAAATACTCAAGGCTGGACGACCTGGGATATCTTATCGCCAGGATCTTCATAAACCATGAGAACCAGTATCTTGTTGAAGGCAAAAGGCAAATGGGCATGCTTTTTTCAAATTATGGGAATGAGGCAATAAACAGGAACTCCTTACAGATTATAATCTCAACAGCAATTCAGTACTCCCTTGAATTTGATCTTCTGGTCCCTCCTTACGATACAGTTAAGATAGCCACTGTCGGACAAGCTGAGGCAAAGATCCAACACTCAAGGGTAATCACGGGTAAACGCCTTGGATTCCAGTTTAACTCTGATGATGTGTTGATCAAAACCCCTCATGAAACCTGAAAATGTTTATATACCAGGGCAAAGGATTTACAGGAGACTCATATACTTCCAGGCATTTCTTTTTATTTTCACAGCTGCCTACCCTCAGGCGTCAGCCACCCGCGATTCACTTATAAAGCTTAATCATAAAATTGAGGTACAGGAAATAGAAAATATAAAGTTATCACTTTCAGGCACTGACTTTTCATACTCATCCGGGCTCATACCTCCTTCCGGTTCTGAAGACAAAAAAACACTGATCTTTCTTGACTCGCTAAAAATCAGAGCATCCAAGACTTTAATCACAAAAAAACTGTATGATTTCGTGATCATTTCGCATGAACCGGAATCCAAAAAAGAGATCAGCGGCTCGAGCGAGGTAAACTTTAGTGACTATTCAGGATTGAAAATCCGCAAAATTGAGATCAGGAGGCTGGATGTATTCGGTTCAAATTTAAACACTCCTGATTTCTATAATCCAAATAAAACTGAAAAGCTTCTTAACAAAACCCATTTTAATACAAGTGAGAATATAATCAGGAAGAATCTTCTTTTTAATGAAGGCGATACAATATCACCGCTTAACCTTAGCGATAATGAGAGGTTTCTGAGAGATCTCCCGTATATTGATGATGCACGGATACTGGTTGTGCCTGCCTCTGCTACCGAAGCTGATATAATTGTTGTTACAAAGGATATTTATTCCTTAGGTGCAAAGGTCAGTTTTAGTGGGTTTGACAAAGGATCCTTTTCTCTATTTGAAAAGAATATTTTCGGTATGGGCCATGAATTCGGGATAGAAATCCCTTATGATTCAAAATATACAGATTCTCCGGGATTCGGGATTAATTATCAGGTTAATAATATCATTAAAACATTTGTGAATCTTGACATGTATTATAATGACGGGCTGGGGAAAAAAACATTTGGGTTCGAACTTGGACGGAAATTGATAAGCGCCTCAACCAAATATGCCGGAAACATTTCGATAAGGGAGATGTTTACTTCAGATGACCTCGATTCTCTGCCGGTACCAGCTCCCGTAAAATACAATTTGCAGTATTACTGGTTGCTGAGGTCTTTCCTCCTGGATGTAAAGTCTGTAAGCAGGCTGATGATTGGAGCCAGGTATACCAATAACAATGTTTTTACCCATCCTTATATTCTCCCTGAGTCATACCATTATCTGCAGCAATATAAGATGTTCCTGGGCTCGGTTTCCTTTTCGGTTCAGAAATATTATAAAACCAGTCTTGTCTATGGCTACGGGTTGACCGAAGATATTCCATACGGCAGCCTGATAAACCTTACCCTTGGAAAAGAAATCAATGAATTCAAGGAAAGACACTATATGGCTACTTCAATTTCAATTGGAGGTTCAGTAAAAAACCTGGGGTATTTTTATACATCTGCCGGCTTAGGCACTTATATTAACGATGGAAAAACAGAACAGGGAATTCTTTCACTCAGGACCAACTTCATCTCCAATCTTGCCTTCATTGGCAGATACAGGATCCGGAACTTTGTAAATATTGATTACACCCGAGGATTTGACAGATATTATGATGAATACCTTGTTTTTAACCGGGAAAATGGCTTTTCGGGTTTCAGGAATGATTCAATCGGAGATTCACAGAGATTATCAGTCAGCCTTGAATCGGTACTTTTCAGTCCTGTAAATTTTTATGGCTTCAGGTTTGCCGTTTTTGGCTTTGCAGATGCCGGATTCCTTTTCGGAACAAACGAATTTGTAGGAAACGGTGATTTGCTTTCAGCTATAGGACTTGGGATCAGGATCCGAAACAACAATCTTATTTTCAACACTTTTCAGATAAGACTGGGATTCTTCCCGAACCTGCCGGAATATTCCAGAACAAATCCTCTGATAGTCACAGGACAACAATTGCTCAAACCTTATAATTTTGAACCTGGAAAACCATCAGTAATTCCATTCAGATAACCCTCCATTCAGTTAAACATGCTTGAAGAATTTCTAAACTTTATCAGAAAGAATAAACTTTTCAAAAAACAGGACAGGCTCCTTCTGGCTGTTAGCGGAGGAATTGATTCTATGGTAATGTCGCACCTGTTCATGAAACTTGGAACCAATATCGGGATCGCCCACTGTAATTTCTGTCTTAGAAATAATGAATCCGATATGGATGAGGATCTTGTCAGGGAATTTGCTTCCAAGAACAAAATCCCTTTCTATTCAGTAAGATTCAAAACGAAAGAGCATGCCCGAAAGAAAGGTATTTCGATCCAGATGGCGGCAAGGGAACTTCGATTTGAATGGTTCGAAAAGATAAGGATCGAAAACAATTTCGACTTTGTTGCGGTAGCCCATAACCTGGATGACAAAATTGAAACAATGCTGATCAATCTTACAAGAGGAACCGGATTAACAGGGCTTACAGGAATGAAACCACTCAGTAACAGGATAATACGTCCACTGCTGTTTGCAACACGAAATAAAATAGAAGAGTATTGCAGTGACAATTATATCACTTTCAGGGAAGACAAATCGAATATCGAAACCAAATATACCAGGAATAAGATCAGGCATCTTGTTATTCCGGTTCTAAAGGAAATCAATCCGTCAGTTAAAGAGACTCTTAATGAAACTGCTGAAAGACTTTCAGGAATTGATGAAATTCTGTCATGCTATATAGATGACATTAGGTTGAAGGTCTCTGTAAAAAGGGGTACCAATACTGTCTTTAACATTGAAAAGCTAAAAACACATCAGAAAAACAAAGCATTGATATTCGAGCTTTTCAGTCCATACGGGGTAGCAGGTTCAGCAACCGGGGATCTATTGCGATTGATGACCGGCAGTACAGGCAAGCAGATCTTCTCTAAAACCCACAGTATACTTAGAAACAGGAACGAACTTATTGTTACTCCTCTGATGACCCGTAGTCAGGTGTATTATGAAATTAACTTTATTGATGATCTTATTATGGTGCCGGGAATAAAATCAGCCGGGATTAAAAATGCCGGACCAGGATATAAAATTCCCCGGAAAAAGAGTATCGCAAGTATAGATTCTGAGAAATTGAAGTTCCCGTTAGTAATCAGAGAGTGGAAAGCGGGTGACTTTTTTTACCCTCTGGGTATGAAGCAGAAGAAAAAGCTGAGTGACTATTTTATCGACAGGAAATATTCACTTGTCAAAAAAGGGAATACCCATATTCTTGAGTCTGAAGGGAAAATTGTCTGGATAATTGGTGATAGACTCGATGAAAGATTCAAAGTTACCGAGTCAACATCCGAAATATTAAGGATTGAATTAAACAATGACTTGTTCTTATAATCTGTATCAATCTGCGAAATCTGCGGGATATTTTCATAGTTCTTCCCGCTGATCACGATGATTTAAGCAGATAAAGAAAGTCAGAATTTCCTTGAGCCATTTATCCCCCTGTCGATCAGAAGAAGATCGGCCATGGCTATTGCTGATGCTGCCTCAATTATAACAGGCATTCTCAGAGCTATGCATGTATCATGCCGGCCCTTAATCCCCATATCGGTCATTTGATCCTGTCCGAAATCGAATGTCCGTTGTACAACGCCTGTTGAGGAGGTTGGTTTGACAGCTGTCCTGAACAATATCTCGTTTCCATTTGAAATTCCACCGTTAATGCCACCAGAATAGTTTGTCGAGGTCCTGCCGGTGCTGTCAATAAACGGATCATTGTGTACAGATCCTTTCATGGAGGCAGCCGAAAAACCTGAGCCAAATTCAATTCCCTTTATTGCCGGAATTGAAAAAACAATATGACTGATTGCTGATTCCATTGAATAAAAAAAAGGTTCACCCAGAGCTTTTTGTGGATGAACGATCCTGCATTCAACAATACCTCCTATTGTGTCTCTTTCAGCCATTGCTTTCTCAAGTGCCTGATCAATTTCTGTGGAACCTCCGGCAGAAATAAGTTTTGCACTTATTTCAGCAGGTCGCACAATAAGCTTTGCAATTACACCAGCGGCCACGAGACCCCAGGTAATCCGGCCTGAGAAATGTCCGCTCCCGCGCAGGTCGGCAAAACCCGAATATTTAATACCGGCAACGTAATCAGCATGACCCGGACGGGGCACACTTTTAAAAGCATCATAATCCGAAGAGATCTTATCAATGTTTCTGGTTATAAGGGTTATTGGAGAACCTGTGGTTACATCATTGCAAATTCCGCTAAGTATCTCAGGCTTATCAGTCTCCCTGCGGTTCGTGGTGCCCTTGCTGCCACTCTGTCTTCTCGAAAGATCTGAAATGAAATCATCAGGTCCGATCGGGATCCCCGGTGGGCACCCGTCAATCACAACACCGATTGAATTCCCATGCGACTCACCGAAAAGGGATACTTTAAAAACTAAACCAAAAGAATTCATAATGGTACTTATTAGTTGCCGGGTTTGTTCTGCCTGTAAAAATCTACAGCCTCACTTACCTGAATTTTATCTGCAATTGCTTTTCCAATCCCATCTAAATAGACAAAATATAAATCGCTACCTGATTTTTTCTTGTCACGCATTAAAAGTTGACTGATCTGATCATCAGGGATATCGTGCCTGCGAAGAAGTCTGAAAGATTTCAGCAGACCGATGATCCTGTCGAACTCATCCGACGTTATCAATCCTTTTGATAATGAAAAATTAGCCGCAAGTTCCATGCCTGAAGCTACAGCGTATCCATGCCTGAAGGATTTATAGGCTTCGATGGCATGGCCATATGTATGGCCGAAATTCAGTATCCTCCTTAATCCAGATTCTTTTTCATCTTCGGAGACAACGGCAGCCTTAAAATTAACAGCCATTGAAATACACATTGTAAGAAGTTCAGTATCCCTTTTCAATATTCCCTCATGATTGTTTTCAATTATCTCAAACAGCTTTTCGTTACCTATGAGTGCAGTTTTGATAAGTTCAGCCAATTCCGGAGAAGTATTCATCTTCGGGAAGCGTCTTCAGCATGGCAGTATCGCAGATCACAAACTCGGGTTGTTTGAAACATCCAAGTATGTTCTTTGTCCCACTTAGATTAACTCCGTTCTTTCCCCCTGTGCTGGCATCGACCTGTGAAAGCAGAGATGAGGAAACATAGGCACATCTGATTCCACGCATATATATTGAAGCCAGGAATCCGGCAATATCACACACTACACCCCCACCAATACCAAGGATAAAACCACTCCTGTCGATACCTGTTTCAATGAGTCGTACTGCAAGGGATTCAACAACCTCAATTGTTTTGCTTGCCTCCCCTGCCCTTACCTGAAAAACCGGGAAATCAGGAAATCCAGAACCATATAGGCGTTGGATATTAGAATCGGTAATAATTGCAACACCTGATTCGGGAAGCAGTTCTTTAACAGATTCCCATTTCGCTCCGATGAGGATCTCTGAAAATGAACTTCCTGTATTAATTACAATTTTTTCCAAAGGGGCTATTCTATCGACCGTTAAAGTTAAAAAAACATCTGTTATTCCGAAAAAAAACAAATAACATTGACATCACGATCAATCCGAAACAATTTACCTGTTCTCAGGTAAAGATAAAAAGTATTATATTGTAATCATCAATTCCTGCTTCAATGACCCTTAAAGATAGATATAGTAAAACCATCGGGTATTTTAGAATGAACATGCCTGCTCCCGAAACGGAGTTAGCATATACAGATCCTTTCGGTTTAATTGTTGCGGTCATTTTATCAGCCCAATGCACCGATAAAAGGGTTAACATAATAACACCGCCGCTTCTTGAAAAATACCCTGATGCCAGGTCGATGGCAAAAGCAGAACCTTCAGAGATCTTTGATTTCATAAAATCATGTTCATATCCTAATAACAAGGCAAAACATCTGGCTGGCATGGCCAGGATGCTTGTAAATGAGTTTAACGGTATTGTTCCATCCGAGCCTTCGGAGCTTCAAAGACTGCCGGGAGTGGGCAGAAAAACCGCAAATGTGGTTGCCTCGGTTGTTTACAGAAAACCTGTCATGGCAGTTGATACTCATGTTTTCAGGGTCGCCACAAGGATAGGGTTGATAAGGAATGCAAAAACCCCTTTAATTGCAGAACTGCAGCTTTCCAGGAATATTCCTGCTGATTTGATATATGAAGCACATCACTGGCTGATACTGCATGGCAGATACGTCTGCAAGGCCAGAAAACCTCTTTGCAGCCAGTGCGGATTAAAGGAGTTTTGCAGGTTCTTCTCAGATAAAAATGATGAGAAATAGGCCTGGGATATACGGTATCCACCTAAAATCACGTTTCTATAGTTAATAATCCACTATCGTCTATATGAATTCCGGACAATCTGACCTGATTATGGCTGACATTAAACTAAAATATGAAGAACTTCTTCAGGCCAACAGGAAGCTGAAAGAAGAAGTTGATTCCCTGCGGTTAAAAGAAGTCAGCAGGAACGATCATAAAAATACCGGTAATGTAATTACTCCCGCTAATGTAATCAAAGAGATTTTTGATACTGTAAGCAGTTATCTTGCATTGTTCAGAGTCACAGAGGATAAAAGGATATTAATCCTGGATCTGAATAAAAAAGCAGCAGAAGTTGAATCAGTAAAAATAAATGAAACAAGCGGCAAATATATAAGCGACACTCCGCTTGGAGAAAGGAAGAAGTTAATCGATCTTATTTTCCAGATCAAAAATACCGGGAACGCCAGAAAGCAAACCGTTTTGGCAGATGATGATGATTCACAAGGACACTATGTCGGATTCAATGTTACCTCGGGTAATATCCTGGTTACATGGGAACCGGGGTTGGCACAAAAAGACGAATATGATATTTCCAGGCAGAACACTATTTTTGAGAAGTTTGCAGATCTGCTCCCGGAAATGATCTACGAAGTGGATATCAGAGGAAAAGTCCTTTATGCAAACAATCAGGGAATGAAGTTTTTTGGATATACTAAGCCGGATATTGAAAAAGGAGTTCATATTTCGGAACTTTTCCCGGCAACATACATCCAAATGATCGAGAATCTGAAGGGACTGAAATCTCCTGAACAGGTAGCAAGCAATGAATACAATGCAACAAGAAAAGACGGTTCAGTTGTACCAATACTGACTCATTCCTTTGCTTTGTTCCATAATGACAAAATTATCGGTTACCGTGGTGTTGTAACTGATATCAGCAGGCATAAAAGCTATGAGGATCAGATAAACAGGGAAAAGGCATTCCTTGAGCATCTTGTTGATTCAATCCCGGAAGCAATTGCAATTATCAACCGCGATGGTAAGATCACCAATATCAACAAGGAATTCACCAGTCTTTTCGGATATTCAAGGGAAGAGGCAATTGGCAGTAATGTGGATGATCTGATTGTGCCTGAAGATCTTAAACCTGAATCTGTCAGTATTGATTCTCTTACCATCGAAAAACACAAAGTTGAAAAACAGACTATCAGGCAGGATAAATCAGGAAATAAGATCCACGTATCCCTCATTGCCTCAAATATGATTATCAACAACGAAGTAGTTGCCTCACTTGGAATTTACAGGGATATTTCATTTGAAAGAAAGAGCCAGCTGATACAGGATATCCTTTACAATATTTCGACGGCTGCCCTTAACCAGATAGATGTTAAGGATATTTATCCGACAATAGTTCATGAACTAAGCAAGATATGGGATACCAATAACTTCTTTATAGCTCTGTATGATAAGAAGAGCGATACTCTTTCTATGCCTTTCTTCTCGGACGAGAAAGACAAATTCGAAAATCTGCCTGCCCGCAAAACTATAACAAAATGGGTGATCGGGCTGAAAAGATCAGTTCTGCTTAAAATCAATGACCTGAAGGAGCTTGAGAATTCGGGAAATATTGCCCTTGTTGGTACACAATGCAAAGTATGGATGGGTGTCCCCCTGAAAGCCGAAAAGGAGATTATCGGTGTTATGGCCCTTCAGGATTATCATGATGAAGAGAAGTTTTCACAGGAAGATGTTAATGTCCTTGAGTTTATAGCAAATCAGATTGCCATTGCTATACAGCGGAGAACAATGATAGATAATGTGATCCAGGCAAGTCGCAAAGCAGAGGAAGCTGCTCAATCCAAACAACAGTTCATGTCAACAATGAGTCATGAGATCCGTACTCCTTTGAATGAAGTGATAGGCATTACAAACCTCCTGTTGCAGGGAAATCCAAGGGAGGACCAGATGGATTTCATTAAGACACTCAGGTTTTCAGGGAATCACCTTCTTACTCTGGTCAATGATGTTCTGGATTATAACAAGATGGAGTCAGGAAAGATAGTTTTTGAACAGGCGCAGTTCAACCTCAATGACTTTCTTAAAGATATCCTGAGGACTTATTCATTCAGGTCGAAATCCAAAAACCTTGAATTTGATATTATAAAAGAAAATGAGCTGCCATCTGAAGTGATCGGAGATTCGATCAGACTTAATCAGATTCTATCAAATCTGCTTTCAAATGCCCTTAAATTCACCCAAAAAGGCAGTATCCACATTATTTTAAGGGAGATTGAACGTAAAAACAAAAAATCCATGATTGAATTTCTTGTAAGGGATACAGGACTTGGAATTCCCAGAGACAAACATGATATGATTTTTGAGAGCTTTACTCAGGCTTCACCTGATACCACAAGACATTACGGGGGAACAGGCCTCGGTTTGGCAATCTGCAAAAAGCTTGTTGAACTACAGGAAGGGAAAATCGAAGTTGAAAGTGAACCGGACAAAGGATCAACTTTCAGATTTGTTCTTTATTTCGGAATACCTGAAAATAACAGCAATGTTGAAAAAGGGGAACCCATCGAATCTTATGCAGGACTGGAAGGCAAAAGGATTCTTGTGGCTGAAGACAATAAGATCAATTTCTTTGTGGCAAATAAATTTCTTACAGGCTGGGGTGTTAAAGTCACCCACGTTGAAAACGGAAAACTTGCCCTTGAAATCCTGGAAAAAGAAGATTTTGATCTTATACTTATGGATCTCCATATGCCGGTTATGGATGGAATTGAAGCAACCAGGGTGATCAGAAAATCAGATAACCCAAGAATCAGCAATATCCCAGTTGTAGCCCTGACTGCTGCAATAATGTCGGAAAGTCAGGATAAAATTGAGGATTTGAGCATTAACGATTATGTCCTTAAACCATTCAAACCTCATGATCTGTTCGATAAGATCCTGAGGAATATTAAATAGCTCCCTGAAATTCTTATTATCTGATGCAGTTCCGGCTAAGGTACTGAGTGGCTTTTTTATTTCCCAGGCTGAATGATTTTCTGAAATCATAACATGCATCTGATACTTTCCCTGAATTCAGCAATGAAATGCCTTTATTTAACCATGCTTCGGAATTTTCAGGCTGCAAGTCAAGCGACATGCTAAAATCATTTATGGCTAAATCCCATGATCCTGAAACAAAATAAGAATTTGCCCGGTCAACATAGCACTCCGCATCATTTGGATGAAGTAAAAGATTTTCCGAAAAATAAGCAAGCGCCTTTATATTATCCCCCGAAGCCGATTCGAGTTTCCCTGCAAAACTGAGAGCTTTTTTATTGCCCGGATAAAGATCGAGGTATTTTGCTATATCATCAAGGGCTTTGTCAGTCTCGCCGGTCTTTCTGTAACATTCTGCCCGCAGGATAAGAAGCTCAGGATCAGGGGTACCTATTTCGAGCAGCTTGCTGTAGGTAGAGGAGGCTCCTGCAGAATTACCCGATGCTTCCTGCGTTCTTGACAAGAGTCTCAGATACTTTTCATTCTCCGGATCTTCTGCCAGCAAACCTGAGATTATCTTAACCGATTCGGCATACTTTTTTTCGAAGAAATTTATCAATGCTCCTGCATAAGTAATGTCATCCTGGCCCGTATAATTCCCGGAAAGTTCAGATAAGGTAATTTTTGCCTGAGCAATGTTTCCGGTTGAAAGATCATATTCGATTTCTGAGATGCCTTTTTCGCGAGCTCCATACCATTCCTTCTTCCAGAACTGACGCCATTCAGGCTTATTCTCAATAAGACTGAACGAAGGATCAAGCATAATTTCCTTTTCGCTCTTCCTGAATGATGATTTCAGGTTTGATTCGAGGTGATAAACAGAAGTAGCGGCATCTCCTTTCAGGGCATATATACGTGCAAGACCATATTCTCCCGACGATTGAGTTATCTTGTTTGCAGAATTATAATCGTTTATTGCCTGCGAATAGTCGCCACCGGCCATAAAGGCTTCGGCACGACCAAGATAAACACTGCTCTCAGGAAATATTTCCAGTGCTTTCGATAATACAGAAATTGCTTCTCCAGGCTTTCCGGCCTCAATAAAGGCTTTCCCCTTCATAAGAAAATCAACCGGATTCTGGCCTGTCATTAACAGGGTAACTCCGAAAACGA
>Ga0209373_10005083_pt1 | contig 10949 bp, 7 predicted proteins | sample Higcelweek5metaG_FD_187173 | JGI IMG/M metagenome (GOLD analysis project Ga0209373, IMG submission 187173) | Freshwater pond sediment microbial communities from the University of Edinburgh, under environmental carbon perturbations - High... | ecosystem: Environmental > Aquatic > Freshwater >... | reverse complement strand
GCCACATTTCTTGAAGCAAGAATTGGCAACAAGGTGAAACGGACGGAAAATAAACTATTCAAGTATATGAAATCAGGCTCAACCCCTGAGATTAACGCTCTAATGTTGAGGATTTTTTGACTTTGGGGCGACAGGTAGATAATATTGTAGTTCTCTTGAGTAATCCAGGTGTCGGGCAACACATCATCGAACGGTTTAGAATCACCTAGATCTCTATCAGAAGTTATAATGTGAAAATCGAATTCCCCGTGAAGTACTTCAATAATGTTGGCAACCGATTGAACAGGACCTCCAGCCTTGAAAGCCGGCAGAAACCAGTTGATGAAGATGAGGATGCGTTTCTTAGGCACGAATCCAGGCAACTACTGCACGATAAATTTATAGACTGCAGAGCTCCCGCTAGTTCCAAGATAATAAATGCCAGATACGTAATTTGTTGGAATAGCGACTTTCTGTTCAAAATTATTAGAATAGGAGCCGATTTGCTGCCCATTAGCGTCGTAAACATTTATTATTACTTCGCTTTTAGATTCCTTTAAATCAACAAACATAGTCCCACCAGATTTCACGAGATTAGGCGAAATATTCGTGATATTATTCTGTATTGACTTAAATTTCACCGAGATAATCTTCGAAAAATCAGTTTCTCCATCGATGGTGTGTTGTTTTAACCTGTAATAATTTAACCCGTCTATCGGCTGATCATCGATGAATGAATATTTCATCTGATCGTTTACAGGAACAGAGCCTATACTACCAAAATCGTTACCATTTCCAGATTTTTCGACATTGTAATATTCTGTATTCTTTTCTGAAGCAGTCTGCCAGCTTACGAGTATGCTGTTTTTAAGTACAATTTCGACCCCAAAAGACACCAAATCAATTGGCAATGTGGTTGTCGATAAATTACACCACGCAACCGATGCACCTGCATACTTATTTGTGCACGCAGAACAACTTTGATTATTAAAACAAATACAAGGGGTGTAATTCAATGAACCTCCGGATAAACATCCATTCCCTGTTGAAGTAGTAGTCGAACTTGTTGCATAATTATAGTATGATACACTTTGTTGTATAAAAGATATCCCACTTTTAGCATTAAAAATACCTGCAGATGTACAGTAACATGGTGATGAAGAACTGGTTATGCTGTTTGCCATACTATTATTTGCCACATATGTTTGTCCGTCGACTGTAATTTTTCCAGCACTTTGTTGAATACCTGAACTTGGATTATAAAAATAAGCATTCCCAGCTATTGATACAACACCGGTGCAGCAATTCACAAACCCACCGGTACAATTATATGCGAAATACCCACTTGAACTCGTATTATTCACCTTGCCAAAATTCCAAAAACTACCTCCTCCATTCATAATTGAGTTACCGCTTATATTAAGCGTTGCAGTTGAATTTGAAGTTGATCCATTTGTCACAGATCCGCCACTTAAAGTTGATAAATTCTTTGCATTAATAGTCCCTAAATTACTAAATGCACTATTACTAGCTATATTTATATTACCTGACGTAGCATTTATTACACCATAGTTCGTTACTGTTGTGCTAGTCGCATTCAAGTTTCCTGTTAAAGTAATAGTTGCTGCAGTATTAGTGCTACCATTTGTAATTCCAGCCGTACCCCATCCTGTTGCGGTAATAAAACTTCTTGCATTCAAAGTCCCGTTATTGGAAACAAACGAAATGGATGAGTTACCGTGCTGAATGTATATATCATTTGTAATTGAAACAGTTACTCCGGACGAAACGTTTAAACTGGCGTTAGTCCCAATGCTCACTCCAGTAGCTCCAGTAACGTTCAAAGTTCCACCCGTAACATTTGTGTTTAACCCCGCTGTACCCCATGACCCTGTATCATCCATGGTTAAATTACCCGTGACAGTTGTTGTGCCACCAGTTACATTAAAACTTGCACAATTTGATGATAATGATACATTCCCATTAATAGTGGATGTACCAGAAGAAGAAAATGTCGCACCAGGACTTGCCGCAGCTCCAGAACCTGAAAGGCTCATTGCGCCAGAAATAAAAGTTCCAGAATTGGTGATTACTGAGGTATTACTTATTGTTGTTGTGCCTATTAACGTTAAGCTTCCTGAGCTGCTAATGTCCAAGGTAGAAACATTAGAAGTTGTGAGGTTTCCAGAAACGGTTGTAGTTCCTGTTAAAATTAGATTTGCACTATTAGTTAGTGTAATTGATCCTGCACTAACGGAACCAGCAAGAGTTCTATATGCAGCTGTTGGGTAAGCTGTAGAAATTGAAATTGTTCCACTAACAGTTATTGTACTACCTTCAACAGAAACAAATGGAGCAGCCGCCATATTTAAACTTCCAGCATTAATGGACAATTTTGATGTGGCACTTAATAATCTTGTTCTTAATCCATTTGCATTTCTGTCACCTGAAGTAATCTCAAGCCAACCATTTGCATTTATATCGACATATCTATTATCAGTTTGCCCTCCTGATGCAGTAACGTGATGATTGATAAAAGCATAATCCCCGCTAGTGGGCACTCCAATGCCACCCCAAGTAGAAGCTAAGTCCCAAGCACCATCTTGTGAAGATGTATATATTGTTGCAGAAAAGCTCTTTGAAAATATAATCAAAAGAACTAAAAAGTAAATGATTCTTTTCATACAAGCTTAAATATTGGAATATAAAAGAATTTATTAATTAGCCAACAAAACTACAAAAATTAATTTAATTCAAATTACTAATAGTATTCGTAAAAAATCTTATTATTGTTTCAAATTGTTTAATATTTGATATTGCATTTTTGCAATAAGATTTAAGGAATAATTTTTATTTATAAATGAAATACATTCTAATGATTTATTTTTGATATTTTCAATTGTCATTTGTGAACATTTTTCAATATTTTTTTTAATCTCACATTCATTTGTAGTAATTCTATATGCTAAACCATTCGAAATTATTTCAGGGAAATTACAGCCTTCTGTTATTAATGGTATTAAACCATAACTCATTGCTTCTACAACACTTGTAGGAAACCCTTCGCTAAATGAAGGCAATATGTAAAAGTGTGCCTTTTCAAGCAATTGTGCTTTTTCGCTACCATATAAAGCCCCAATATAGTGGATATTATTTGCCCCGTCCATTGCAAGTTTAACATTGTCAAGTTCGCCATCATCAGGGCCTGCAATAACAAATTTATAATCTGGGTTATTATTAAGATGGCTTCTTTTCCATGCTTTTATCAAAGGAACAATCCCTTTTTTATGGTGCAAACGAGCCATAAAAAGGAATATCCAGGGTTTATTATTAAAAACTTTCCCCAAACTATTTATGGTTTGTGAACCATTGGGTATCAAAACAGTATTGGAAAATTTATTTGAAAGGTTCAAAAATTCAGGTTTCCCAACTGCCCTTATTGTATCACTTTGCCGGGCATATCTTCTTTCTACAAACCTAAAGTAAAACCATTTCTGAAGCCTTTTCTGGCTTAAACTCCAAGGCTCAAGCATTCCGTGGGGCACATATACCCACTTAAACCCCATTTTTTTAAAAGCAACCCCCCAACGAGTGGGGTATTGCCAGCAACCATGCGTAACAATAATGTCATTTTCAGGCTTCAGCTTTCTTTTTTCAATAAGTTCTTTTGGGGTATCCTGCTTCAAATCTAATGCAACAAGGCAAACATCTGGAGTTGCATTATAATCAGTTAGCGGAAACCAAAGCTCAGAATCAACCCCAAATTGCTCTTTCAGTATTGGTGCAGTAGCAATAGCTGCATTCCAAATGCCAAAGTTGACTTTGTCAAAACGGTCGATGATGTTGATGATGCGCATTTTTTATAAATAAAGCTTTAAGGTTAATAAGAAATTTTGAAAAGAATTTAATTTTCTTAAAGATTTTTTTTTATTATACAATTCAAATACTGCGGTTGTGAAATTTTGTACATCAAAATACTGAATTAACTTCTTACCTTCTTGACCCATTGAAATTAGTTCAGCTTCGGTAAGTTTTTCCAAATTACCAATACTATCAGATATTGAAATAGCAGTTGGTTTACAAATAAACCCATTCTTACCGTACTTTACCAAATCAGGAACACATCCGCAATTCTCAGAAACAATAACTGGTTTCCCTGTAGCCATAGCTTCATTGACAACCAAACCCCATGTATCTTTGATACTTGGTAGAATGACAGCTTTTGAATCAGAATATATACAATTTATCTCGTTGTATTGCATAAAAGACTTAAGATGGATGTTTTTAAATTCATAACTTTCTATTTGTTCAGCTAGCTGTGCTTTAAGTGGTCCATCTCCAACAATAACCAGATTTAGATTACTATCAGGATTACTTTTAAAAAATAACTGAAACCCTTTTATCATTTCAAGCAAATTCTTTTCCCAAATAAACCTTGCAATACATAGCAGATAGGGTTTGGGAAAGGTTTCTGTAATACTTGAATCGGTTTTTTTACTGAAGTATTTATTATCTACAACATCCCATGGCTGATATATTGCCACATCAACTTTCAATTTTTTGAGATATTCCCTGCTAAGCGTTCCTGCAACCAAAAAACCATCGAAAGGTCTTATTAAAATAGATTTTAGCGCCTCCTTATACCACACTCTTTTGCTGTCGGAGTATTTGCTATCGCTAATACAAACTACAGGAATCCCTATTCTCTTTGCTCCTAAAAGTGCTGCGAAATATGATCTGTTGTCCCAGCCTGTTACAATGCATATATCAGGCTTACATTGTTCCAATATTTTATTAATGCGCGTGGCTAATTTAACTCCTTTTAATTCGATCCCATTTAGATGCTCGGTAAGCTGGATTCGTTGGTAAGTTTTGGTTTCATTAATATTGTCCCAGCCATATTCATCTGATTCAGGCAATATTTCCACAACAGTCAATAAGCAACTCTTAGCAAGATTAACAAAACGAGCATGATGATATGGCCCTACTTTATGGAGAAAAAAAAGGAGTTTCATAAATTTCTTTTTATCTTACAATTTCATTTTTTTCTTTATCGGTTTTTGCATTCTTTGGAAGAATAATATAAACTGGCAACAATGCAAATATAAGTAGTGTGACATATTGTGCTAAATATCCACGCGATACAAGCACGTACATCATAGCACAAAAAATTCCATATATGATTGATACTAGATAATTTTCATTATTTGTCTGAAACCAGCACCACATATATTTAGAAATTATCCCTATTAGAAAACTCATAATTATTATTCCCCACCATCCCAAAGCAATATAATATTCACCATAATTTAATATCGCCTGACCCGAACCTTCACCATAATAATAGCTAAGAACGCTTAAAAGATATTCTCCAGCAGGTTTGTTTTTCCAGAAGGCTCTTGGGATAGGCATTGCAACAGTATTTATTACAAAATCAAACTTGTTGTTTGCAAAAGTTTTGTCATACTCGGATATTATAAGCCCAGTAGCAAAAAAGACATTTGTTTCGTTCAACGAGTTTTCTAAGAGTTCTTTTGAGTCGTATTCTGAAGCTTTTTCAACATTTATGCCTTTCCCATAGCCCCTCGCTACTTCCAAAACACCCATGAGCAGGAAAAAAGGGATTACTATTATTAGTACTAACTTAATGTTTAGCCGTTTCTGCAAATAAATATGATATACAAACAAAACTGAAAGCATAAGTACTACCAGCCTGTACCTGAATGCTTCATTTATATATATAGACGCTGCTATAACCAGATATATCCAAAACAGTACCCTGTTTTTCCCTTCAAGCAAGTTCTTAAGCACCAATAATACAGGAGTAATAAAGAATAACAAAGACTGCATCAGGTAAGCAGTAAAGCTACCCCCAAGACTTTCAGAACTAGCGGCCGAACCTGAGTCTAAGAAATTTATCTTGGTAAAAAAATTGAACCCTCCAAATAAGAATAAAAAGAAAATTGAAACAAGGAAAATTATACGCGATTTTGATAACAATTCATTTGTTGGGAGATCGGCTACAATTTTAAAATTTTTAAACTTGAATGCGTAAAACCCTAATAAAATGAAACCAAAACTAATTGCTGCGCCTTTCCATGCAATCTCAAGGTATTCACGGTGATCGATATTTTTAAAAACAGTTTCGTTAGCATTTAAAGTGTTTAATGGCCCAATAATAGTGTAATAAATATATGTTAGCGCAATCACAGTTATTGGTGACCATATAAATATTTTGTTTTTACTAAAGAAGCTTCTTAGAAAATAAAAGATAATTAGTAAACACAATAGTATTAACCAGTTTTTTTCTTCTGAAGTAATATTTGCCATTTACTTATTCTGACTAATGCTAATAGTTCAAACAAAGGTAAATTTATTATCTATAATCACTGCTGACCGACAAAAAAAACAATCGTTATTTCAGGACGAGACAATCATAAGCGTCCCAAAAACAGAAACAAGAGCCCCAGTGCGGTGCAATTAGCCTTATTTTAGGGGGAGGTGGCTTTAAAAAACAGTAAACCAATGGCCTATTCGATAGGTTTACTGCTAGATATAAACACGAGCCTGACTGATTTAAAATTTAGTCGGTTAATAGTGATCTATAATACTTTTGACAAGATAATTTATTGACAAGACCCTTTCAGTTAAATATGAATATCGGTGGTAGTCTCGTAAAATATTTAAAGATTTTTCTCTAGCAATTGCTGGATGTTTTGCTATTCTCTTTATAAGATTTCCCAAGCTTTCAAAATCAAAGGGATCATTATATATCCAACCATTAATATCATTTTCTATCAGATCAGAGGCTCCGCAATTACTGTTTGTAATAACAGGAATGCAATATGCCAATGATTCCAAAATAACCATTCCATAACTTTCATAAAATGATGGCAATATCAAAACTACATCGTGCTCTTTCAAATACCTCTTTAAATCTTCGGCCTGAAAATATCCGAGATATTCTGTACGCATCTGGGCTGCATCTTGTATATTATCTGAAGGTATGTTGCCGATAAAGGCAAGAGATACATTGGAAGGTAATTCTTGATGTATCTTTTCCCAAATATTCTTTAATCCTTCTACACCTTTTGCAACAGACTGATTTCCAATAAATAAGAATTTAAGCGATTGCTTATATTCTTTGGAATTTGGATAAAATTGGAATTTGGATAAAATTGGAATTTTATATACCATCTGATGTTCACTTTTCAACCTAAGCTGAAATTGACTTGTTTGAAACTCCGAATAGGTTATGATATAGTCAGCCATATACACTTCGTTTCGTAACTTGTCAAACCATGTCTCGCCCGGGTCGTCCTTTACCGGGAGATTAGAACCATAACGTTCATTTATTTTACTATTTATTTCAGCTATTACATCAATATGGTTCCCCCTGGCTTCCATAATGGTTTTTAACCCAAATTCTTTAGCTTTTTTTTGATAAACCAATGAAACCCCATCAAATGAAAACAAAATATCGTACTTCGAAAAATCAATTTTCTTGATAACCAGTAATTCAAGGTTGCGTTTTAAAATATTTGTAAGGTTAAAAATTCTGTACTTTCTGTAATATTGCCAAAGTGAAAACAAGAGTTTGATTGGATTGTTTGATATGATTTTTATTTCAAAACCTGAAAAATTTTTCCAATCATTCATTCGTCTTGAAATAGTCCTGATTTTTCTTAAAAACCTATTTGATACCAGATTTATATTATATGGGGCAACAACAGTAATTTCAAACTTATCTGTATTTTTAAATATACTTAGCGAGTTTAAAGTTGCATAACTATAATCGGGAATAACATATAATATTTTTTTTTTCATTTCCTTTTCTGTATTATAGCTAAAAGTAAATTAGCCTGTTTCCCTGTTTGTACTTCTGCCGAATACTTTTTAAACACGTCCTTGTCAATTAAGGTTTTTTCATTGCTGTTGCCAAATTTTTCAATAAATGCAATAGTTTCATCAATTAAGGCGCTAATTTCTTCATTGTCGACAAGATAGTATCCATATCTGATATTGTCGAAAAACTGTATCAAATCTGATTCTCTATGTTGTATGGTTAAAATTGGGTGGTTAGCGAGTACGTAGTTATATATTTTTGAAGCAGAATAATTCTTATCCTTACTTCCGGGAAGAAAAAGGATGTTTGATTTTTTCATCAAAAAAACAGACTCGAAATAAGGTACACGAAGGGTCTCTTCCTTAACAAAATCTTTTACTCCACATTGTTCTGCCAGAAATTCCAATTTTTTGTCAGCATTTGATAAGTTTGAGTAGCTAGTCCCAATACAGAATATTCTTATTCTTTTAAATAATTCGGGATTGCGTTGCATTCCAATATTTACAGCCTTAAATAAAATTTCGAAATGGCGTTTCATATAAGGAGCATAGGCTCCAATATATGAAATAACAATTTCATCGTTAAGTCGCGACCAGGGCAGTAAATACGTGTCTTCGAACTCAAAATCCTTTGCAAATGCCCCAAAGCTGATTGTTTGAGAAGGTAACTTATTAAAACGGGGATATCGTGATTTCAAATCTTCTAAAATACCATCGCTTACAGTAATTATTCCATCTGCCTTTTTCATTACAAAGCTTTCTGTTACCTTATTAGTAAAATAGGCTAATTTATGTTTGGGCAAACGTTCTTCTTTCGGTCTGTTTAAGGCATCCTTTTCAAACCATGGATCGTGAATGTCAACAATATAAGGCACTTTGAATAAAAATTTCCATATTCTTCCCAATGGCATAATGTAATGTGAACGCGTTGAAAAATATACAGCATCAACTTTATGCTTTTTAATCAGCTTGTTTCCTAAAAAGAATATATGAAAAAATGCTCGAAAATCTAGATTCCCATAGCCAAAAAGCCTGGTAAATTTCTGAGAAATTGCATTTGAATAATATACCTTTATTTCAGATGGTATGGTACGAAGCAGTAATTCATCTTTGCTATTTTCTACAAATTTAGGGTCAACCGCAAGTACCACCGGAGTAATTCCATATTGCTCAAAATACATAAGACTTTGCCTTACCCGATGTAAATCAGGCGCATTTACCGGAGGAAAATGCGCTGATATAATTAGTACCGTCTTCACTGCTAATTATTCATCAGATTAATTACTTTTTTGTAATCTGCTTCCCAATAAAGCTGAGATGCAGCTGCTTCCAATGAATTCCTTTTCAGTACATCAAGAATATCTCTGTTCTGAGCAAGGCGATCAATTATTTCTGCCATCTTTTGATAGTCTCCAATAGGATATTTCATTCCAACATTGATTTCATCCAATGTTTCATTTATACCAATAATATCAGGTGCTATTACTCCTAATCCTGCATTTATATATTCAAAAAGCTTATTAGATGAGGTCAATATTTGATTTTCCTCTGTAGTTTGTTCTCCAATCATTCCCAAATCATACCCAACCAATGATTCAATAATATCATCCGGGTTTGCTGCTGGTAAAAGTTTTACCTTTTCTGCTATGTTAAGCTCAGCAAGTATATCATTCAATATTTGTTTCTGAACAGCAGCTATATTTCCTTGCAAATAAAACTCAACTTCATTTTTACATAAAGAAATAGCTTTAAGAATTATGCTTACTCCCCGTTGGCTATTAGGAACAATATACATCCCATGCCATACCAACTTTAAAGGTTCTTCAGCAAGTCGGCTTGAAAGTTTCAATTCCTTTTGCTTCATTGGAACGTTGCGAACTCGTAAAGAGGGAATAACCAAGTTATAATCACCTACAATCTTGTTCAACATGGCATTAGTTGTAGCAAGCAATATATCTACATCGTGTATATATTTTTTCTCAAAATGGCAAACCCAATCATGTTCATACTTTGGATAAGCAGCATATTGTCCTTTAAAGTATTCCTGCGAATCAAAAATAAGCTTCGCATTGTATTTCTTCTTTAGCTTAACGGCATAGGGCAATGAATCAATTACATGAATAAGAATAATATCAATATTTTTTATTTTTCTACCTGGAAAAAACAACAAACCTTTATTAAAAAAGTAATGATGCCCAATTTCTGATTTAAAGTTCTTCCATATAAAACGAACTATTTTGAATATTAACCCTGATAAAAGCCATCTGAAATATGATATTACATTATGCTTTCTAATATCTGCTTCATGAATCTCCCAATTCCTTTTCCCAATACAACCTTCATATACATTTTTGTCTGCAATACCGGTCAATGGGTTAAAAAGAACTACATCAAACCCTTCAGACTTAAGATAATCCCCAGCTTTTAACAATCTTGGATTGTAACATATTTCAAAATGGGATATAATTAATACTCGTTTCATAATTTAGTTCTTTTCCATTTTTTCTTCAAAATTAATAAAAGCGTGGTCAATCTATTTTTCTATGAAGTAAAATAGATATTCTCTTAGCAGTTCTCCATCCTAGAACTTTTGCAACTATCATAATTGTTTTCCCTCCCATTTCTGACAGGTAATTTGACCCTCCTAAATCTTTACTCTTATTCAAAGCTAACTTATAAAGTTCAGGATAAGAAGGATATGCCTCAATGGCAAGCAATTTATATTGGGTAGCCATTGCTAATTTTGCTTTATCTGACTGATCAAACGAAAACAAATACTTTTCCTTTAAGGTGTAGGATAAAAATATACTATCAAGGCTTTTTTTATTCGTTTGTGCTGCAACATTACTCCCACCTATATATTTTCTATAATATGACCTGACTCCCGAAACATAATGAACCGATTTACTTTGAAGTATCACCCTGGTAAAAAATTCCCCATCCTGGTCTTTTGTAAGATCCTCATTCCACTCACCTGCTTTTTCAATTAAATGCCTCGGTGTTAAATATGAATGTACAGCTACATAATGAGGTTTATACTTTCCGCCTCCCCATAAACTTATTAGAAAGTTAACCGGATCCTGTATACTGAAAATACCTTCTTCGTCTAAAGTAAAAGAATTATC
>Ga0209373_10005077_pt1 | contig 10955 bp, 6 predicted proteins | sample Higcelweek5metaG_FD_187173 | JGI IMG/M metagenome (GOLD analysis project Ga0209373, IMG submission 187173) | Freshwater pond sediment microbial communities from the University of Edinburgh, under environmental carbon perturbations - High... | ecosystem: Environmental > Aquatic > Freshwater >... | reverse complement strand
TTATTATATGCTGACGCCGGAAACCTTTTCGGTTATGCATCGCTTGAAATCAGATGAGATGTTTCATTTTTATCTCGGCGATTCCGCTGAAATGCTTTTATTGCCGCCGGATGGAAAAGGTAAAGGCGGTATTGTTACAATAGGTTCGGATATAAAAAACGGCGATAAGCTTCAATTTACTGTTCCGCGTGATTACTGGCAGGGCATGCGTCTTAAGAATGGCGGAAAATTCGCATTATTCGGCACGACTGTGGCGCCGGGATTTGAATATTCCGATTATGAGGAATCTAAATATGCGCCGCTTGCTCAAAAATATCCTGAATTCAGTGAAATGATAAAAAAATTAACGCGCGGCTAATTTAAAAATTAATTTTCCTACATTTTAAATGCCGCCTGATAATGGAGATAAAATGACAATTTTAAAAACTTTATCTAAAGTAATTATAATTATTCTGGCTGTTATGAGTCCGAATTTATCATTATTTTCCAATAAAATAATAAATGAACGCGAATGTATTTTTCAGAGCGCTTTCGCTATTGAAATCAATTCCGGTTCAACTGAAATAAATCAACGGCAGAAGAAGCTTAAAATTGGCTTTATCGGGTTAAGCGGCGGTGCGTTTGATGTTTTAAAATCATTTGAAAAAGAACTTAACGCCGACATGTATTATTTAAATGAAAAAGAATTCAAAAAAAACAGTTCTTTTGAAAATTATGGAAAAGTAGCAGGTGAAGTAGATGCCTGAGAAGCGTGTAGTGCTACGAGTGCTTGTATCCTCCCACAAAAAGTTGAAAATTCCTGACTCATAGTAGAACTTCCCTTTCTGGGGATTATAGATCTTCGCCAGTATTCGTTGTTGCTTTTGAGTATGATTTTGTGATTTGTCGATGGATTCAACCCCTGTGCTATGTGGGTACTGGTGATGTTTCTCTCCATCCTTGCCAATACGGGATCAAGAAAAAAGATGTTTCAGGTGGCTTGAATCTTTGTTATTGCCGAAGCCATCATGTACTATATGATTCTCAATGTATGGTACAAAACATGGGATTTTATCAAACTCGATAACATCATCACTCCTGCTATTGGAGTACTGAGTATTGGGGCAGGAGCCTACTTTCTCTATGAGTTTTTTACATCCAAAGACAACGAGTGTAAGGTCATTTCGAGCAATCAAAAAAAGAAGACTATCGATCGTATCAAAGCGATTGCCTCCAAACCGATGAATATCGGAGTGTTTTTTCTCACTATTGCCATAGCCTTCTCCGTCAATATCGTAGAATTTGCCTGCTCTATCGGAATTCCTCAAGCCTATACCAAACTCCTTGAACTCTCCCATCTGTCGTTTCTTGCCAAACAATGGTTCATCATGATCTATACTTTTTTCTATATGATCGATGATTTTGTAGTGTTTTGAGTCGCTATTTATGCTATTGGGTATCTTCATATTACCACCAAATATACCCGTTACTGTCTCGTGCTTGGTGGAGTGATCATGATAATTTTGTGATATTTTTTCCTCTTTAATCCAACCGCTCTCAAAATGATAGTAAGCTAAGGAAACCACAAAAAAACTCCCAAGAGACCTTCATCTTTTTGGAGTTTTTGTAGTATATTTTTAGGAATTATTGTGCCCTTCTTCTTTGGTTACTTCTGATGACCTCTTCCATCTCTTTCAGTTTATTCCACATAAAATCTTCTTCTTCTTGAGTGAAATTGGCAAAGATTCCAGCAACCGCAACGGCATACTTTTCTTCTACCTGTTTGAGGACTTTTTGACCTTTGGGAGAAATATAAAATTTCCATTTTCTCTTATCTTCGACATCCATCACCCTTACAATCAATTTGAGATCTTCGAGCTTTTGGATTTTTTGAGTAAAGCTTCACGGAGTTTCGTCTGAGAGTTTTCTCATCTCTCAAATCATTGAGATACCATCCGCTATCATCCTGAGAGGAGCATAGAGAGTAGATGTTAATCAAAATTCTTTGAAAATAAAGGCATTTCCTAACTTTTCAAAAAGTGCTTTTAAAATAAATATTTCATTCACAATTTTCAACTTCTTCATAAATAATGATTACAAAACTAACTTGGTATCTCTTAAAAGATAAAACATTGATTCTTGCGAGAGATATTTTCTTATTATCTTGTAAATACTTCATAACTGGATTGCCCTTAAATTATACCCGTTCCATTTCGGTTTTCCAAAAATCTTTCATCGACTCAAAAATTCAACCAATTTGAACTTCGTTCAAATATGGGATTCAAACAGTTTTCATCTCTTTCAGTTTTTCGGAAAACCAATTTCGCTTGGATATACCATACAGCATTTCACAAATGCCCTATATAGTATAGAGATATAAAACTATATTTCAAAAGAAAATAATATTTTTGTAGAATACATTGAAAATGAAGTTCTTACAAAAATGCTCTTATCATACACACTCACTGAATCCATGTAAGTATAATCTTCTTCTCATAAACCGAAAACTTGATTTATCCAGAAAAGGTTTGACAAAAAGAAAGAAAAGATTATTATACCTGTACCTACCGTATAGGTATAATAATAGCTCATAATTTCTCATGTATGTCTACACTCAAAGTCAGCATTTCTGGGATGCACTGTACCAGTTGTTCCCGTCTCATCGAATCATCGCTTGCAAAAGAGCCTTGAGTCCTTCAAGCACAGGTCAATCTCTCCAATAATACGGCAAAAATCGAATATGAGCCTGAGATCTTTGATCCCAAAAATATTACCGAAATAATTGGATGACTAGGATACAAAGTCCTTCCCGAGCAACAATGAGAAGATGAAGATAGTGCCTTATGGAAGCAAAGAGCTTGGGTCGGAAGCCTACTATCATTGCCATTGGTAGGGTTTATGATTTATGATTTTTTCCCATGATTCCCCTTTCAAACACTCCTCATGCCTGCCATGCCGTTGGTGTCTGGATTGATTGCCACCTTTCTTCAATACTATCTTGGAAAACATTTCTATCAAAATGCGTGGGGCGCACTCAAGAAAAAAACAGTGAATATGTCCACCCTTGTCAGTATTGGAACCACAGGAGCCTTTGTGATGAGCGTAGTCAATTATGCCCTCTATTACTGGCAAACAGGAAGTATTTGGGGAATTGGAGGAATGGGAATCGACGGGATGTATTTTGAAACTTCGGCTTTGCTTTTGACCTTTGTCAGTTTGGGGAAATTTTTAGAAACCCGTGCGAAATCAAAAACCTCAAAAGCCATTTCTCAACTGATGTCTCTTTCGCCTCAAAAAGCAATGATTCAACGCGGAGACAAACTCGAAAGTATTCAAAGAGATCTGATACAAGTCTGAGATATCCTGTTGGTACAAGCTGGAGAAACCGTTCCAGTCGATGGTATCATCCTCTCCCCTCGTGCTGGATTGGACGAATCTATGCTCACCGGAGAAAGTAAAATCGTAGAAAAATTGACCTGAGAAAAAGTATTTACTCCCGCCAAGAGTATAGACGAAAGCTTTTTGATGCGTGCCGAAAAAGTCGGAAATGGAACCCTTTTGGCTCAGATTATCACCCTCTTAGAAGAAGCTTCGCTCTCTCGCACCAAGATAGAAGGTATCGCAGATCGAGTATCCAACTATTTTGTACCTACGGTAATCATTCTTGCAATCTTGACGTTTGGAGTCTGGTACTTTGGAATGAATGCAAGCTTTTCCTCGGCAATGCTCTTTGGGCTCAGTGTCATAGTCATAGCCTGCCCATGTGCTCTTGGGCTTGCCACTCCTACCGCAGTAATAGTTGGAAGCTGAGTGGGGGCAAAATCAGGAATTCTTTTTAAGTGAGGAAGTGCCTTGGAAGCCCTTGCCAATATAGAAATCATTGCCCTTGATAAGACTGGAACCATCACCACAGGAGTCCTCAAAGTACTGTGAAGTAAATCAAAAAATGGAACTTCAAACACACAACTTATTCAAATTGCAGCCTCACTTGAGTACCACTCAGCGCATCCGATTGCGGTCTCGCTCAGGGCTGAAAACGAAACCAATAAACAAGCCTTTCTTGAAGTCAAAGATTTTAAAGCCATTCATGGAAAATGAATCCTTGGAACGATTGATGGAACCACCTACTATCTTGGAAATTTTTCACTCCTCGAAGAATACAGTAGTATAAAAAAGGAATGATTGAGTGAAGTCACTGGACACCACAACTCTGAGCATACCGGCCTGTTTCTTGCCACTCAAAATGCACTGCTTGGAAGCATCTCTCTTTGAGATGGAGTCAAACCATCTTCCAAAACTGCTATAGCAAACCTTCAACACCAAGGAATCGAAGTTTGTATGATTTCTTGAGATCAAAAGTCTGTGTGTCAACGTATCGCACAAGAAGTTTGAATTCCAGAAGAACTCGTATTTTCTGGAGTCCTTCCCCACCAAAAAGCTCAAAAAATTACTTTTCTCCAAAAATTTGGGAAAAAAGTCGCTATGGTATGAGATGGTATCAACGATGCCGTAGCCCTCAAGACAGCAGATGTTGGAATTTCTATGGGAAATGGAAATGATATTGCTCTTGAAAGTGCGGACGTGGTGCTTTTGAATAATGATCTTGGTTCCCTTCAACAGGCAATCACTATCAGTAAACTCACCGTAGCAAAGATCAAACAAAATCTCTTTTTCTCATTTTTCTATAATGTTCTTGGGATTCCTCTTGCTTGTGGAGCACTTGCGTACTGGGGACTTGGACTCAGACCCGAATTTGCGGGATTTGCGATGGCACTTTCAAGTGTGAGCGTAGTAGGAAATTCACTTCTCTTGGCAATACTTCCTCTCAAGAAAAAGTTTTCTCATCTCTCACTTGCCAGTCTCTTGGTCATCTTCGGAATCCTCTTTTGAATCTTTGCAAAAAGTTTTTCTGAGGTCTCCTACGCAGGTGCGTATACCAAAGACCATACTGAGATTCTCAGTAGTATTTCAAAATTTCTATCCACCACCCCAAACAAAATCAATATTTCAGAAGGTGCTCCAAAAATATTTCTATTTTCCTCTCAGCTCTCCTGAGACCTCGCATTGAAATCTGGCACAAAAGAGCTTGGAAGCACAGGTATGGTCATCGGATCTATGGAAGCACAGATGATGATAAAACTCGGGTTGATCAAAGGAGTAGGAGATGAACTTCATCATTTCTTTGGAATCCCAAATATCACAGTCGTGGGAATCCTCAAACGTACCGATACCCCTCTTGACGAAGTCCATATCCTTCCTGCTTGACTGAGTCCAATCGCAGAAGCACAAAGCGGAATCCTCTCGTACCGTAGAACTCCAGATAGGCTTGGGATTCGAGTATTTTATCTCTACGATGAAAAGACAATTCCTTCCTATTTTAAAAACATCTTCTCAGGAAACGGAGAAAAGGATGGAAATGATATCAAAATGTATGTAGGATTTCTCGATGCTCAAATGATGAAAAGATTGGGGCTCATCCAACAAGAAAAAGACCGTTTGAAAGACTTTTTTGGAAATGATGTCATCGATTGGCAACACCTTCCCAGAACCTACAGTGCATATGACATGATGCACTTTGTGCCCAAAGCACTCTTCCGTTAGACAAATATTGATTTTTTGCAAAAGTATAGTATAGTACCTCACGTAATTATCTTTTAAATACCTTCTATGAAACATGATAAAGTATTAATTGGTCTCAAAAAAGCCAGAACTTCTCTCGATAAAATCATTCAAATGCTCGAAAATGAAGCCTATTGTATTGATATCATCCAACAAAATCTTTCGGTGATTGGTTTGCTAAAATCTGCCAATCTCAACCTCCTTGAGTGACACCTCAATGGATGTATAAAACATGCGATTCTCTCTCAAGACCAAGAACAAGTTGATGCAAAAGTTACTGAATTGGTAAAAATCATCAGACTTGCACAAAATAAGTAGAGGAATCTCTGAAAAACTGCGGATTTCTTTGTTCTAAAAAGGGAAAATGATTGTAGGGAATGGTTTGAAACCACTCCCTATTTTTCTTTCTATGTTGAAGAGTCGCAATTTTGATTGCATCTCTTCTTTTCTTTTTATAATGAGAATTATTCTCATTATAAAATACTCTTGACAATACTTAAAATATATGAAATACTATCAACATCAAAAAGTACGGGTCTTTTTGTGTGTATTTTATTTCCTAACTTTTGGTTTTTCTTCTCATTTTCCACTTTATACATTAAATGAATTTTATGAAAACAAAAGACAAAATCCTGAGATATATTCTCTCATCTATGATGCTTTGTGGTATAGCATTTGCTTTTGCTGACGATACTTCGACTGGAAGTAATTTGTCAGTTGAAAATACGATTGATTCTCAGAAATATTTTTCAGGGCAAGAGTTGTCTCAAAGCGGGACAGACAATTTGAACACTCTATCTTGATCAAATCTATCATTTTCTGGAACCACAGAAAATACTTCATCAGGGACTCTCAATCAATTTGTCTGAGAAGTATTAGGCTACACGGGAATCACTCAAACTCAATTTGATGAAATACAAAGACATGTTTACACACCACTTCCATTCCATTCCTCAAAATTCCTTATGTCGAGCCAAGCGAGCAGTTGACTTCAATGGATAAGTAAATTTTCTTTTCTAGATTGAGAACAAGAGATTCCATTATCACAATCTATACAATGATGAAATGCATATATGAGTCCAAATCTCTCAAGAGATTGATATTATTGGAGTAATTATACTTTAAATCTTGGCAATACAAAAGTTGACTGAGATGATATTGAACTTGAATTACGAGCTTCTGATGCATGAGGGATTGAAGCTTATGATACATGTTTATGATTTACCACTGACAATACTTTAGGGGCATCTACTTGTTTTATGGGGACTCAGTGGTGAACCCCACGGGCGAGTTATTCAGTTTGAAATATTTCCAGAAGCAATGTTTCAAGTCTTGTGAGCGACATGCAGGCTTTTCACATATTTAAAATTTCACTAAAATGATGAATTTTTAAGATATATAAAGACAATATCCTCATCCTTCAAACGAATTACACATCAAACCTAGGAAATACAAATTCTATAAGTTTTACATTCAAATGAAGCGGAAGAGGAGATTATATAAAATTGTATTCAAAAGGAGAACTTATTTTACAAGAGTGATTTGATGTTAATGGAACAACAACAGCAGTTCTAAAAGATCTCCCTTCTTTCCCAATTCCAACATATCAGATACCGAACCCAATCTATCAATTTCCTACCTATGAATATGAAATCCCAAACCCAATGGCACCTATTAATAAGTTGAATGAAATATATGGGACTTCAACTGCTCCACAATGATTATCAGGGCTCAAAAAAGAGACTGAATGAGATCCTGTGAATATAGCAACAGGTGAATTTTGATATGAAAACACATTTTTAAGTATTCCCTGAAAGAAACTCCCATACGAATTTGCTCTGAAATACAAAAATCAACTGTATTATGACGGCAGTGTATGATTGAATTGGTCTCATAATTATGAGGAACATATAGTCAAAGAAGAAAACGGAAATATACTCTATTACGATGCTAATTTTTGAATATATAGATTTTTAAAAACATCTACTTGATTTCAATATAATCAATGATTAAAAGCAACATTGATAGATAATGGAGAGAATATTATCATTACGTTTGATGATAAAACTCAACATGTATTTAATCAAGATAATTCATTAGAAAAAATTATCAATCGTTTTTGAAATACTCTTCGTTTTCAATATGCTGATTGATTGCTTACAAAAGCTGTTGATACATGGTGAAGAGAGGTAAACTACACATATAACTCTGACAAAAAACTTATTGAAGTAAAAGATTATCAGAATAATACCGTATCCCTCAATTATTATCAAGATACTGATAGTACTGGAACAAAAAATGATTTAAAAACAGTTACCATCACTCGTTGAGGAAAGTCAAAAACAATCGGTTTTGAATACACTCCTCAATGAACTGATCACGAAAAACACAACCTTACCAAGCTTATTGACTCAAAGAACCAAATCTACGTTGAAAACACCTATGAAAATGATAGAGTAGTAAAACAAAAATATGGAAATGGAGAGATTTTGTATCAATATACTTTGGATGGAAATCAAGTAACTGAAAATCTCGTCACAGAAAGAAATGGAAATATTGTACGCTACACCTACCAAAACGGACGTAACACCCATATTTATTCTCATAAACCAAACAGTCCAGAAGTTGAAAACGTTTGATACGAGTATGATGAGCAATGACATCTTACCAAACAAAAGTTTCCTAGATGAAACGGAATAATCTTTGCGTATGATACATTTGGAAATATGATTGAAAAAAGACAAAAGACTGATATCCAATCGCCAAACTCTCCTGAAGATCTCGTCATTCATTATACATACAACAATGATCATCAAGTGACGGTTCTTCAATATCCCAATCAGCAAACAATTCAAAATCTCTATGATGCTCAGGGGAATTTAATTGAAATAAAGAAACAAGTTTCTTGAAAACAACTCCTCACCTCATTTGAATATGATTCTGATGGAAATATCATAAAAACCACGGATCCCGTTGGAAATATAACTACGTTTCGTTATGAAAATGGATTCTTAGTTCAAATTTCAAAACTCGCAAAAGAGAGAGATGGATTTCTTTGATTTTTTGAAAATGATGTAAATGACATCATAACAAAGTTTGTGTATGATGCATCATGAAATTTAGTAAAGAAAATTGATCCAAATGGAAATGAAACAACACTTACATATGACGAGTTTCAACATCTTATATCTCAAATGACTCCTGAATGAATAGAAAGTCAACTTTCATATGATGAAAACAATAATATCATTTCAAAATCCCAAGGACTTCCTGAAAACACACAATCTATTATCTACAATCTTCTTGACAAGCCAATTGAAGAGGTACGTCAAATTGACTGAAATACCTCTACTACCATCAAGAAAAAATATGATGGAAAAGATAATCTAATAGAAATCCTGTATCCAAATGGAAGTAAAACCCAAACAAAGTATAATGAAAAAAATCAAATCATTGAGCAAGCCCTCATGGATGTACTTGGGACTTCACAAACAACTCTCTATTTTTATGATCTCAATGGAAACCTTATAAAGACGGTTTCCCCTTGAAATCTAACGACTCAGTTTGTATATGATTTCTATGATAGGTTGGTAGAAAAACAAGAGCCAAATGGTAATACAACCTTTTTGACATATGATTCAATGTCTCAGATAACTGATATACAAACAAAGAATTCTTCTGGTATTTTACTGACCCATGCATCGAGTCTGTATGACGAAGCAGGACATGAAATAGAAACAACTCTTTATAAGCTTGACTCTTGAACAAATATAAAAACAAAGAAACAATATGATGAAAATGGACATGTGGTACAAGTCATAGATGCAAACGGAAATATTTCAACATATACCTACGATGAATTTGGGAGAAACACAAGCATCATCGATGCACTCGGGAACAGAGCTCTAAACACCTACGACAAAAATGACAATCTCATCCTGAAAAAGATCATATCAACCACTTGAAAGATCCTTGCCACCTCCTATCTCTATGACCGTGACAATAGAGTGATTGGAGAAAAAGACCAAACAGGAAAGATCAAAGCATATCTTTACAATACGCTCAATCAAGTCATCAAGGTGATTGAGAAAAACGGGACTGTAACCGAGCTTTCGTACAACTATCTTGGCAAAGTTACCAAAAAGACCCAAACAGTCGCAGGCACCAAGCTTGACACAGTCTTTGAGTATGACGTAAGTCAAAATCTCATCAAAGTGATCGATGCCAACGGAAACGCAACGCTCTATGAATACGATTCACTCGGTCGTCTCACTCGTGAAACATACTCAGACGGAAAGCAAATCACCTACACCTATGATGCTCTTGGAAATCTTCTCACCAAGACCGATCCAAATGGAAGCACCATCACCAATACCTACGATGCTTTAAGCAGGCTTGTAGAGAAAAATATCACCACAGGGTCAGGAGTTGTTGGAACCACAAAAGAAACCTTTGAGTATGATGATCTTGGCAGACTGATGAAGACTGAAAATTTTGAAGGTACGTGAAGTATAAGCCAAAGTCTTTTCACCTATAATTCTCTCAATCAACTCATCTCCGAGACCAACCAAGGCAAGACCGTGAGGTATGAGTACGATGCCAACGGAAATCAAACCAAGATCATCTATCCAAGTGGAAAGGTGGTTGAGAAAAGCTATGATGCCCTTGCGAGACTTTTAGAAGTCAAGGTCGATGCAACCAGCCTGAGCCAGTACCATTACTCCTGACTCGAACTCAAAAACCAACTCAATGGAAACGCTACCAAGACCCAGTATAGCTTTGATGAGATGGGAAGATTCAAGACACTCTCAAATCTCAATACCGAAGAAGTGAAAAAAGGAAGACAAACCACACTCCAAGAAAACATGCTTGAGTCATACACGTACACCTACGATACGGTTGGAAACATCATCTCCAACGGAGAAGAAAACTACACATACGACGAGATCGCAAGACTTACCAACGTGAATATTCCTGATATGCTTCCAAAAAATGACAGAAAAAATATTGAGGTAAATACCAGCTATCTCTATGACTCAGTAGGAAACAGAGAATCTATGGAACAAACCACGACTTGGGAGACCAAAAGAGGCAAGGACAAAGAGAGAACCAAGATAGCGGATTATAGTGTCAACACACTCAATCAGTATACCAACCTTGAAAGTTTCATAGAAAAAGATGACAGAGACCCAAAGAAAAACAAGGTGAAAACTTTTACCTACGATGCTAACGGAAACCTTAAATCCGACGGAAACTTAGAATATTTCTATGATTATAAAAATAGACTCGTAGAAGTGAAAAGGGGAGAGAAAAAAGAAGAAAGAAGTAAAGGAAAAGACGATAGAGACGAAAGAGAA
>Ga0209373_10005076_pt1 | contig 10966 bp, 13 predicted proteins | sample Higcelweek5metaG_FD_187173 | JGI IMG/M metagenome (GOLD analysis project Ga0209373, IMG submission 187173) | Freshwater pond sediment microbial communities from the University of Edinburgh, under environmental carbon perturbations - High... | ecosystem: Environmental > Aquatic > Freshwater >... | reverse complement strand
TTTCAACCATTTCGAAATCAAGCGGGCCGGAAAATCCTCCTTCATATGTCCTGGCATGCACCATGACGGCGGAATAGGGAAGGTCTTTCGTATTCTCGATGAAATCAATGGCGTTCGTTTCTTTTATTCCGGCGCGGATCTTTATGGAAACAGGCAGGTCGGTATTTTCGCATACAGTCGATATTATTTCGCGTGCCAGCTCTTTCTGCGGCATAAGGGCGCAACCTGAACCATGACCGAAAACCTTCTTGGCAGGACAGCCGAAATTGATATCGATGCCGTCCGGTCCCAATTCTTTGGTAATGATAGCAGCGGCTTTCTTGAAGCACTCCGGACGCTTCCCGAAAAGCTGGACGACATACGGCCGCTCGGAATCCTTGAATCTCAGAAGCTCCAGGGTTTTCTTCGGATTGAAATAGAGCGCATCGGCACTGGCCATTTCGCTATAGACAACATGCGCGCCATGCCTTCGGCAAAGCTCGCGAAAAGCGCTGTCCGTTATTCCAGCCATGGGAGCTAGCGCCAAGATCGGCTTATTCGATTTTTTCCAGAAATCATGCATATGAAAAGCACTTACCCAATTTAAAAGCCTATCCTGAAATAGGCCCCGGAGCGAAACAAAAAAAATATCTCGCAGTATTTTCGGATTTGTTTTCTTGAAACTTATTCTTTCTCGAAGTCTATCCGGATTCCATCCTCGGTTTCTTCGATGCAGAATCCGATTCCAACGATAGCCTCCTTGAGCCTTTCGATCTTTTCCCGGGGATCATTGCTTTCTCCCGGAAACTCGAAATGTTCCATATGTTTATTTTTTCTTTAGCTTGTATTCATTATCAGTCAGATCCTCAATGGAATACCCGAGATTTTCAATCCTGTCCCTCAGTTCATCCGACTTCTTGAAATCCTTTTCCATTCGCGATTCTTTCCTTTCTTTTGCAACAGCCTCTATTTCCATTGGGATTTCCTCTGCTTCTTCGGATAGCACCAATCCGAAAACTTTGTTCATTTTGCTCCAAACCGAAAGGATGGCTTTCGCCTCCGCAGCTCCGATCTTTCCATCAGCAATAAGCTTGTTGGTTTCGGTGATGAGCTCATAGAGAACGCTGACTGCAAGGGGAGTATTGAGATCGTCATCCATCGCTTCCTCGAAACGCTTGAGATATATGTGAGCGAAGTCGACCGGCTCGTCCTGAGTTACTGATGCTTCATTCTTGTCCATGATCGCGCTAAGCGCCCTTTCGAAATTCCCAATCCTTTCCAAATTGGATTCAGCCTGGTCAAGGGATTGCCAACTGAAATTCACTTGGCTCCTATAATGCCCTGAGAGGAAAAGCAAGCGAAGAGCGCTAAGGCTATATCCTTTTTCAGATATGTCTTCAAGGCGATAGAAATTACCCTTCGATTTCGACATCTTTTCTCCATCTATTTTGAGAAGCCTGGTATGAATCCAATAATTGACGAATTTCTTTCCGGTTGCCGATTCGGTCTGCGCGATTTCGGCCTCATGGTGCGGAAATATATTATCTTCTCCTCCGGTATGTATGTCCATGGTGTCGCCGAGGTATTCAGTGCTCATGGCGCTGCATTCTATGTGCCATCCGGGATATCCTAAAGACCAGGGAGATTCCCATTTGAGCAGATGCTCCTTGGGAGCCTTGAGCCACAGGGCAAAATCCCACGGATTTCTCTTGTCGGGATGCTCTTCGAGACGTGCTCCGACCTTGAGGTTTTCAAGGGTGTTCCCGGAAAGCTTTCCGTATTCCGGGAAGCTGGTCACATCGAAAAACACATTCCCGTTCTTCTCATAGGCATGGCCTTTTTCGATAAGTTTCTCAATAATCCCTATCATCTGAGGGATATGGGCCGTGGCACGCGGGAAATATTGAGCCGGCAGAATATTGAATTCCGCTTCTTTCTTCTTGAAATAATCCTCATAGAAAGCGGCCACTTCTTCCGGCGTCTTCTTGTCGCGCCTGGAGGCTTTTTCCATTTTGTCCTCACCGCTGTCTCCCTGGGCGATATCATCTTCAGTCAGATGTCCGACATCGGTGATATTCTTTATGTGACGCACTTCGAATCCAAGATATGCCAGATATCTCCTGAGAGTATCGGCAGTGAGATATGATTTGAAATTGCCGATATGGACATAGTCATAAACAGTCGGCCCGCAGGTATACATCGTGACTTTCCCGGGATTCAGCGGAACGAACTCTTCCTTTTTCTTAGTAAGCGTGTTATGCAGTTTCAGCATATGATATTTATTGACTATTTTTTAAATCCATTTCCTAATCTTGAACACCGATATGGTGATCATGGAGAGCACGAACATTATTCCGATATGGATCCAGAATCCGTTCGGATTCTTCCCGAATGGGATGTCGGCGCTCATCGCCAAAACGTTCGAATATACCGTCATCGGCAGCATCACAGCTGAGAATATGGTCAGGATCTTCATGGTCATGTCGAGCTTGTTGGAAAGCAGGGAGTTGTTGGTGCCTTCCAATGACTCGATGGTTTCCTTGGAGCTTTCCAACATGTTCCAAACGCGGATATTGGTTCCGATAAGATCCTGGAAATACGGCTTCAGTTCTGGCTCTATGAATTTGTATTTGTTCTGTACTAATGACTCAAAAACGCTTTTTTGCGGTTTCATCGTCCTCCTGAAATTGAGGATATCCCTTTTGACAACCGATATCTCGAAAACCATATCTTTCTCGTGTCCGGCGAATATTTCCTCTTCGATATTGTCGAGCTTCCTGGAAATGTGATCGAGGCGCGGAAAGCACGATTCCAAAAGGAGCTCCAGAATATATCGAAGGAGCGCCCCTGGACTCTGGCTCATATATGTTTCCCTTTTCGTCTTGCTTCTCTTGAGTTCCAGAAAAAAATCATTCAGCTGATAGATTTCGACATCATGGGATGTTATGAGCGTTCCGTCGCATATCACGATATCGAGCTCTCCGGAATAGGTCGTCCTGGTCACGGTGTCATAGAGCGGGACATGAATCGCCAGATAGAGGCAGGTGTCATATTCGGCGGCTTTCGGCCGCAATGTCGGAGTGGAGAATTCCTCGACCACAAGCGGATGGAGATTGAATCTCTTTTTGAGCTTCAACGCATCGTCAGCATTGGGTTCCCTGAAATCTATCCAGGTGACTTTTTCTGTTTTTATTTCTTGCATCTTTTTATCTTTTTTCACGTCTTATGCTGAAAATTATATCAGCAAATAAGCTATTTGACAAAAAAGGGGATTGGTAGTTGAATGGACTCAATGAAAAAGGTCCTGCTGTTCCTGATAAAGCTATATCAAAAAACCCTATCGCTCGATCATGGGTTCCTTTCCTATTTCTATTCCGAAAGGCTTTGCCGCTTCCATCCGACTTGCAGCCAGTATACGTATGAAGCCGTGGAGCGTTTCGGAATCCTGAAAGGATCATGGCTCGGACTGAGACGCATCGTCCGCTGCCACCCCTGGAACGACGGGGGATATGATCCGGTTCCGAAGAAATAAGCTCTTTTACAGCAGGACATGTTTTTCGATTCATACAACCTTTAGCCATGAAAGCGGGGTGAAGGATGCCGGTTACATTTAACCATGCATTGGTTATTGATAGGGGTCTTTTCTTTTGCGGAGAAGGAATCGGGCATATTCACATCAAAGAACTCCGTCCCAGATTTCAATTCTGCCCGATTTGTGGAGAGTATCTGCAAAGGAAAACAGTGTTTCACATCAAATCCTTGTTTGAGCTCCTCTGCATGCTTCGCGCTTTCAGAATGCGTAGACATAAAGCCGCTTAACTGACAGCAATCATTGCCAATCTTTTCCAGGGGGGGGCATATGGAAATGACAGCAGCCACAGGAGGACCAGGCAGAGCACTTCCCACTATCGATATTCACTGCTGGATCTGCGGAAAGCAAACAGTAACGGAGGACTATTTTTTCACTTATGCGAGATGTCCCATGTGCGGAATAAAGGTGAAACCGGCACGCCTATTATCCTACAATTATACCGAGGTGACACACTAGCAAAGCCCGGGGTCGAAACTGAATCTTCAGACATCGACCCCGGGCTTTTTTCATTTGACTTTTAACTATTTATATAATAGGCTTTTTTGAGTAGTCCTTTAGCAAAAAACGGAGGAATACGGAAATGACCGTAAGAAACAATGGAGCGCCAATAGGCGTGGCTCTGCTCCTCTTTGCCTTGATCAATGGGGTTCATAAGCTTTTTGTGGTCAAGGAACTCGTAGCCAAACCCCAATACGCGAAGCAGGCAGGAATGCTTTCCTTTCCTATTGAAACCTACCAGCAAGAAGATAATGACTATCTTGGAACGGTAACACGGGCAATCGAGGAGGAAATCGGGATAAGCCACGAACATATAGAGATAGAGTCCGGGATATTCGCTGGATTCCATCTTATCCCAGAAAGGAACGACATCGAAACAGTCTATGTAGTGGGACACTACAAAGGAGATCCAGGCGTCGGATTCTCACCAAAAGACTCCGATGTCGAATTCGCAGGGTGGTTCTCGATTGTCGATCTTCTGGCATACCCATCAATAAGGATCGAGGTTCCGCCTATTTTGCGACATTATGTATCTGGGATTTCCCCCAACTTCGTGTAAACGCCACGAAGCGAACTGTCAGCACATGCAGCCCTTGAGATCAGTAAGATCCTAGGGCTGCTTTTTTATTTTTATAGGAATATTTTCGTATGAAGAAATTTCTCTCCAAGAATGATTTTCCTATAATTATCCGCCTTCAGGCCGTTAAATATCTCAATAGAGTCAAGCGAAGTTCCCTGAAGCATCCTGATGCTTCTTATTTTTCCTCCAAGGCCGCCTGTCACGTCCACATTGTGTGATTCGGACAAAGAAATGTTCTCTTCTATTTTAGATAGATCAATCTGTTCCATCAACTCAGCATCTTTATTGTGATAAGGATCCTTATTGAAAATCCCATCTATATCTGATGCAAAGAATACTTTTTTAGCGCCAAGCTCCTTGGCAAGATATGGAACGATAACATCTCCCGAACACACAGACAAAGTGACATCATTGTCATAAGTCATTTCTCCATACAAAACCGGGACGATATCTTTTTCAAGAGCTGTTCTGATGATTTCCGTATCACAATAAGATATTTCGCCGCCTTCTTGTATAATTACTGATGCTGTGTGGACAGAGGAAACAGGCAGGCCTTCATTCAGCATTATTTCCAGAAATGACGCGTTGAATTTCTGATTCTCAATCCTTAATTTAAGTGCTCCTGATATCTTCTCGGAATCATTTCCCGCACCATTTTTCAATCCGAACTTGTGTGCTAGCCGATGCCCCACCGATCCAGCCCCGTGTACCAATATGAGATTGAAGTTCTTTTCGCTTCTGAGTTTTGCCAGCACTTTTGCTGTATTAACAAGCAATGAGCGCCTTAAAGCCACCCCCGACCTGTTCTTATATGTCGCCACGCTTCCTCCGATCTTTATTATATATATAGGCTTCATGGATATTTAATCTCTTACTTTTCTTGTTACTTCATCGATTATCCAAGCCGGGGTAGAAGCGCCGGCTGAGATTCCGACGCGGCTTGCTCCGCTAAACCACTCCAACTTCATGTCATCAGCCCTTTCTATGAAATATGATTTCGGGTTGATGCTTTTCGCTATCTCATATAAGCGCGCAGAGTTGGCACTGTCAGGGGATCCGATGATTATCATAACGTCATTCTCTTCGGACATTTTTCTCACTTCCGACTGCCTGTTTTCAGTCGCAAGGCAGATGGTGTTTTCTATTTCGACATCAGGATACCTGCTTTTGATGACATCGGAAGCTTCATCGAAAAATTCCTTGTTCTGGGTGGTCTGCGAAATGACAATGATCTTCTTGCCCGGATCAAGCTTCAGTTTTTCCAAATCATCATGATCCGAAATCATGATTCCTCTTTTTCCTCCGCATTCAAAAATCCCCTTGACTTCCTTGTGATTCTTGTCGCCAACTATGATGACCTGGGAATCACTGTTCGAATGAAGAGAGGACAGCTTCTGAACCTGAGTCACTTTCGGGCAGGTGGTGTCGATTATTTCAATGCCTCTCTTTTGAGCCAAAGAATAGATATCCGGACCGACCCCATGAGCTGAAACGATAAGCGTTCCGATATTGTCATATGCTCCGCTTGCAAAATCATCCGGACTGATTTTCCTGATTCCTTTTTCCTCTATCTTCTTCATGACATCGTCATTATGGACGAGAGAGCCGAGAATGAAGACCGGCTGACTGGTTTTCGACATATCCAAACCGGCCACCATTTCATAGGCGCGCTTCACTCCTCCGCAAAAACCGGCGAACCGGCTCAATGTTATTTCCATAGCCATCTGATTGTCTTTTTATCCACTCAAATATCTCACAAACGAAATCAAAAATCAAATGTCCGGCGTCATTGGGAATCATTGCCAAAAAGAAACATTGCTGGTATAATCATACGGATATGGAATATCCATGCCGATATTCAATGAATAACCATTTTAAGGATACAAACGATGTTCACGGATGAAGCCAAAATAAGAATTTCAGCGGGACGCGGCGGAGACGGGGTCGTGGCTTTCGATAAGATAAAGATGAGCCTCGGTCCGACCGGCGGAGATGGCGGAAACGGGGGAGACATATACTTCGAAGGCGTTTCGAACCTGTCCGCTCTCAACAAATACCGCCACAAAAGGGATCACTATGCCGGCGACGGCAAGAACGGCAAATCAGACAAGTCCGCTGGCATAAGCGGGAAAGACCTTATCCTCACCGTCCCGATCGGTTCCGTCATCCATAATCTCAGCACGAAAAAGGACATCGATATCAAGGAAGTGGGGCAGAAAGTGCTGGTCGCCAAAGGAGGAAGAGGCGGAAGAGGAAATTTCCATTTCCGTTCAGCAACGAACACTTCCCCGCAGGAAAGGGAGGAGGGCAAGCCGGGACAGGAATTCGAACTGTTCCTCGAACTTCGCTTGATAGCGAACATCGGCCTTGTCGGCCTTCCAAGCGCCGGAAAATCGAGCCTGCTCAACGAACTGACTGCGACCGATGTGAAAGTCGGCGCCTATCACTTCACCACCCTTGAACCGAATCTCGGATCGATGGACGGAACGATCATCGCCGATATCCCAGGACTTATCGAAGGAGCATCCGACGGAAAAGGACTCGGGATGAAGTTCCTGCGCCACATACAAAGGACCAAGGTGCTCGCACATTGCATAAGTTCGGAATCGGAAAATGCGAAGGATGACTATCGCATAATCAGAAGCGAGCTTGAAAAATTCAACCCGGAACTGATCAGGAAAAAGGAAGTCATCATCCTGACCAAAACCGACCTCCTTGACGAGAAGTCACTCAAGGAAAAAACCGAAGAACTCAAGAAACTGAATCCCGATATGATAACCGTTTCCATCCACGACTTCGATGCCATAGAAAAACTCAAGAAATACCTCATCGAGAAGCTGATCCAGGTTGAATAGCCGATTCGGGATATGATATAATCAAGGAAAGGATAAGACACCTAAAATGGAGAAGAATTACACCATATTGCTGATAGCCATATTCATCTGGACCATCCCTTGGAAAGGGGTGGCTCTTTGGCGGGCAGCGAAAAACAATGACCGGGCTTGGTTCTTGGCGATCCTGATTCTCAACACCGTCGCCATTTTGGAGATTCTCTATATTTTCGTTTTCTTCAAGAAAAATCGGACCGGGCGCATAGACTAACGCGAAAGCATGTATTGGATATTTCTTTTGCTATTCATAACAGCGGTTCTCGTCCCTGACGTCATAAGAGGTCAGGTATATTTCGTTGCTGAAGAACGCGCCGAGGAAATTCTCATTTTCGTGTTGGGAATGATAGCCTTCCTGACCTTCATCAACAACGAAAGGAAAATCGCCCGCCAGAAGAAGGAACAAGAGAAGGCGGAAAAGAAGATAGACCAAACAGTCAGAGACCTTGTCGATTCATACAGCTATATCGGGGAGGTAAATAGGAAGATGGATATTCTCATGGGAGTGGCATTGGGACTTTCCGACAGATCGACACTCGACAAGAAAAAAGAACACGAGATATATCTCTCCATCCTGAATGCATCAATGTTCCTTCTTAAGGCTGAGGAAGCGATGATTCGGTTCGTGAACATGAAAACAGGCCGCACGGAAAAGGAAATCAAGCTGCCGGAAACGGGGAAAATGACCGTGGCCAACAAAATCTTGACCGGCATGAAAGAAAATATTAACCTTAAAAAGCAACGCGGTTCAATCATAATCTCCTCTTCGCAGAAAATAAACGGAATCGGCTGTTTCCTTGTCGCGCATAGCTATGATGAAAATGAGGAAAACAAGCCGAAAAACATTGAAATATTGAAGCTTTTCGCTTCGCAAGCAATGTTTCTCTATTCATATATGACTAAATCGGATAAATAACTAACCATAAAATATTATGAAAAAAGAAAATATCAAACCGATAGGGCAGAATGTGCTGGTGATGCCCCTCAAGGCTGAAAAGAAAACCAGTTCAGGAATCGTCCTTCCCGAAACTGCCGCCGCGGAACGCTCCCAGGAAGGCAAAGTCATCGCGATAGGTGACAGCGAGAAGATAAAAGTGAAGAAAGGCCAGACTGTCATTTTCGCCAAATATTCAGGATCTGAAATAAAAGCAGACAAGGACGAATGCGTTATCATAAAGGCGGAAGATATCTTAGCAGTAGTTGAATAGGTGGAATCCGTTTCCAACAAAAAAGAAAATCCGCCGGCGCAATGTCGGCGGATTTATGTTATTGAAGTGTCATCCTCACTTGACCGTTTCGTATCCCTTTTGTTTCCAAACATTGAGTCCTTCAGCCAAGGAATAGGCATTGATGACGCCGAGATCATTGAGACGCACAGCTGATTTGTATGCCGCAAGGCTATCGGAATCATAAACGACTATTTTCTTTCCGAGGGGAATCTGCCGCCTTCTGGATTCCAGATCATCAGCAGCAATATTGATTGCTCCTTTGAGACGCTCGGAAGAGAATTCCTGACTGCTCCTCACATCTATCAGAAGAAGGTTCGGATCGTTCGCCATCCAAGCCTTGAGGGTGTCCGCTTTGACATAGCTGACTTTCGATTGATCGGAAAATGACATCGGATCGCCATCGTTTATAGTAGGGTTCATGCCCTCCTTCCAAACGGAAAACCCTCCTTCCAGGAAAGAGATGTTCTTGATGCCGTTATCGGATGCAAGCGATGCTATCTGTCCGATAACCTGAGGATCGCCTGAAGCGTCTACCACGACATATTTCTTCTTGCTATCAAGCGATGAAACGAAAGATGAAAAATTGTCGATCGGGATATTCTTAGAGTCTATGATATGCTCAAGCCTGAAGTCATCTTTGCTCCTAAGATCGATAATGACGATATTCGGATCATTGATAATCTTGCTTCTGAGATCCTCCGGGCTTATTTTTCCCAATTTGGAAAGGTCTATATCGCTGATTTTGGCGCTACTTCGATCAGTGACGCTATCGGCAGGCTTCTTCGAATCGAAATGCGCCTTAAGGAAGAATATGCCAGTCACTATGACGATCAGGGCAAAGCCGATCAGCACTACTTGCACGTTGTCTTTTTTTTGATCCATATCATGTTGCATTTTATTTCAGGACGCTCCCTGGAAATCCGGGATTGCCGTTTATGAAGTCGCTTATGCTGACACTGCCTTTTCCTTCCAATTGAACTTCTTCCAATATGATGGATCCTTTTCCGGTTTTGACAGCGATCCGTCCATTTTCAGTTTTCACGACTTCTCCTTCGAAATGCATATCCTGGAAATCGATATCTCCGAGCGATATCCTGTTGAGTTTCAGTCTCATATTCGTTCCGTTCCTTTCCCAGAAAGCGAATATGCCCGGCCAAGGATAAAGAGCCCTGAAACGGTCATATATCGATTCAGCGTCTTCAGCCCAGATTATATGCCCATCGCTTCTTTCGATGAGTTGGCAAAGAGTCGCTCTGGAACCGTCCTGAGGATGCGATTCGATTTTTCTTTCCACCCAGAGCGGTATGGTTTTCAAAAGCAGCTCGGATGAAACAGCAGCCATCCTTCTTAAAAGTTCCGAGTATGTCTCATCAGCGCCTATTACGATTTCTTCTTGAGCGATAATCTCCCCGGTATCGACACCTTGATCCATGAGCATTATGGTCGTTCCAGTTGTTACCTTGCCGTCCAATATGGCATTCTGAATAGGCGAAGGACCGCGATAAAGAGGAAGAAGCGATGGATGCACGTTCAAAGCTCCGAATCCGGGAATATCCAGAACGGACTTCGGAAGAATCTTCCCATAGGCGGCAACGATGATAAGATCAGGCTTCTGATCGCTAAGTTCTTTTATCGCAGCATCATCGAATTTCTTCGGATCGAACACTTTTATGCTGTTTTTTTCCGCGACTGATTTGACTGAAATTTCCTGCGAGTCTTTTTTCTTGCCATCTTCTTTTCCAAGATTGGTATAAACGGATACCATATTGTATTTTTCTCCGATAAGACGTTCGAGAATGATTGCGGCAAAAGACGATGTGCCCATGAAGACGGTCCTGAGGCCGATGGCTTTTTTTGTTTGCATGATTTCAACTGGATTATCCTGATTATTTTTTTGTTTTTTGACTATTTCCTGTCTATGAAAAGCGTTCCGTCAAGATGGTCGATTTCATGTTGAAGAGCTCTGGCAAACATGCCTTCGGCTTCTATTTCTATTTTTTCGCCCTCTTTCGTTTCAGCATGCACTTTGACCTTCTTCGATCTCTTGATCGGTATGAATTCGCCAGGAAAGGAAAGGCATCCCTCTTCCATGATTTCTTTCCTGAGCGATTTGGAAACTATCTCCGGATTTATCAATATGAAAGTCTTGCTTTCAATCTTGATAACGCAAAGGCGCAGGTTTTCTCCGACCTGGGGAGCG
>Ga0209373_10005075_pt1 | contig 10967 bp, 11 predicted proteins | sample Higcelweek5metaG_FD_187173 | JGI IMG/M metagenome (GOLD analysis project Ga0209373, IMG submission 187173) | Freshwater pond sediment microbial communities from the University of Edinburgh, under environmental carbon perturbations - High... | ecosystem: Environmental > Aquatic > Freshwater >... | reverse complement strand
CGGGGGGTTGTTGGATGTCGAGCGGCAGGGTGCGGCGACCGACGGCGCACCCGGAGGCGAACAGGAGACAGCCCAGCAGGGCTGCGGAGACAAAAGCGACTCTACGCATGATGCTTGTTTTGGGGGTTGAGGGAGCTCGCTGTCGGAGTTTGGGCGACAGCTTCGGTAACTAGGCGCGAGCCAACCAGAAAGGACCGGAGCGTAAACCGTTTTCTTGCTACAGGACGCCCCGGGCGGAGTCGCCGCAGGCGGCTCGATGGCGGTGGCGAAGCGGAGGCTTGTGCCGGCGCGGCCAAGGCTTTTGCTCGGCTGCTCCCAGCCATGCCCACGCCATCCGATCTCCCGCAACCGCTCGTCCGTTTCCCGGCCGAGGTGCGCGCGGCCTACCAGATTTTCCGCGACAGCCGCGACGAGGCGGCGCTGCAGGTGGTGATTTTCGCCGCGGTGCGCGATTTCGTGCCGCGCAACTCCGCCCACTCCCGCACCGACCCGCTCCGCGACGACGAGCGGCTGATCGAGGACCTCGGGTTCGACTCGCTCGCCGTGGCCGAGACCGTGTTCTTCTTCGAGGACCTGTTCAAGGTGACCATCAAGAACGAGGATATCCTCGCGCTGCATACCGTCGGCGAACTCTGCGATTTCGTCGCCCGCCGCCTGCGCGAAACGTCTCCCGCCGCGTGAACGCCGCCCCGCTCGCCGCCCGCCGGCCGGTCGTTACCGGGCTGGGCTTCATCACTCCGATCGGCAACGACCGCGCCTCCGTATCCACGGCGCTGCGCGCCGGCCGCCACGGGCTCGCCCCGGTCGAGTTCTACGGGAATCCGAACGTGCCGGTGAAGCTTGTCGGCACCGTGAAGGAGTTCGACGTCGCCTCGACGAGCTGTCGCGACTGGACTTGGCCGGCGCGCTACGACATCCCGCGCGAGACCCTCCGCGGGCTCGCGCCGCACGGCGTGTTCGCCTTCTGTGCGATCGAGCAGGCGCTGGCCGAGGCCGGTCTCGCACCCGCCGCTGTCGCCAATCTTCCGGACACCGGACTGTTCTGCGCCTCCGCAGGCTCCGCGCGCCAGCTGCATTTCAACCTCGGGCAGATCGATGCCGCCCGCGGCGAGCGCGGCAATCCGATGGGCGTCGTCAGCTCGATCTGCGGCACGCTCAATTTCAACCTCGGCGCGCATTTCCACATCACCGGCGCCGTCTGCGGCTTCGTCTCCGCCTGCGCCTCCTCGAGCCACGCGCTCGGCTATGCCTGCGACGAGATCCGGCTCGGCCGGTTGCGCCGCGTGATCGTCGTCGGCGCCGAGGAGCCCAACGCCGAGTCGATCCTGCCCTTCGCCGCGATGCGCGCTCTCTCCGCGCAGAGCGACCCCGCACTGGCCTCGTGCCCGTTCGACGCGAGTCGCAACGGCTTCGTCGGTGCAGGCGGCGCGGTGGCGCTCGTGATCGAGTCCGCCGAGCTCGCGCAGGAGCGCGGCGCGCCGATCCTCGCCGAGATCGCCGGTTGGGGCCAGAGCGCCGACGGCTACAGCATGGCGATGTCGCATCCCGAGGGCGCGGGCCTGCGGTTGGCGATGCAGCGTGCGCTGGCCGATGCCGGTGCCGCGCCCGCGGAAATCGACTACATCAACGCCCACGCCACCTCGACGCCCGTGGGCGACCGTGCCGAGGCGCTGGCGCTGCGCGCAGTCTTCACCAGCGTTGGCGCCCGCCCCCGCGTGAGCAGCACGAAGGGGCTCACCGGCCACCCGCTCTCGATGGCCGGCGCGATGGAGGCGGCGTTCTGCACGCTCGCGCTCGCCGAAGGTTTCATCCCCGGCAACGCCCACCTGCGCAACCCCGACCCGGTCTGCGAAGGGCTCGATCTTCCGCGCGAGACGCTCGGCGTCGCCCCGAAGCTGGTACTGAACAACAGCAGCGGTTTCGGCGGCAGCAACGTCTGCCACGTCCTGCGGCGGTGGGAGCGTGGGGAATGAAGACGAATATCCGACGCTGCCTGTCCTGCTTGTTGGCAGTCTGGGTGGCCCATGTCGCGTGGGCCTATTCTTACCTCGAAGACAGCTATTTCACACGATTCAGCCCGATGGGTTCGTTGATGGTCGCCATCGAAGTGACGGTCGTGGTGGTTCTTCTTGGGCAAGTATTCCGCATCAAGCAACTCCGGCACCGGTGGGAGAGCGCAGGGAGATGGACTCTCTTGTTGCTTCTGCTCGGAGCCACCGCTTTGACCGGTGATTATCTCATCGGGAGGTACTGCAATGCGTGGATCTCGTGGTTGCGTGAGTCTGGCTTTGTTCTGATCGGGTTCTCGTGTTTCTATTTTCCCACGAAGAACGCGTCTGGATCTCTAGTTCGAAACTAGCGCTTGTCTCTCCAGCCACGCGGTTCCGCCGTCTCTTCTCGCTTACCCGCCGCACGGTTCTGCGATCCATGCTTGCGCCGCGAAACGGTGTGTCGCCAACCTTCACCGCTCCAAATCATGGCCGACCCCCTCACGGACCGTCTCAAACACCTGATCGTCGAAACCCTCCACCTCGAGGATATCGCTCCCGCACAGATCGAGGATGCCGCTCCGCTCATCGGCTCCGGGCTGTCGCTGGACTCGATCGACGCCCTCGAACTCGTCGTGAAGATCGAGAAGGAGTTCGGCATCAAGATCGCGAGCGCCGAGGAGTCGCGCCAAGCCCTCGCCAGCGTCGCCAGTCTTGCCGCCTTCATCCGTGCGCGGGCCGACGCCGCGAAGCTGCCGGCCTGAGCCGCGCGGTCGCGTAGCGCGCAGAATCGCCTGCAAGCAGGCTTCTACCTTCGGATCGTTTTCCCCAGGCCGTTCATGGCTTCCCCCACGCAAACCCCCGTCATCCGCCTCGCGGCGTGCGATTGTCTCACGCCGTTCGGCGATGCCGTGGCCACGCACGCCACGCTGCTGCGTGGCGAACGGGCGCTGCAACCCTCGCCCGTGCTCGGGCGCGAGGGCGGCGATGCCGTGCCGCTGGCGCTGTTGCCCGGCCGCGCGCTCGACGAGGCGAACCCGCCGGCGTGGCTCCAACCTCTGGGCACACTGCTCGCGCCGGTCGCCGGTCCGGTCTGGGGCACGGCGCGCCGCCCGGTGTGCGTGACGAGCAGCAATTTCGGCGTCGGCAGCCTCCATGCGCTCCGCCGCACCGGCGAGGCCGGCCACGCCGCGCACGGCACGCCGCACGGCTCCGTCGAACTCGTGCGCCGCGCGCTCGGCTGGGGCGAGAACGTGGCGATCGTCTCGCACGCCTGTGTCTCCGCACACCTGGGACTCGTCCACGCCTCGCGACTGCTCGCCGCCGGCGCGGCCGACGAGGTGCTGGTGGTGAGCTACGATTTCCTCAGCCCGTTCGTCGCCGGCGGTTTCCACGCGCTGAAGATCCTCAACGTCGATCTGCCCGCGCCCTATCAGGACCGCGCCACCGGCTCCATCGGCTTGGGCGACGGCGCGGGCTACGCCGTGTTGTCGCGAAACCGTGGCGACTTCGCGCTGGAGGCGCAGAGCCTGCACAACGAGATGTACCACTTCACGGCCAACAAACCCGACGGCTCCGGTTTCGCCGCCGCGCTCGCGCCGCTCGCCGCGGCCGCCGCCGGACGGAAGCTCTGGGTGAAGGGCCACGGTACCGGCACGCTGGAGGCCGGCCGGTTGGAGGCGCAGGCCGTTGCGCAGGCGTTTCCCGGCGCGCCGCTTGTTGGCTGGAAGGGCAGCCTCGGCCACACACTCGGCAGCTGCGGCATCGTCGAGCTGGCGATCGCCGTCGCCTCGCTGCGTTCCGGTCGCACGCCCGGTACGGTTGGCAGCGCGTCGCCGACGTTCACCGACACCGTGGCGCTCGCTCCCTTCGACAACTCCGCCTTCGACGCCGTGATCTGCGCCAGCAACGCCTTCGGCGGCGCGCACGCCGCGCTGCTTTTGAGCCATGCTTGAACGTTTCATCCAGGCCGTCCGCACCGATGCCCCCGGCGCCGAGGAGCCGGCCGCCACTCGTGACCGGCTGAAGGCGCGTTTCGCCCCTGGCGCGGTGCGCCGCATGACGCAGCTCGGCCTCTTCGTGGGCGCGGTGCTCGGCGAGCTGCATCCCGGCGAGGCCGACGCGCTGGTGTACGCCACGCAGTTCGGAGAGGGCCGCGCGCTCGAGGGCTACCTCGACAGTTTCCCCGGCGCGAGCCCCACGCTCTTCCAGACCTCGATCCATCCCAGCGGCGCGCAGCAGGGCCTGATCGGCCGGCAGCGCAGCGTGCGCGAGTTCTTCCCGCTGGCCGGCGGCAACCAACTTGTGGCGACAGCGGTGCAGGCGGCGCTGCTCGCGGACGCGGAGCGCGTGCTGTTCTGCGGCGGCGAGGAGCGCGGCACATGGCTGGTCCCCTACGGCGCGGCGAGCGACCGCGCCTTCGCCTTCGCGCTCGCGCTCACCCGCACGCCGGAGGCCGGGGCGATCGGCCGGATCGCGCTGGAACCTGTGGCGGATTCCGCCGGCTCGCTCGCGCTGCCCGACTGGTTCGAGCTTCTGCACAACCGCCGTCCGTTTGCCGGCGCCGTCGCGCCCGGCTGGAGGCTCGTCCTGGAATGGCGGTGAGCGCGCCCGTCCAGCCGCCGCGCAACCCGGGCCCCAGCTGGGGCTACCGGTTTCTGCGTACGGCCGACCGGGTGGCGCCGGAATGGCTCTATCGGCCGTGCCGTGCGCTCGGCACACTCATCGCGATGGCGAACATGCCCGCGCAGCGGCGACACTCGCGCGAGTACCTCGCGACGGTCCTCGGGCGGCGTCCGCATTTCCGCGAGGTGTTCCGCCACTTCTTCGCCTTCGAGGAGGCGCTGATGACGAAGCTGCGCGTGATCAACGGCCGCCCCCACCGCACAGTCTACGCGCCCGGTGCCGACGACTTTCGCGCGTGGCTGGAGGGCGGCGGACCGGTGTTGCTCGGCACGTTCCATTTCGGCGTCTCCGATCTCCAAGGATGCCAGATCGGCGGCTACCGGCACCAGGAGGTGTACGTGGTGCGGCAGCGGGTGGGCAACTCGCACGACACCGACGCGCTCGCCGAGCGCTTCGGCGGCCGGCTTCATTTCCTGTGGATCAACGAGCCGGGCGAGATGCTCTTCGCGCTGAAGGACGCCGCGGCCACGCCGGCGGCGATCGCGATGCAGTGCGACCGCGTGGAGTTCGCGGCGCGCACGGAGGCCTTCGAGTTTCTCGGCGCGCGGCGGTTGTTCCCGTTCACGATCTACCACCTCGCGCTGATCTTCGGGCGGCCGGTGCTGCTCTCGGTGGGCGTACCGGAGAACCCGGACTTGGCGACGCTGCACGCCTCGCCGCGTTTCGAGCCGATCCCCGGCGAGCCGCGCGAGGCGGCGCTGGAGCGGGCGCGCGAGCATTTCCAGGGGTTTCTGCGGCAGGTCGAGGCGCTGCTACGGCGCGATCCGTACCTGTGGTTCAACTTCACCCCGCTCAACTCGGTCGCGTTGACGGAGCCGGGTTCGGCGGCCGCGCCGGGGGCGGTATCATGATCCGCCGCGCGTACTATATCGGTGCCTACTACGCCTCGTGGGCGGTGTTCGGCGGCGTGGGCGTGCTGCTCAACCTGGCGAGCCTGCCGTTCCTGCTGCTGCCGCGGTGCGAGACCGGCGGCGCGCGGATGCGGCGGACGATCCGCTGGCTGTTCGATTTCTGGCTGCGGTGGATGCATGCCACCGGCGTGGTGCGGGTGACGTGGCATGGGTTCGAGCGTCCGCTGCAACCCGGCGCCGTGTTCATCGCCAACCACCCGACACTCGTTGACGCCACCTACATCCTCGCGCGGTTGCCCGATGCGATCTGCATCTTCAAACCGGCGTTGATGCGCAACCCGGCCATCGGGCCGGCGGCGTACCTGGCCGGCTACGTGAGCGGCGTGCCCGGCGTGGATCTGGTACGCGAGGTGGCCGGCAAGATCGCCGCCGGCCAGTCGTTGCTGATCTTCCCCGAGGGCACGCGCACCGCGCCGGGCTCTGTCCTGAACCCGCTGAGACCCGGCTTCGCGCTGATCGCCTCCCGCGCCCACGCGCCGGTGCAGCTATTGCGTGTCGTGTCCTCAGCCGGTCTCGTACCGAAGGGGCGCGATTGGTGGCGGCCGCCGCCGGTTCTGCCGGCCACCGTGGCGATCACGCTGGATCGCCGTTGGGAGCACGATCCGCTGCGCAGTCCCGCGGAGTTGACCGAGGAAGTGCAGCGCCATCTGCTCGCGCAGTTGCCCGCCACCGCCCGATGACCGCACCCACGCATCTCGTCCTCATCCCGACGTACAACACCGGCGGCGCACGCCTGCTGGCGACGGTGCGGGAGGCGCTTGCGCAGTGGCCGGACGTGTGGGTCGTCGTCGACGGCAGCACCGACGGCAGCGAGGCCGAGGTCGTCGCGTTCGCGCGTACGGAAAAGCGCCTACGCATGCTCATGCAACCGCGCAACGGCGGCAAGGGTGCGGCCGTGCTCGCCGGCGCCGAGGCCGCGCTCGCGGCCGGCTTCACCCATGCGCTGGTGATGGACGCCGATGGCCAGCACCCGGCGGACCGCATCCGCGATTTCATGGCGTCCTCGCAGGAGGAACCTGCGGCGCTCGTGCTCGGGCGGCCGGTCTTCGGGCCTGAGGCGCCGCTGGTGCGCCTGAAGGGGCGCCAGCTCAGCATCGGCCTCGTGCATTTCGAAACCGGTGGCGCGGGCATCGACGATCCGCTTTTCGGATTCCGCGTCTATCCGCTGGTGGCCACGGTGCGCGCGCTGCGGAGCACGCGTTTCGCGCGGCGGTACGACTTCGACCCCGAGGTGGCGGTGCGACTGTTCTGGGCCGGCACGCCGGTGCGCAACCTCCCGGCGACCTGCCGCTACCTCTCGCGCGGCGAGGGCGGAGTCTCGCATTTCCACTACCTGCGCGACAACCTCCGCATGGTCTGGCTGCACACCCGGCTCATCGTCGAGCTGCTCCTCGGCCGCTGGGTCGCGGTGCGCCGGGTGCGGCGGCGGGACCGGTGTTCCCCATGAACACGAGGGATGAAAAGGCACAGCTCTCGGGTGCTGGCGGTTCGCGGGTAGGGACGTTTCTCCGAAACGTCCTTGGCGGTTTCGGAGAAACCGCCCTACCTCGGAGGCCCGTCGCTTTCTCCATGAAGCAACTTCTGGTCATTCTCGCCCTCCTGCTTTCCGCCGGCGCCCGCGCCGCCGTGCCGTCCGCGCCCGGACTGGAGCTGGTTGCCGGCGGGAACGATGCCGAGTGGACACCGCTCTTCGCCGCGTTGGCCGGGCAGGGCGGCGTGCGCTCGACGTTCACGGAGAACCGTTGGTTCAGCGTGAAGAAGACGCCGGTGGTCCTCCACGGCGAGTTGCGGCATTCCGACGAACGCGGGTTGAGTCTCCACTACACGGAGCCGGAGGAGCAGGTGATGCTCGTCGACGCCAAGGGCCTGATGTTGCGCGACGCCAAGGGGCGCACGCGCTCGATGGCCGCCGATCCGCGCGCGCCGCGCATGGATGCCTCGTTGCTGCCGGTGCTGCGCTTCGATCTGCCCGCGCTGCTCAAACTCTTCACGCTGCGCGCCGCGCGCGACGGCGACGACTGGCGGCTCGATTTCGCGCCGCGCACGCCGGAGCTCGCGCGTCACCTGAGCACGCTCACGGTCGAGGGCTCGGGCGAACGCGTGCGCCGGCTGGAGTTCCGCCGCTCGGCCAAGCAGCGCGTCGAGGTCCTCATCGAGGAGACGCAGACCGGCGTGACGTTCACCGCCGAGGAGGAGAAGCGGTTCTTCCGCTGAATCCATGGAGCCGGCACGGCAGAAATGGACGGCACGGGCGCTGTTGGCGCTCGGGGTTGCGCTCGGGCTGCTCTGGCTCTCGCGGCTCGACTATGCGGCGAAGATTTCGACGGACGTGCTCGACCTTATCCCCAGCGCGGAGCGTTCGCCCGAGCTGGCGCTGGCGCGCAGCATGGCCAGCGAACGCCAGGCGCGCGTGGCGCTCTTCGCCCTGAGCGGTCCCGATGCCGAGCGGCGTGGACGCGCCGCCACGGTCTTTGCCGACACGTTGCGCGCCGATCCGGCCTTCGCCGAGGTGCGGCCGATGGGCGACACTGGGCCGCGCGATGCGCTGGGTCGCCAACTTTTTGCGCAACGCTTCGAGCTGCTGCTGCCCGGCTGGCTGGCGGCGCGAAAGGCCGAATACGCCGCTGCCGCATCGGCGGCGCCTTGGCCGGAGTGGCTGGCCGAGCGCACCGCGGCCGACCTCGAGGCGTTCATGGCGAAGCCGGAAGCGATGGCGTTTCAGGATCTCGTGCCGGCGGATCCGCTGCTGTTGTTGCCCGGACTCGTGGCGCAGATGCCCGGTTTCGCCGAGACGAACGGCTCGGCCGGCGACCGGGCGCTGATCTGGGCGCGGACGAGCGCTGCACCGCTGAGCGAGGCCGGGCAGGGTCCGGTGATCGCCGTGGTCGAGCGTGCGCTTACCGCCGCGCGAACCGTCGAACCGGCGGCGCAGTTGCAATGGGTCTCCATCGGGCGTTTCGCTGCGGAGAATCGCCGGCGGATCGAGGGCGAGATGTCGTCGCTCAACGTGATTTCGCTGCTGGCCGTGCTTGGGGTGGCGGCGCTGTGCCTGCGGCGCCTCTGGCAGACGGTGCATCTCGCGCCGGTCGTGCTCGGTGCGCTGCTCGGCGCGTGGGTCGGCGTGACGTTGTGCTTCGATCGCGTGCACGTGCTGGTCTTTGTCGTCGGCTCGCTGCTGGGCGGCGTGGCGATCGACTACGGCTTTTACCTCTACCTCCAGCCGGCGGTGCTGGCGGGCGAGCCTTACCGATCCAAAGTCCGGCGACTGATCAAGCCGCTGTTGGCCAGCGCGCTCACCACGATCCTCGGGTTCTCGCTGCTGTTCTTCTCGGAGCTGCCGCTGATCCGGCAACTCGGGCTGTTCGTGAGCTGCGGCCTGATCGCGGCGCTCGCGTCGGCGTTGCTCTGGTTCGGCCAGCTCGATCGGCCGTACACCGACACGTGGGCCTTCGCCCGCGCGCGGCTGCACGGCGAGCATCCGGCGTGGCGGCTTGGTTCACGGCTGCTGCTGCTCGCCGGCGCGGTGGTGGCGCTGGTCGGCCCGTGGCGGCTGCACTGGCGCGACGATATCCGAGAGTTGGAGGCGCTACCGGCGGCGGCGCGCGCGGAGGCGCAGGGAGTGCGCGCTCTCTTCGGCGAGACGGCGCGGCGCACGGTCTATCTCACGCGCGGCGAGTCACCCGCGGCGGCGCGCGCTGCGCTGGGTCGTTTCCTCGGCTGGCACGCGTCGCAGTTCACCGGGGCTCCGGTGGCGTCGCTGGGGCTCGCGGTGCCGACGCCGGCGGAGTGGGCTGCCGCGGCGGCCGAGCGCACAATGCTGGGGGATTTCGCGCCGACGTTGCGTGTGGCGCTGGAGCGGCACGGATTCGATCCCGGGGAGTTCGGCTCGTTTTACGCCGAATGGGCGAAGTGGCTGGCGGCTCCAGCTGGCGAGTACGCCGCCGCGGTGCGTGCGCTCGCCGATTCGTTGCAGGGGCCGATCGCGCTGACGATGGCGACGGAGCCCGGCGCGAGCTGGTTCGTGACGGTGGCGGAGCATGCGCCCGGTGCGGAGCCGCCGGCCGAGCTGGCGACGATCGGGCTCGACCAGCTGCAGTCGCTCAACCGGCTGTTCTCGCGCTACCGGGTGTCGGCGCTCTGGCTGAGCGCGATCGGGCTGAGCTTGGTGGGCCTGAGCGTGTTTGTGCTTTATGGACTGCGGCGCGGGGTGCGGATCTTCGCGCTGCCGGCGGGCTCGTGCCTGTTCGCGTTCGGCGTGCTCGGGCTGGCCGGGCAGACGCTGAATCTCTTCCACCTGCTCGGGGCGTTCCTCGGCGTGTGCCTGAGCCACAACTATGCGATCTTCACGGCGGAGAACGCCGCGCGCGGCGACGAGCCGCCGCCCTCGATCCGGCTCTCGGCGCTGACGACGGCGTCGTCGTTCGGCGTGCTGGCGCTGAGCTCGATCCCGGTGGTGGCGGCGCTGGGCACGATGGTGGCGCTGATCGTGACGACGGCGCTGGTGGGCGTGGAGCTGGAGCCGATGGCGCGGCGGCGCGCCGTTCGGACTTGAGCAGCTGCGGGAAACCCAGCACCTAAACACGCTTCATGTCTCCAATCGCCCTCGAGCCGGCGCCCACGCGGGTGCTGCTCGTCAACCTCAACAAGTACGACCAGCCGTACCCGGTTTATCCGGCGGGGGTGGCGTACATCGACGGCGCGTTGCGGGCGGCGGGGCATGTCACCGAAATCTGGGACGCACGCATGGCGGCCGAGTCGTTGGAGGACTGCGTGGCGCGGTTCCGGCCGGACTTCATCGGGCTTTCGCTGCGCAACATCGACAACGTGCAGTGCCACAACCCGAGGTCGTTCATCCACGAGCTGGTCGGATTCTGCCGTCGCGTACGCGCGGCGACGGCGGTGCCGATCGTCCTGGGCGGCAGCGGCTTCTCGGTGTTCCCGCGCGAGATCTTCGAGCTGGGCGGGATCGACTACGGCATCCACGGCGCGGGCGAGCGCACGATCGTGCGGCTGATCGCGGCGCTGCGCACGGGCGGCGGCGAGGCGGCGCTCGGTGCGATCGCCGGCCTGGTGTTTCGCGGTGCCGACGGGGCGGTGCGCGCGGTGCCGTGCGACGCGCAGAGCGCGACGTTCTCCACGCCGCCGCATCACGATCCGGAGCTGATGCGCGCGTACCTCGCGCAGGGCTCGCTGCCGGGCGTGCAGACCCAGCGCGGCTGCCCGCTGCACTGCTGCTACTGCACGTATCCGTTGATCGAGGGGGCGCGCAGCCGGTTTCTCGGGGCTGAGGCGGTGGTCGAGGAGCTGCGCCGGCTCTCGGCGCTGGGGGTGAAGTACGTGTTCTTCGTCGATTCGGTATTCAACACGAGCGACGAGCACGTGA
>Ga0209373_10005074_pt1 | contig 10970 bp, 13 predicted proteins | sample Higcelweek5metaG_FD_187173 | JGI IMG/M metagenome (GOLD analysis project Ga0209373, IMG submission 187173) | Freshwater pond sediment microbial communities from the University of Edinburgh, under environmental carbon perturbations - High... | ecosystem: Environmental > Aquatic > Freshwater >... | reverse complement strand
GCAAATTACGCGACTTATAAATATTTTAAATGTAAATAACAGTAATTTATAGGATAATGTGTTTGTATTGAATGGTATTCGAAAATTGACCAGTTATTTTTTTGGAATCACCTAATATATTTAACCTAATAAAGAGTTTACGAGGAGGTTTTATCATGAAAAAGGATTTTTATTTAGCAGTAGAAGAGAGACGTACATTTTATGGAATCAGTAAAGAGTCAGTGGTTTCTGATGAAAAGATTAAAGAAATTATTGAACATGCCGTAAAACATACACCATCTGCTTTTAATTCTCAAAGTGCCAGAATTATTTTGCTGTTAGACAAACAACATGATAAGTTATGGGATATTTCAAAGGAAGCACTAAGAAGGATAGTTCCTGCCGATCAGTTTGGATCAACGGAAGCTAAAATCAATTCATTCCAAAGTGGTTATGGCACAGTTTTATTTTTTGAGGATGAAAGCGTTATTGAATCATTACAAAATCAATTTCCTTTATACAAGGATAATTTTCCTATATGGTCTCAACAATCAAGTGGAATGCACCAATATGTTATTTGGACAGCACTTGAAATAGAAGGTTTTGGATCTTCCTTACAGCACTATAATGAGCTAATTGAAGGGGATGTAAAAAAAGAATGGGGAGTACCAGATAATTGGAAGCTGATTGCTCAAATGCCATTTGGAAAGCCAGCTTCAGCACCTGACGAAAAAACTTACCAGCAATTAGACGAACGAATAAAAGTGTTTAAGGGATAATCAAGAAATAAATTGATTATAATTATTAATTTTGTTACAATCACCTTATTAAATATCTTGTAAGGTGATTATTTTATGCTTTTAGGAGGGGATTTTTAAATGAAGGAAAAAATAAATTGTGAATGTTGCATAAATTATATCTATGATGACGAATACAGTTGTTATGTATGTCAAGTTAATCTAGATGAAGACGAAATGGGAAAATTTCTAAACAATTCATTTGATAATTGTCCATATTTTCAGTTTAATGATGAATATAAAATTGTAAAGAAACAGATGTAACAATACCGCTAATCTTTCTTTTGCATTTATCTATCTGCTAAATGTAAGATTAATAATGTATTTAATATAATAAGCATGTTATAATAAAGAAACAATAAAAGAAAAGAGGTGTTTTTTTATTATAGAAAAGTATAAAAAAACAAACGAATATGAGATCGTTGAAAAAGTTGTATATGTAAAATTGCCCAAAAAAGATGGTACAATTATTAATACTATTATAGATGCTGAAGACTTGGAAGCAGTTTTGGAGAAAGGTTATTGGTTTGCCCAGTGGCATAAGGATTTTAACAACTACCTTGCACAAACCATATATGAAGACTCTGTTGCAGGTAAAAAACAAATGGTAAAACAAACATTACAATCCTTATTAATGAACGTCCATACAAAAGCGCCTATTCGACACTTGAACGGTGATACTCTAGATAATAGAAGATGCAATTTGGAATTATACAAGCAAGATAAAGTAAATGACTATGTAGAATTCAACCCAAATACCATCGCCATCATTTTGCGTGACAAATATGGAAAAGAAACCGCCAAAACACTCATTGATAAAGAAGACCTTGAAAGAGTTATAGGGACTGGCTTCTGTTGGGTCTACTATAAATTTAAAAAAGAGCCTTATGCTGTTGCAAACACACCTGATGGTAGGATATTCCTTAACAGATTCATTATGCAAACAGCAGATAATCAAATAACCCACGCAATTAATCTAAATACTCTAGATAACAGGAAGTCTAATCTTGAAAATGTTATCGTTGAGGAAGAGGATTCATTTTTATCTGGTAACAGTCATGAAAATTCCAAGAAATAAAACTAAGCATATTAAATATGATTAATCTTACATTCATCTATTGCTAAATGTAAGATTAATAATGTATTTAATGTAGAAAGTATATAAAGGTTAAATTATGGATGGGCAAAACAGAGAAAATATAAAAATTGGTGCACTTGTAGACATTGTTTTAAAACAAGATCAACGTACAAACAAACTTACGCGAGGACATGTTAAAAAGATCCTAACCAAAAGCCCCAATCATCCTCATGGAATAAAAGTCATGTTGCTGGAAAATGATGCGGTTGGGAGAGTAAAACAAATAATAACGGAATAATAAAGAGCTGACTTTTTTAATGTCTAAGAAATTATGGTATATAAAGACACCATGATTTCTTAACTAATTCTTAACTAATTCTTAACCAATATAATTTACAGCAATGATATTATAAATCATAAGAAAATTCAATAATTTATTTTTAGTGTAAGGGTTAAAGATTGAGTTATTTTACATGGGGGAGTTAGAATGATAAAAGTCAGATTAGTGGCTACTGTTCTTGTACTTGGATCGTTATTTTCAGGATGTGATAAATATAATGAGATAAATAATACAACAAAGACTACTAGCACACCTGTGGTGCAAGAACAGGCTAAAGTCACTAATCAAAAATCAACAGAAAATAATAATACCAGACCTTCTACGAACGAGCCAAAATCCACACCAAAGCAATATAGATATGAAGTCAGCGCTCATATCCATGAAAATATGCCAGAATACCGTTTTGTAGCATCGGGTGAGGATATTTTTGTGACAGGTCTAAAGGTTTATAATGAAAACGATGAATCTATTCTTTCTGTATCAAATGAACCAGAAAGCTGTCCAGTTTATCCTGAAATGATGGATACTATGGGCTTGCATGTAACTGATGTGAACTTTGACGGATATAAGGATGTGATCATTCTGAATTGTTTCCACGGCGCACATGCTAATTCATGGTATGATTGCTGGTTGTGGGATGTAAAAGAATCAGCCTTCATCCATTCTGAATCATTCGTCAATATCTGTAATCCCGCTCTTGATCCAGTTAAGAAATGCATTTACTCTACTGGGGGTTCGGGAGCAGGTAATCATGGTTGGGATATATATAAGTTTATAAAAAGTGAGTTTGTTATTTCTAACAGCTTAAGTTTTGAATGGCTCCACGACAAAGAGAGTGGTAATTATCTTGGGATTCAGGTAACGGAGGAAGTACTTAAAGACGGTAAAATGGAAATCGTACATAATGACGTTATTCATGAGGTAGAGTCCTTCGAAGAAACAAATTATAACAATAACGAGCTTTGGCAGTTGAAAAATCCACGATGGTATGGAACTGGCGGTCATGTTGCGGATAAATGGCTGGAATAAGTAATATATTTGCGAAAATATTATTTAATGGAGATTTATTTATGCAAGGTGATAAATACAGACAACCCTTGGGGAGTTGAGTCTATTGATGGTGGCACAAACTTCGATATTCTACCAGAACAGTTGCAAGAATGGGAAGATTAGAGCACACGAAAATATTTAGCAATAGGGGTCAACCACTATCTTTAATGATAAATTGTATTTCCAATTCTCACTTCTGTAACATACATTATTTCACAAGCCCCTCCACCGCTGTCTTTCCTTGTTAAACTAGTATTCCAGGCAAAACCGTTATTACCACTTACATTTACAAGATATCCTGAAAGAATCAGTATATCATTTTTTTTAACCTTATTTAAAGCCTTCAATATATTATTATTGGAATGAATCATATGGGTGTTTGCAGAATGTTTTGAAATATACCCTCTATCATAAGGGCTATTTCCACTGAATCTACAATAATACCATCTGTTACTCTGACTGTACTTAATATATTTATCCGATGCAATATCTGAAAGCTTCCCCCACCCTAGTGCTAGGTCGTATCTTGAAAGCTTGCTTGAAGATTCAAAATAGTATCTTTTTTTACTAAGTACCCGAGCAGCCACTTTATACTTCGCCTTAAGGTGAATAGTATATTTTTTACCTCCTGCTTTTATTTCCACAGTTTTATTTGAAGGCATTGACTCCTGAAAAGGCTCCTCAGTAGCATCAATCACATCTTTAGCATAACCCCAGACCTTTGGCTGATTCAATATAAAAAACCTCATCCACACAGTAACTGATAGAATAACAATGACTATGAGAAATAAGAATTTAAGTTTACTTCTTTTTGGTTCTTCGTCTACAGGTCTCAAATTAAGCTCTATATCCAACGCTTTTTACCTCCTTTGATAATGATATTATTTATCGGAAATATAATTCATTCATTCAACAGTAATTTGGAATATAACATGTGTTTTATTGATTTTTAAAATTGTCCTGAATTTAAAAATATTTTGTGATAAAATTATATATGAATTATGAAAAATAAGGAAGGAAAATTCTATGAAGAAAAAATATAATATTATCAACCCGATGGCTCCTCCGTGGTTAATGTATCCACACATTAGAAATGGTAGCATCGGATGGAGAATGGGATATGGTGAGGAATATATATATCAATTTTTTGATTGGTATAATGCTCTTACTAAAGAAGAGCGGAAAGAATTTCAACAAATGTTCCCAGCACCTAAAGGGTGGCTTGGTTGGTACAAAGATGGTGATGGTAAAGGAGATATTTTTGCTGATCGTTTTCTTCTTTGGAATGAAAATGGTAATATAAAGTATTCACTTGACTCTTTACAAAAGGATTTCTGTGAAGGTAAAAAGATTAAGTATTTGTTTTTCTGGGGTCATCAGCCATCCGTTGATGGCAGTATTACAAAAACCTGCTTAAGTCAATGGTGGATGTCTGATTTCAAAATTGATACAAATAATTACTGCTGTATGGAACAGTATATGATGGCTGAAAAGGCAAGGTTGTTTAATGATATAGAAATATTGGAAGAGATTCTAAAGAGCCAGCACCCCAAGCAAATTAAGGATTTGGGCAGGAAGGTAAGGAATTTTGATGAAGAAATTTGGATGAAAAATAGGTGCTCTATCGTTCTTAACGGGAACTATGCAAAGTTCATTCAGAATGAAGGTCTGAGGCGATTTTTAATACAGACCAATAATCGAGTGCTTGTCGAAGCAAGCCCGTATGATAAAGTTTGGGGAATTGGAATGGCTGCTGATGATGAGCATATAGAAAATCCTTTGGAGTGGCAGGGTCAAAATCTATTGGGATTTGCTTTGATGGAAGTGAGAGATGAACTTATTCGTGTATGTAAAAATATTGATGTTCTGGATTTTAAAGCTTTATATGATGAATTTGATTAATAAACCCAGTTGAAAGGTAGTGTAATATGAAAAATTTAGGAACAGTGAGAATTGAAACTGAAAGGCTGATTTTAAGACAATTTAATATTAATGATGCAGAGGATATGTATAATAATTGGGCAAATGATGATAGAGTAACTAAGTATCTTACATGGCCTTCTCATTCAAACGTTGATTTAACTAGAGAAGTTTTAAAATCTTGGATAAATGATTATTCAAATGAAAAATTTTATCAGTGGTGCATTGAATTAAAAGAAATCAATAAAGCCATCGGAAGCATATCCGTTGTTCATTTAAACGAAGAAGTGAACTCTGTAGAGATTGGCTATTGCATAGGGTATAACTTTTGGAATAAAGGTATAACTTTTGAAGCATTGAAAGCAATTATAAAATTCTTTTTTGATGATGCAAAAGTAAACCGTATTGAGGCTCGATATGACACAAAAAATCCAAACTCAGGTAAAGTAATGGCAAAGTGCGGACTAATTTATGAAGGTACACGGATTCAGGCAGATAAAAATAATACTGGAATATGTGATACCGCCTTGTATGGTTTGATTAATCCTCATGCTAAAAATTGAATTTATATGTGATAAGAACAAAGAATATGTTGGAAGGTATGGAGGAGTATTCTTATACTAATAAAAGGGGAAATAACATGATAAGAAGACTAAAAGGAATTGATATATTAATATTTTTTATAATTTTACTATTGATAGTAATAACAACGGTTGGGATTTGCTCTATCGAGATAGATAAAAGTTATACGATAACAAATCAGTATGGAGATAATGTAAAAATATTTGGTAATGGAATTTATGCTCACGATTCATATCCTAAAGCTTTGGGCAATATCGGCAGTGATTTTACTATTCTTTTTTTAGTCGTACCAATGTTGGCAATAGCATTAGTCCAAGAAATAAAAAGAAGAACAATCAAGTCAAGATTATTTCTTGCATCAGCCATTGCGACAGTGCTTTACTATGCTTCTAGTATAGCATTTGGAGTGACTTATAATTCGCTTGCATTAATATACATCGCTTTGTTTTCCTGTTCGTTGTTTGCTCTAATAATATTGGTCAAGAGTATAAACACATTTGAACTTCGAAAAATTCAAAAGTGGAAAATTCCATCAATAGGATTAAATGTATTTCTAATAATGTCAGGTACTTCGCTCTTTGTGGCATGGCTGCCAGACATAATAACTTCGATTATAAATGGAAAATCATTGGCTCTAATAGAAATATATACAACTGAAATCACCTATGTGTTAGATATGGGAATTATAAGTCCAATGATATTTATATGTATATTTCTTCTAAAAAAGAATGATGGATTGGGGGATGTCTTGCTTGCAATTATTTTGAAAATGTGCTCAATCATAGGAATTATGATATCAGTTGTGACAATTGTTAAGGTTATAGGTGGTATCATACTACCTATTCCAGCGCTTATTACTCAACTTGCGACATTTGTTGTGTTAGCATCATTTGCTGCATATTTTGATTTTAAACTTTACAGAAATATAAAAGAGTAGAAAGAGTATTTTTATGGAGATAATATTTGAAAGAGCAACTATCAATGACGCAGAAATATTGATTAATGTACGAAATCAGTGCTTCTATGAAGATTTTATTAAATATGGTGAATGTCCAGGAAAGTGAATTTCCGAATGCATTGACTGCATGATGTATATGAGGATATATGAATAGTATAAAAACTGTCGTAATTTTATCATGTATACCTGCAAAACTAGATGACATTTCAGTTGCAAAAGAGGAAATAGAAACCATTAAAGAAGACGTCAACCATAATTGATTGACGTCTTCAAAAACGTTTATTTTATTTTTTAACCATAACGATATCATCCAGATAAATTGTGGATTCGGCTGATGGTAAAGGATTGTCGTCATCATCCATAATTTGTCCAAAGTTTATCTGAAGGCCTGCTGTAGTTGTACTCCTTTTTGCAGTGAAGGTTATTGTGAAGGTTTCAGTCTCGTCAGTAACACTTATCTTACTTCCCCCATACCAATCGTATTGATTTTCTGCACCAAGTTCAAGGAAACAGACTTCAACAGTTCTTGCAACAGATGACCTTGCTTTTAAGGTGAGTTGATATTTTACACCTTCTTCGAGGGCAATATCTGACTTCTGAAGCTGTGGTTTATAGTTTGCATCTCCAACTTTTGTTACTTCAACACTAAGTTCTTTGTTGCCATCATTTGTGACGATATCTGCTAATCCAGCACCTCCATTAGCATTGAAAGACCATGAAGCCTTTCCTTCATCAAAGGTTTCGCTGATTAAATCGTTGGTTGTAACTTCGGTAGGTTCATCCTCTGGGATAACAGGTGCTACAATGGATTGAAGGTTTTGACAGTAAAGATCATCTACTTCAACCAATCTGACATTGTCCAAATAAATATCATGAGCTTCTGTTTCACCAGATACATTTCCAATTGAAAAAGTCAATGTACAGTTTGTGTCTGTTGCACTCATTGGAAAATCAACAATATAATTTTTCATTTCATTAGTTATATCCAAATCCAAATTAAAATATTTTGAATAGTCTGCCTTGTCAACAGATAACCTTATTTTTCTGTCAATGGTAGACTTGGCATCAAAGGATATACGATATTGTTTCCCTTGTTCAAGACTAATACTTGACTGATTTACTCCAATGCTCCATGGGTTATCACCCTCAGAAGTTATAGCGACTTTCAATTTGCCATCATCAACAGATTTTGTAGATTCTGCGTTTTCTCCGCTTGTATTCCAGTAAACCCAATCTGATGCTGGCGCAGTCATACTTCCGCCATTTACAAGGTCTTTGGATAACTCAAACCAGTCAAGATTTACAGCATCACCATAGATCTTTATAACTTGTGATCCTTTATTAAGTTGCACAGAATTGGTTACATTCACCCAACTTGAATCACCGCCTGTATTAGGTAAAGTTTCTTTGTGCTTATTGTCTCCAACACTAAGCCAACCGTTTTCATCGCTTGTGGATACTTTATATGAAATTACATATTTGCCTGTCTCAGGTACAGTTATGCTCTTTGATATATATGTACCAGCTCCAAAGGTAACATAATCAGCATGTCCAGCTATTGCACCATAACCATCAGCGTCTTCCGCCTCAACATGGATTCCCTGGCTAGAAGCCTTCACATAAACATTATCAATAAATACCTTGGAAGTATTTCCACCAAGTTTGAACCTTAATTGAGACCTGGTATCAGTATTTTCTGCCATTTTAAACTTAAGAGTATATCTTGTCATATCAGTTGTAAGATTAAATGCCTTTTCTGAATATACCACTGGAGTATCAGCAATGCTGCATATATCAGCTTCTATAGTTCTAGCAGATTCTGCCTTTGCAAAGAAACTAACAGTGTATTCCTTGCCTTTTTCTATGCTTAAGCCGCTTTGTGAGAGGACTATTGAATCTGTTTCTTTACCTCCATTTGTTATAGCAGCTTGGAAATAGCGGTCAAAAATATTATCGCTTACACTACCTGTTGCAACAGCACTGCCACTAGCTTTAAAATTCCAGAAACCCATGCTTTTTGAGCCTTGGTCGAAGGATCCATTGTATATAAGGTTACCGTTTTTCAATGGTTCCCTAGAAGCATTAGGATCTCTTGGTAGTTTAATTAATTTGACATTATCAATATGAACTGTGTTTTCTCCAGCCGCACCAACGTTGAATTCAAGTCTTGCAGCAGGATTTGTATCTCCAGTCATCTTGAAATCAAAAGTATATTCCTTTGATGCTGTTGTGAGTTCAATAGTCTGATCACCAGAATAGTTTGCCCAACCACGATCAGCTTCAGAACCAACTTTTACTGACATATTTCTTTCAGTAGAAGCCCATGCATCAAAAGTCACACGATATGTATCAGACTTTTCAACATTAATTGGTTTTTGATATACCTGTACAGAATATGTGTTATTACCTGGTGTGGAAATATCAAGTTTCAGAGCACCATTATCATTTGATGCTTCTGCAACACCATTATTTGCATCAACATGAGAGAATGTCCAGTAGGAAGTCTTAGTGATATCTGTATTACTATCTACATTTCTTATACCAGCAACATCATTTTTCTGTTGATCAAAGCTGCCATTATATATGTAGTTTCCATCTGCCAAAGGTTCTCTTGCAACGGTATTGTTGATTTGAGGACGTTCGCCAGCAGGAGGGTAAACTCCATTTTTTCTTTCATATACTTTGACGTAATCAACAAGCACTTTTGATGGGAAGATAGTTGTCTCATCAGGGCTTCCAGGCCAATCTCCTCCAATTGCAAGGTTTAATATCAGATGAAAATCTCTGTTGAATGGTGCAGGGTAGGTAATTGAGTCAGCCTCGTTAAGATCTCTTGTATACCAGTTTTTCTCAGTATGGAATAAAGCACCATCTATATACCATCTCATTTCTCCAGGATCCCATTCAAAGGCATAAACGTGATAGCTGTCAGAAAATTTACCTGATTTAAGAGTGTATTCTCCTTGTCCTGAAGCATGAGGATTTCCATAATGGACAGTACCATAAATCTTGTTTGACTGGTGACCCAATAACTCGAGTATATCAATTTCTCCACCTTGTGGCCAACCGCCATAAAGATTGTCATCTTCTGGTAACATCCATATTGCAGGCCAAATTCCTTGGGATTCAGGCATTTTTGCCTTTATTTCAAAACGTCCAAATGTCCAGGCTTGTTTTCCTTTTGTAACCACTTTGCCAGAAGTATAGTCTTTCCCTAGGTAAGATTCCTTTTTAGCTTCTAAAACCAAGTTGCCATCCTTAACAAAGGCATTATCTGTCTTATAAGCTTCCAATTCATTATTATAAACAACGTTTGTATCAGCTACTGACCAGTTGTCAGAGTTTATTGAAGATCCATTGAATTCATCAGACCATACAAGTGTATACGGTGCTAAAGATGTAATAATGTTTGTAGGAGTTGGTGTTGGAACTGTCGTGCTTGTTGTAGGTGATTGAGCTGTAATAGGAATTATTTCAGGATAATCAACAGTTGTATAACCAAAATGCCTTGCTAATATCATCAAATCGCCCATATCTACATTTTCATCTAGATTAAAATCAACAAATTGGTTGTATCTTAGATCGCCCGATGTTGCATTAAAGGCTTTTGCTAAGGCCATAACATCAAGCATGTTTATAATATTGTCTTGAACTCCTTTTAGGGGAACATCTCCAGCATAAATTGAAACAGGTTTATCAATTGTTGACACAATGCAGTCAGTATTACCTGCTACATTTTGCACAGTTCTTGTAAGATACCCTGCTTTTGAAACCTCTAGATCGATTGTACCTTCTTTCTTTTGGATTTCAATTTTGAAAAATCCTTTTGCATCAGTTAATTGACTAACTGTAGTACCAGATACTAAAACTTTAAAATCAGATTTAGCATTTACATGTGATGATGATAAAATCAAGTCAGGTAAGATATACCCCTGAACAATTATTTTCGAACCATCATCAGTTGCTCCTGCACTTATCGGCATTGAAAACAATGTTATAAAAACTGTTATAAACATTGTAATGACCGTAAGTTGACTAATGCTTCTTTTTGTAAACATTCTAATAACCCTCCTAATATAATATTATTATTTCTTTCAATTTATATATTTACTAAAAATATCCTTATTATATTTTAATTAAGGTGATTCCAAAAAAATAACTGGTCAATTTTCGAATACCATTCAATACAAACACATTGTTCAATAAATACCTGCAAATTACATTTAACGCATTTATATGTTGCGTAATTTGCATCAAAAAGTTAGA
>Ga0209373_10005073_pt1 | contig 10972 bp, 5 predicted proteins | sample Higcelweek5metaG_FD_187173 | JGI IMG/M metagenome (GOLD analysis project Ga0209373, IMG submission 187173) | Freshwater pond sediment microbial communities from the University of Edinburgh, under environmental carbon perturbations - High... | ecosystem: Environmental > Aquatic > Freshwater >... | reverse complement strand
ACACCTGTGGTTTTATTCTCGATGCGAAAGAGGAATCTATAGGTATGATTATGGATTATGTCGATGCCAAAGCGAAGGGTTTGGTGAAGAAAGTTTATGTTATGGGTTGTTTGTCTGCTCGTTACAAAGATGATCTGATTGCCGAAATACCAGAGGTTGACCGCTTTTTTGGTAAGTTCGATTTCGATGCAATTATTGAAGAATTAGGCATTCAGAAACGTAAAGACCTACTGTTTGACCGACATTTAACTACGCCTTCTCATTTTGCATACCTGAAAATTGCTGAAGGGTGCAACCGAACTTGTGCTTTTTGCGCAATACCTCAGTTTACTGGAAAATACAAATCGGTTTCTATTGACGATTTGGTTGCTGAGGCCGAAAAACTAGCATCTCAAGGTGTTAAGGAGTTGTTGCTTATTGCTCAAGAACTTACATCTTATGGGCTCGACATCTATAAAGAAAAAAAATTACCCGAATTGATCGATCGTTTATCGGCAATTGAGGGAATTGAGTGGATACGGCTTCACTATGCATATCCTTCGCAATTCCCTGTTGAATTGCTGAAAGTTATGCGCGAAAATCCAAAGGTTTGCAAATACCTCGATATTCCTTTTCAGCATATTTCAGACCATTTGCTTTCGGATATGCGGCGTAATGTTTCAGGGCAACAAACTCGCGAGTTGATTAATTTGATTCGTTCTGAAGTGCCAGGAATTGCTTTGCGAACTACGCTTTTGGTTGGTTTTCCGGGCGAAACCGAGGAAGATTTCCAGCAGTTGATTGAGTTTGTAAAAGAGATGAAATTCGACCGTTTAGGTGTTTTCCCATATTCGCATGAAGACGATACCTATGCTGCAAAAAAATATTCCGACGATATTCCTCAAGAGGAGAAGCAAGCTCGTGCCGATAAAATAATGGCAGTACAGCAAGTTATTTCAGAAGAAATTGCAGCTTCAAAAGTTGGCCGTACGTTGAAAGTTTTAATCGATCGCAAAGAGGGCGAATACTATATTGGCCGCACCGAATTTGACTCACCTGAAGTTGATGGCGAAGTGCTGATTTCAACCACCAAAAGGCTCAAAAAAGGAACATTCTATAAAATTAAAATCACTTCATCCGATATGTTTGACCTGTTTGGCGAAGTAGAATAATTGGTTATACACTCCTTTTCATTATAAACGGAATTTTCGTTTTGCTCGGGATTGTCAATGGAATCTGTTCTATAGTAACTAAGCTGGTGTTTAGTCCATAGGCATTTATGTCGCTTAATCCCGCACGTTTAAAGCGGTAATAAAGGTTGAGTGCCAATCCGTCGAATAGCCCAAGATCAACTTGCCGTATAACACTCCTGTCGATATGTACAAACCTGAATTCTGAAAGAATGTTGTGTTTTTTCAACGATGGATGGTGGCTTATTAAGTCGATTTTTCCTTCATCCGACAAGTGTTTTAAAACCTGTTTGAAGTATTCATTAATCCTTGGCTGAACCTTAAACCCAATGTAGAAGTCAATTCTCATTACTTTTCCAGGCCACAGTTCTGTCACTTTATATTCGAGCGTATAAGGTGAATCTACCATGTCGACATGCAAAAACCAGTACATATCAGCTCGTTTAGCCTGTCGGTTAATAATTGAGTCAATGGTTTTGGCTTCCAGGTCTGTTATATTGTTGGCATGTGTAGTATAAACAAGGTTTCCTGCATATTTGGGAATGGTTTCATCGTTGCTTAGGTCGGAGATAATCGGCAGATATTCGTCAAGTTTATAGAAGGAAATATATCGGTTTCGAACTTTTCGCCCGTAGTACATCGAGAACATGATAAGAGATAGAATTCCACCAATTAAAATAGTAACCCAACCGCCATGAGAAAATTTTTGCATGTTGGCTATTAGGAATGCACCTTCAATAACCAGATATATACTAAGAAAAATTGCAATAATTGGCTTTGGAATATTTTTCATTTTTAGGTAGAATGCTACTAAAATGGTGGTCATCAGCATGGTGATGGTGATCGATAGCCCGTAAGCTGCTTCCATATTTGAAGAATTTTGAAACAGCAATACCACAATGCAACACGATATCAGCAGCATCCAATTGATTGAGGGGATATAGATTTGACCTTTTGAGTGTGAAGGGTATTTTAATCGTACTCTAGGCCAGAAATTTAGCGAAATTGCTTCGCTTATTAATGTGTATGAGCCGCTTATTAATGCCTGACTTGCAATAACTGCTGCCATGGCCGCCATTGCAATACCAATTGGTAAAAACCATTGAGGAATGATTGCATAGAATGGGTTTGTTTTAGCATCGATACTTGAAATATTGTTCAAAATCCAAGCTCCTTGACCAAGGTAGTTAAGTATCAGTGTAATTTTAACAAATATCCAGCTTGTGCGTATATTTTTTATTCCGCAGTGACCCAGATCGGCATAAAGAGCTTCGGCCCCGGTTGTGCAGAGAAAAACCGCACCCAATAAAAGAAATCCCAGTGGGTATTTTGAAAGTAAAAGCATCATGTAATAAGGGTTGAATGCTTTCAAAACAATTGGGTTGTTAACTAATTGACTAACACCAAGAATTCCCAACATCGAGAACCAAAGCAACATGATAGGGCCAAATGATTTTCCAATAAATGCGGTTCCAAATTGTTGGATAAAGAAAAGTGCGGTGATGATAACTAATACAATTGGAATAACCGGAATAGTTGGGTTAACCAATGCCAACCCTTCAATGGCCGACATAACCGTTATTGATGGCGTAATAATTCCGTCGGCTAGGAGCGTACTGCCGCCAATAATGGCAAATATATACAACCACGACTCTTTTTTTCGGAGCAGCGCAAACAGTGAGAAGATTCCGCCTTCGCCCTTATTGTCGGCGCGGAGCGTTATAATCACATATTTTATGGTGGTTTGCAGTGTAAGTGTCCAAATAATGCAGGAAAGCGAGCCAATAATTAGCAATTCATCAATTGTTGAACTTGCGCCCAATATTGCTTTCATTACATATAATGGAGATGTGCCGATGTCGCCAAATACAATTCCTAGCGACACGATCAGCCCTGCAAAGCTGAGCTTTTTAAGCTGATTACCTGAGTGTAATGGCATATAGTATATATTAAATTGGGCGCAAATGTAAATTAAATAATGATTCAAAATTGAGACTAATCAACAATTTTCTCTTTGTTAATTTCGTATTAAAAAGTTTGGATTTCAGCAGTCTAATTAATTATTGTTTTCTTTTACAACAAAAACCTCTGCATAAAGACTTTTTTTCAGCAATAGTTAAATTTTTCTAGTTAAATTATTGTCGGCATCATAGAAATTATGATCTTTAGAACTAAATTTCAATTTACTCATTCTTTGTCTATATGTTTAAAACAACAACTAATACCGAACAATCTGTTGCATGTGTTATGCCCGATGGTAGGCTTGACACCGTGAATAGTTCTGAATTCGACAGGACTGTATTGTCGATTGTGCAAAATGAACTTTACTTAATTGTAGATTTCTCGCAGTGTAACTATATGTCGAGTACAGGTTTGAGAGTATTACTTTCTACTGAAAAGAGGCTAAAGGCCAAAGGTGGGGCGTTGTATATTTCGTCTGTTCCGCCCGAAGTTTTTCAGGTTTTCGAAATGGCAGGATTGAACAAGGTTTTTCATTTTTCAAATAGCAGACAAATTGCTGTTGATGAGATAATCAGTTTGAAACAAACAGCTTGCAATTTCAAAGAGTGGGATGCAGCTGGAAATCATTTCCTCTCTTATACTGCCGAAAAGCCCAATGGATCTGCCCTAATATGGAAAGATCAGGGGATTGCGGGTTATAATGAACTGGGTTTCTCTGTTGGAATTGGTCGAATGGCCGAATCTATTGAAGAAGGGACTAGCTCCGAGGGATTATTTATTACAACTGGAAATAGTGCGGGTTTCATTCCCAATGATGAATCGTTATTACCCGATTTTCGAATTTCAAATACCCCATCCCAATCAGGGGTTTTTGTCAATCGTGCAATTTCGTTCGGTCAATACAGTTCAGCGTTGGTTAAAATGGGTAATTCAGCTTCGATAACACTTCAACAGTTGTCGGATGTTTTGTATGATGAAGAATTACAGAATATTATGGCTTTTGCGGTTGCCAATTTTAACCACAATGCACCTTCTGTTTCATTTTGTATTGTGCTTGACCAATCGCTGTCTGAAAACCTGAAAAAAGATGGGTTTCATCTGTCGGGATTAACACCTACTACCGAAGCTGGTATTTCCCTTTGGGGTGCTAGGTTTGAACTCGAGGAACTTGAAAATTTGGATGGGGATAGTTCGTTGTCTTCATTTTTGAAAAAGGCTTTGACTCTTCAAACGATAGAAGAAGTTAAGACGCTTGATCTTTCGGAATTGCTTGTTGATCCTGTTGTCTGGCTTTTTACTGCCGAAGATTTGGTTGATGCTTCATCTCTACGCATTGCTTTAGATGTCCCGGACGAAGGTTTTTCTGAACCCTACAAAGCTTTTCTGACACGACGCTTGTACAGCGATTCTTCAAAAGTTATTTTAAAAGCTCTTCACGGTGGATTTTCGGCACAAACATTTCAGGCAACCTCGTACGATAAAGATGGGCGAAAGTTGAGGCCAACAGTTCTGAAGATCGCGAATCGTGCTATGATAACCCGCGAAGCTGACCGGTGCAAACAATATTCTCTTCCATACATTCTAAATAACAGTGCGATGGTGCTGGGAACCGAATTCTTTGGAGATTATGGTGCTTTGTGCTACAATTTTGTTGGTATTGGCGGCGAAGAAACTCAGTTGAAATGGCTGACCAACTATTTTGACGAATGGCCTGCTGAAAAGCTTGAGCCTCTGTTTGATAAAATATTCACCAAAATATTGAATCCTTGGTACGGACAACCAGTTTGCGAACCTATTCATCCATTTAAAGATCATGATCCAACATTGACATTTTTTCCAACTCTTTGCGAAATATCGGAAAATGTTCTTTCTATTTCCTCTGATGAACAGTATTTTATGGTGAATGAAATTGGATTGAAACTATTAAATCCCTATTGGTTTCTCAAGCATGAGTACCCAAAACGACGAAATGATGCCATTGATTATTATACAACAATTTGCCATGGCGATTTAAATATGCAGAATATCTTGCTCGATCAGGATATGAACGTATATCTGATAGACTTTTCGGAGACTAAGCCGCGTTCTGTTATTTCAGATTTTGCACGCCTCGAAGCCATTTTCATTGTTGAACGAACCCCAATAGAATCAGATGCTGATTTGAAAGCAGCAATTGAATTTGCCGCCAAGTTTTATTCTATTGATAAGCTAGATCAAAGGCCTGAAAATAATTACAATGGCTTGGGTAAAAATGTTGTGGATAAGAATGTTGCCTTAACCCTTAAAATGAGGGAATATGCCATTCATAGCGTAGGCGGCAATGCAAGTATCGTTCCTTATTACATGGCTATGCTTGAGTGGGTACTTCCGGTTGTTTGCTATTCAAGTGTTCCTGTGGTGCACAAACGTTTTTCGATGATAGTAGCTGGTTTTCTTTGTGATAGAGTGATGAAGCTTATGTTCGAATAATTTATTGTGGTTAGTGATGAATCTTTCTGCTATATTGGTTGACTTTAATATCTTTTTTTTAGACATTTAATTAAGAAAAATAAATGATGAAGTATATAAAAGTTTTTTTTATTGTTCTGTTATCTGTAGTTGGTCTACAGTTATATAGCCAAGAGTTGGAACAGCCAACTGTTGATGAAGAGTCTGATTGGTCATTCGGCGCGAATGCAGGGTTTAGCAACAAGTACTTGTGGCGTGGTATGGTTTTTAACAATGGACTGGTGTTTCAACCAGAGGTCTTTGTTGGTTGGCGCGATTTTTCAATCAACCTATGGAGCAATACTACTTTGTACGATAAAAAAGGTGTTAATGCTCATGAAATTGACATCACTTTAGATTATTATCATTCATTCTCATATCTCGATGTCGAAACTTATTTTAGCTATTATTATTTTATCGATCAAGAAGAAGAGCCCAATACGTTAGAGTGGAATGTCAGTGCTTTTTATCCAGTTGGAGATTTCACTTTGTCGTCGGGCTTAAATGTAGATATACTTGAAAACAGAGGAGCTTCTTACCTCGAAGTTGCTTTAGATTATGAACGAGAGTTGAATGAAAAGTTCACCGTATCGGGTAAAGTTTTGGCTGGATTAGGTTCGGGAAAATTTAATGAGAATAATTTCGACGTGAAGAAGGGTGCAATGAACTTAGTGGGAGGCAACATTGGTTTTTCTTACAATTTCTTGGCCGATTTTTATGCTGATGTAAATTTCTATCAGAATTTATTTGTCGATAAAGAGCTAAAAAACAGCGATATCGTTAAGGGTGTTAGCTCTAATGCTTTTGAATTAATTTTGCGAAAAGAGTTTTAATATGATAAGAACAACCCGTGATCAATTGGCCATTATACTTGGTATATTTTGTATCACGGTATTTTTTGGGCTATACCAGGTTAAGAAATCAGATGAATTCAAAATCAACCTGCTTATAACTGAAAAAAAATCAGAGAAAGCTAATATCCTCGAAAAGACTATAAAATTTAAGGCCGAAAATCTGATTGCCTATTCCAGCGACTATACCTATTGGGATGAGATGGTTAAATTTATCAAAGATCCTGATATTAAATGGGCTACGGAAAATATCGATGCATCAATGAGTACTTATGGTGTTGATTATGTCTGGATTTTTGATGCAGACTTTTCACCCGTATATTCAATTAACAGTGAGGGGATTGACCCTTTTGATCTCACATTTGACGATGGTACATTAAGAATGGTTGCGAATTTGAGTAGAACGCAACATTTCTTTATACGAAAGGGTTCCCACATCATTGAAATTTGTGAAGCTTCTGTTCATCCATCAAATGATCCGGAAAGGAAAACCGAGCCTCAGGGGTATTTTTTTGCTGGCAGGTTGTGGTCCGATTTCTATTTGAGCGAAATAAGCTCATTTACTGAAAGTACAGTGACACTTGTTTTTCCCGATCATAGTGGTGCTTTTTCTGAAGTCACTCCTCTTAGAGATTTCCAGATTGACAATTTTATTGAATTGAAAGGGTTTGATAAAAAGCCGCTTGTTCGTGTTAATTCAATTTACGAATTTGATGTTGCGCATGAGTTGTTTCTCAAAATGCAACGGAGATCCCTTCATGCGATTTTTATTTATATCTTTTTTATATCCGTTTTTCTTTTTTATTTCATTATGAGGATTTTTTATCCGTTAGGATTGATGTCAAAAAGTCTGAAAAATGGGAACTCTGAGCCGTTGCGTAAGATATTTCACCGTAATGACGAGTTTGGGCAGCTAGCTCTTCTAATAAATAATTTTTTCATCCAAAAGAATAAGCTTGTTGCCGAGATTAATGAGCGCAAAGAATCGGAAGATTTGCTTCGTAAACTGATTAGCGCAATTGAGCAAAATCCTGCAACTATAATAATTACCGGACTTGACGGAAAGATTGAATATGTAAATCCCAAGTTCACAGCAGTTTCTGGTTATACGCTGCATGAGGTACTGGGCAAGAATCCTCGCTTTTTAAAATCGGGTCAAACGTTGGCTGCTCAATACCTAGATATGTGGAATACTATTAGCCGAGGGAATGTTTGGAGGGGTGAGTTCGATAATAAAACAAAAAGCGGCGAAGTCTATTATGAGTCGGTTGTAGTTTCGCCCATATTTGATGAGGTTGGAAAGATTACAAACTTTATGGCTATAAATGAAGATATTACGTTGAAAAAGAGAGATGCGGCAATTCGTAATATCATTTATAAAATAGCACAAGCAGGTACAGTGGCTCATAACCTTTTCGAATTAATCGACAATATTAGACTTTATTTGAGCGAACTTATTGATGTGACAAACTTTTATGTTGCTTTGTACGACGACCGTTCTGACACCTTTTTGTTGCCTCATTTTCAAGATGAAAAAGATTATTTCACCTCTTTTGTTGCAGGGAAAACTCTGACTGCTTATGTGTTGCACAACAAAAAGGCGTTGATGGTAAATAGAGGGCAGATAAAGGAACTTGTTGAATTGGGCGAAATTGAAATGGTAGGCGAGAGTGCCAGCATTTGGCTTGGCGTTCCTCTAATTATTGATGATAAGGCAATTGGAGCGTTTGTAGTTCAAAGCTACGACGATCAGAATGCCTTTACCGAAAAAGATTTGGCTATGTTAGAGTTTGTTTCTCACGAAATTAGCCATACTATTCAGCGCATTAAGGCAGAGGGCGATATGAAGGTTGCTCTTGCAAAGGCCGAACTTAGCGATAAATTGAAATCATCTTTCCTCGCAAACATGAGCCACGAAATCAGAACTCCTTTAAATTGCATATTGGGCTTTACAAAGTTGTTGAATGAGAGTGAAATTGATCAGGATAAACGCTTTGCATATTCAAAAATTATTAAAACTAATGGTGATCAACTCTTATCGATCATTAATAATCTTCTTGACTTTTCGATGATTGAAACTGGCCAAATTAAAATGAACAAAAAACGTTTTGTGATCGAAAAAATCTTCTTCGATATTGAAAAAGAGTTTCATCATGAGGCAATTGACCGTTCTTTAGTTATAACAGTATCATTGCCCGATGCTCATTCTGAAACCTACATTGAAAGTGATTTGACCAGGGTTCGTCAGGTATTGAGAAATCTTGTTGGCAACGCTTTGAAATTTACAAAAAAAGGCGAAGTTAATTTTGGATTTAAGCATGTTGAAAATGGAATAGAAATCTTTGTGAAGGATACCGGAATTGGAATAGCTTATGATTTTAGGCAATATGTTTTCGAAAGTTTTCAGCAAGCCGACAAAACTCATTCCCGTAAATATGGTGGAAACGGCTTAGGATTAGCTATTTCAAAGAAAATTGTAGATATGTTGGGTGGTAAAATCAGGTTTGAATCGCAACTTGGGAAAGGGTCAACTTTCTATGTGTTTATTCCTTTTGAAGTTGAAAATAATCACGATACACATATCGCCTAATTCGAAAAAGGTGTTTGTTGCATCATTTCTTTTTCGAAAGTTTCTTTAAACAATAATATAAGTCCATATTCTCAACAAAAATCTTCATTGGCTGTTCTATGTAAAAAACAGTTAAGTATGAAGAAAAATATGGGTTCGATAGACAAAATAATCAGAATGTTGATTGCTGTCTTGTTAGTTGTGTTGTACATAGCAAATGTTTTTCCTGAAACATGGGATGTAGTAGCATTAGTGTTGGCTCTTATTTTGGTGGCTACGAGTCTAATTGGTTCATGTCCACTTTATTTGCCTTTTGGTATTGATACAACTATTTGTTGTAAGAAAAAGGAATAGAAAAGTTCTTTGCTTCATTCATTTGCGAGAAATCGAAATGTTTGGGTTGGAGCTATAAAAAAGGCTCCTCTTGTTAAACCGAGAGGAGCCTTTGATTTTCTTGTGTACACTCAAAGTGCTTATTTTCTTTTATTTCTGATTTTTGAGTTTTGTCTTTTGTTCTTCAACCTGAGCATCAACAACCGCAATTGTTATCATGTTCAGAATATCGTTTACCGAACTTTCAACATTCAAAATGTGAATTGGTTTGTTTAACCCCATTTGGATAGGTCCAATGGTTTCGCACATTCCAATTTCGAGCATCAATTTGTAAGCAATGTTTGCCGAATTGAGGTTCGGGAAAATCAAGGTGTTCACGTTCTTTCCATCGATTTTTGAGAACGGGAATTTTTCGTGCCTCAACTCTTTATCCAACGCAAAATTTACCTGCATTTCGCCATCAATCATTATTTCAGGGTGATTGGCATGCAAATATTCAACAGTTTGATGAACAATAGCTGAGCTTCCTTCTTGGCGTTCGCCAAAGTTTGAATACGAAAGCATTGCCATAACAGGTTCAGTATTAAACAGGCTTACAGTTTCGTGAGTAAGAGTGGCAATGTCAACCAACGTCTCTTTCGATGGATGGTTATTCACCATTGTATCGGCAAAGAAGAAAGTTCCAAGCTTGCTGGTTACAATATTCACCCCACCAATGTGGCGCAATCCTTCGCGCATTCCAACTATTTCGATAGCTGGTTTAATTGCATCGTCGTATTTTGTATAAACTCCAGTAATAAATGCATCGGCATCGCCGGTTTCTACCATCATCATTCCAAAGTAGTTGCGGTCGAACATCTTTTCATAAGCTTCACTGTAGGTCATGCCTTCGCGTTGGCGCTTCCCTGAAAAAATACGAGCATATTTCTGTCGGTTGGCTTCTTCGCGGTCGTGGCGTAGGTTTACAATTTCAACACCATCGAGATCAATACCATTCTCAGCAATAATTTTTCCGATTTTTTCCTCATTTCCCAAAAGCACAGGTACACAAATACCTTCGGCACGGGCAACAGAGGCAGCTTTAAGAATATTTGGATGGTTTGCATCGGCAAAAACTACGCGTTTAGGGCTTTCTTTTGCTTTTTCGTTGAGGCCTCTGATTAGTTTATTGTCGAGTCCCATGCGTTGCCTAAGTTCATCGTTATAAGCGTCCCAATCCATCTCAGTTTTCCGTGCAACACCACTTTCAATGGCAGCTTTAGCTACAGCTGGAGCTACAGTAATGAGCAACCTTGGATCTAATGGTTTTGGAATTATGTATTCGCGGCCGAAAGTAAGGTTGTTTGTATTGTAAGCAGATGTAACAACTTCGGGAACAGGAAGTTTTGCTAGGCTGGCAATAGCGTGAACAGCTGCAACTTTCATCTCTTCGTTGATTGCCGTAGCTCTAACATCTAGTGCTCCACGGAAAATATATGGGAACCCGAGAACGTTGTTTACTTGGTTTGGATAGTCGCTACGACCAGTGGCAAAAATAATATCGGGGCGCGATGCCATTGCATCGGCATAAGAAATTTCAGGATTAGGATTGGCACAGGCAA
>Ga0209373_10005072_pt1 | contig 10973 bp, 6 predicted proteins | sample Higcelweek5metaG_FD_187173 | JGI IMG/M metagenome (GOLD analysis project Ga0209373, IMG submission 187173) | Freshwater pond sediment microbial communities from the University of Edinburgh, under environmental carbon perturbations - High... | ecosystem: Environmental > Aquatic > Freshwater >... | reverse complement strand
CGTCGTCCGGGCTCTGGATTTGGTAATTCAGCAACCGGACAGTGCGGTACTCCTGGTCTTTGCGAATGACAAGCGCTTTTGCCTGGATGTTTCTGCCCGAGTATGGCGCAAGGTCGATTCCCTGCACTAGGCAGTAGCCTTCCGCGTCTTTTATGAACACCTTGTCGAGCCCCGCCACTATGCGCCCGGAGATTTCCACCGGCTCGGCCTGGGCTGCGGATTTTTGGGCCAGAGCGGGCTGCGCCGCGCACAGAAGCAGTGCGAAGACGAGAACAATGTGAAGGAAGCGCAAAGACTTCAGGCAAGGATGCTTGTCCGCAAAAGGTCTGGAAGGCGAAATGGGGCGCATGGGGGCTCCTTGCTGCCTGGCTTGAAGCGGCGCTGCCGCAGCCTGTTTTGCCGCCCGCAGACGCAAAGCCTGCGACCAACAATATTGGACCCACCCAAGCATAAACCGCGAAGCTCGTCTAGATTTTTTATAGTGTTTGGAAGGGCGGCCTCAAGCTTGCGCGTCCCGATGTTTTGGCCTATCGTCCGGCCCTGCGCACGCAACATGTGCTGCGCCCAGTATCGCATTCGGGAGGGACTACTCATGACTGCCATTGGCACGCTTCGAAAACTCATTCTCGTCATGGGCCTTGCGGCTTTTTTGGCGGGCTGCTCCGCCAACTCGGTGGTGCCGCTGCGCTACCAGCCCTCCACATCGGGCGGGCAGGCATGCACGCAGACCATAACCCTGCTGCCTTTCGTCGATAAGCGCGAAAACACCATCACCATCGGCTCCCTGGGCGAGGGCAAGAATTTTTATCCCGAGAACGACGTGGCCGAGTGGGTCGGCTGGGCCATGTTCGAGGAACTCAAGGCACGCGGCTGCGACGTGAGATTCCGCGAGAAGGCTGACACCTCCGCGCTCAAGGGCTATGTCGTTTCCGGCTCGTTTGACACGGTTTCCGTGAACACGGGCACGGCGATGATGGCCAAGGCCAAGCTGCGCGTGCGCGTGAAGGTGGAGAAGGACGGCCAGTTCGTGGTCGAGCAGATCTACTCCGGCGAGCGCGAGAACCTGGGCCTGACCTACGTGGACGCCGCGCAGAAGGTGCTTGCCTCCACGCTCCAGTATATCCTCCAGGACGCCGCCACGGACGTGGTCAAGGCGACCAAGTAGCGGCACGGTGCCAGTACCGGGCGCACCCCCCCCGTTGCGTCCACGGCGGACTGCCAGTCTTGGGGCCTTTGGCCCCTCTTTTCTGGTTTTCCTGCTCTTGGCGCTTGGGCTGGCCGGGCTGGCAAGCCTGGCCAGCCCGGGGGCGGGGCTGGCTCAAAGCCGCCCGGCCCGTTTGATCCTCGCCTGTCCAGACGATATTCCCCCCTATTGCTCCCGCGACGCGAACGACCAGGCCGTGGGCCTGTTGCCGGATTTTTGGCGGCTCTTCGCCAAGAAGACCGGCATTGATGTCGATCTGCGCGCGGTGAGCGGCGCCGAGGCCCTGCTTTTGCTGGAAACGGGCGAGGTGGACGCCCACGCCGGGCTGTCCCTGCGCTCGAACCCCTCGGACAAGGATCTGGGGGGCGTTGAGGAACGCTTTGCCCTCTCCCGCCCGTTGTTCGACCAGGGCCTTGGCCTCTTTCTCACGTCGGACCAGGCCGTGCGCCTGGGCCAAACATCCAGGCAGGGGTTCGATCACGTTGAATATTCAGTCGGGCTGGTCGGAGGCGACCAGACGGCGGCTTTCTTGACTTCCACGTATCCCAGTCTGCGGCAGCGCGTGTATCCAGACTTGGACTCCCTTGCCGCCGGACTGGCCCTGGGGCAGGTGCAGGTGGCCGCCGGGCCGGTGCTGCCCCTGCGCCACAGGCTGCGCGCGCTGGGCGGGGAATCGCGCTACACTCTGCTGCGCAGCTATCCCGGTGTGGTGCTGCGGGCCGCCGTGCGCAAGGGCGACCAGGCTCTGCTCGCGCGCATCAACACCGGGCTTGAAGCCATCAGCCCGGACGAGGTGAAGGCGCTCATGGCGCGCTATTCCGTGGCCGATTCCGGTCCTCCCGCCTGGCTGCCCGGCGCGCTTATCGGGGCCTTGTGCCTGCTGGCGAGCTTTGCGTTTTTGCGCCGCGCCCGCCTGCTGCGCAAGCGGGCCGAAGCGCAGGGACACGAAACCGACCTGCTGCGCGACAACCTGCTGGGCGAAATGGCCCGGCACCGCAAGACCCAAGACCTGCTTCTCTCCGCCATTGAGCAGTCGCCCTCCGGCATCCTCATCGCCTATGCCAACCGCGAGGCTCCGCCGGTTCTGAACTCCCACGCGCTGAACATCCTCGGGCTGGATACGCCTCCTCCTCCCGGCAAATTGCCGGACCATCGCCTGTGGCGGGTGTACACCACGGGCGGCAGGCTGCTGGCCAAGGAGGACCTGCCTTTGGCCGCCGCGCTGCGCCGTGGCGAAAGTCTGGTCAACGCCGAGTTCCGCGTGGTCCTTGCCGATGGCACAGAGCGCTGGATTCTGACCAACGCCGCGCCCGTGCGCGACGCCCATGGCGAGGTGCGCGCCGGGGTCGTTGTGTTCCACGACATCACCGCCTCCCGCCTGGCGGAGCGCGAGCTGGCCCGCTTCAAATTCTTCTTGGAGGCCGGGGTGGAGGAGGTCTACCTGCTGCGCCCCAATGGCATCCTGGCCTACGTCAACGAGGCCGTGGCGCGCAGCCTGGGCCACGCCCGGCAGGAGCTGCTGGAAATTCCCATCGCGGAGATCGATTCCTCGTTGACGCCGGAGGCCGTGTACCGCCTGCTTCTGAGCGTGCGCCAGGCTCCTGTGACCCTGGAGACCATGCAGCGCACCCGCGACGGCAGGCCCGTGCTCAAAGAACTCAAGGTCTTTTACATGCGCTTCGGCGACGAGGAATATGTGTGCGGCTTCGGGCGCGACATTACGGAGCAGAGCCGCCTGGAGCGCGAGCTTGTGAGCACGCGGGCGCTGTTTGCGGCCTCCCTGGAGCAGGCGCCCTGGGGCATCATCATCGGCGACGCGGCAACGGGCCGGGTCAGCATCGCCAACCCCGCGGCGGCTGGCCTGCTGGGCGTTACGCCGGAAACGCTGGTGGGCATGGATGTCAACGGCGATCACCCCATATGGACTTTTCTGGACGCTCAGGGAGAGGTGGTCACTCCCGGCATGACGCCGCTTGGCCGGGCCATTCAGAGCGGCGAGGACACCCGCGACCTTGAGGTGCGCTTCATCCTGGAGGGCGGCCCGGAGCGCTGGCTGCTGGCCAACGCTTCTCCCGTGCGCGGGGCCGGGGGGGCCATCATCGCGGGCATCATGGTCATGGCCGACATCACCAGCCGCAAGCGCATGGAGAACCAGCTGGTGTTCAAGGCCCTGCACGACGCGCTGACCGGCCTGCCCAACCGCGCCCTGTGCCTGGAGCGCCTGCAGCAGATGCTGGAGCAGGCTTGCGCCCGCAATATCTCCTTTGCCGTGGCCTTTGTGGACCTGGACCGCTTCAAGATGCTGAATGACAGCCTGGGCCACTCCTTTGGCGACCGCGTTTTGCTGGAGGCCTCGCGGCGGCTTTCCGCCGGGTTGGGCGGGTTGGGCCAGGTATGCCGCTTCGGCGGCGACGAGTTCGTGCTTCTGGTGGACCGGGCGGAAAACGCGGAGGCGGCCCAGGAGATCATCCGCGCGGCGCTGGAAAGCCTCTGCCTTCCCATGAGCGTGGATGGGCAGGAGGTCCGCCTCACCGCGAGCGTGGGCGTTGTTCTTGGCCCCGGCGAAAGCTGCCAAGCGGCGGAGAATATTTTGCAGAACGCCGACTTGGCCATGCACCGCGCCAAGGACGCCGGCCGCGACCGGTTGCGCCTGTTCCATCCCGGCATGCTGCGGCGCGCCCAGGAGCTCATGGCCCTGGACGCCGACATCCGGCGCGGATTGGAGCGCGACGAGTTCCTGGTGTTCTACCAGCCCATAATGTCCTCCAGCGGCGAGGAGGTGTTGGGCTTCGAGGCCTTGGCGCGCTGGCGCAGCCCCTCCCGCGGTCTGGTGAATCCCCACGCCTTTATCGCCCACGCCGAGGACTCCGGCCTCATCGTGCCCCTGGGCGAGCAGATTCTGCGCAAGGCCTGCGCGGGCATGACCGAGTGGCGCAGGCGCTTCCCCGCCGCCCGGCGCATGACGCTTGCCGTGAACCTCTCGGCCCGGCAGTTCATCCAGCCGGACATAGTGGACACCGTGCGCCAGGTGCTGCGCGAAACCGGCCTGCCGCCGGCCCTGCTCAAGCTGGAGCTGACGGAATCCACGCTCATGGGCGACCCGGAAACCGCGCTGACGGCCATGCGGCGGCTCAAAGCCCTGGGCGTGGCCCTCGCCATCGACGACTTCGGCACCGGCTACTCCTCATTGGCCTACCTGCAACGCTTCCCCGTGGACATCCTCAAGATCGACCGCTCCTTTGTGCGCGACCTGCCCCGCGAGGACGCCGACAGCCGCGCCCTGGTGGGGGCCATCGCCGCCCTGGCTGGCAGCCTGCGCCTGAGCGTGGTGGCCGAGGGCGTGGAGAACCGCGAGCAACTCGCCACGCTGGTGGAGCTGGGCTGCCAGGCCGTGCAGGGTTTCCTCTTCTATCCGCCGCTTCCGGAGGACGCCGTGTCCGAGCTGATGCTTGAGATTGAGGAGCGCCAAGCCGCAGCGTCGTCAGACGCGCCCGGTCCGCTCCGCCAGCTTGACGCTCCGGCGTCCATTTCATAATCTGCCTTCATCCGATTCTCCAAAGAGGTTTTTTTGAGCACCACTCTTCTGGATATTGTCGCTCTGGTTGCTGGCGAGAGCCGCGGCCGGTAGCCTTCCCCAAGGCGCACGCCCTCTTCCTTAGGGGCGTCTCCAGCCTCGGGGCGGCCTGATCCGTCCTTTCCCGAGCCTGCCCGTCTCCGGGCCGGTCTTCATCGCTCTCGTCCGGCAGCCAGTCTCCCGGCGTTTCCTTGCCGTTTCCCTGCCGCATGCGGCGCACGGGGCGGGGTCTTGCCTCGCGAGGGTTCGTGCGCGCAGCGCATCACTCGCGGCAGGAAGCGCCATGTGCTCCCAGGCCAAGCCGTGCGGTCCTAAGCGTCCGCACGGCCCTGACGGTGTCCGGCGCAAGCCGGCCCGTGCACATGCAAGAATGCGGGCTGTCGCGCAGAGCGGCCGCCCGCGACGGGAACGACAATGACCTTACGAAACTTGGGTTTTGATCAGTGGTTCGAGGCGAGCGTACTTGACGCAATTCCAGAAGGATGGGCTCTGGCCCGCGTCTGCGCCGTGAACCGGGGCTCCTGCCTGGTGCGCGACGGCGCCCAGGAGGTTCCGGCCGAGCTGTCGGGGCGGCTGTGCTTCCAGATGGACAATCCTGCGGCCCTGCCCTGCGTGGGGGATTGGGTGGCGGTGCAGCACTACAACGACGGCGCTGCGGCCATCATCCACCAGGTGCTGCCGCGCAGGACGTTTCTGCGGCGCAAGGCGGCCGGGCAAGGCCATGAGCACCAGATGATAGCCGCCAACGTGGACACGGCCTTCCTCGTGCAATCCTGCCGCTTCGACTTCAACCCCGCGCGGCTGGAGCGTTATCTCGTCGTGGCTGCGGAAGGCCGCGTGGAGCCCGTCGTGGTGCTGACAAAGACGGACTTGACCGGCGCGGAGGAGCTGGAGCGGAAGATTGCAGCTGTGCGCGCCCGCACCGGAGCCCGTGTCGTGGCCCTCAGCAGCGTCACCGGAGAGGGCTTTGCGGCCCTGCGGGAACTGCTTACCGCCGGGAAGACCTATTGTCTGCTCGGCTCCTCCGGCGTGGGCAAGACCACACTCCTCAACCGCCTGCTGGGCCGGGAGGCCTTTGAAACCAAGGAGGTGAGCGGCACGGGCGAGGGAACCCACACCACCACGCGCCGCCAGCTCGTCATCCTTGGGCAAGGTGCCATCCTCATCGATTCGCCCGGCATGCGCGAGCTCGGCCTCATGGACGCGGGCGATGAGGGGCTTTCCGGCGGCTTCGACGATGTCGCGGCCCTTGCGGCAAACTGCCGCTATGCCGACTGTCAGCACTGGCGCGAGCCCGGCTGCGCCGTCCGCGCCGCCATCAAGAGCGGTGAGCTGGCCGAGGAGCGCCTCGCCAGCTACTTCAAACTTAGGAAAGAGTCCGAGTTCAACGCCATGTCCGCGCTGGAGAGACGCCGCAAGGACAAGGCGTTTGGCCGGTTCGTGAAGGCGGTCAAGAAACAGATGCGGGATTAGAAGCCGCAGATATGAAAAAAGCCCCCGGAGCGGATGTTCCGGGGGCTTTCGTTTGGCGTATGCGGCTTGCTGCTATTGGTAGACCTTGATGTTGTCGCCCGCGCGCAGCTCCGTGCCCTTGATCTTGTTCCAGCCCTTGAGGGAGTCGGCGGTGACGCCGAAGCGCTTGGACAGGCTGTAGATGGTGTCGCCCTGGCGCACGGTGTAGCGGGTCACCTGTTCGCGGGTCTTGGAGGCCTGGACGCGGGTCTTCTGGGTGGCCTGGTCGGAAGCGTCCGGGATGTTGAGCCGCATGCCGCGCTTCACAGCCTTGGTGTTGACCAGTCCGTTCGCCTCGATAAGCGTCTTCACGCTGACCTTGAACTTCTTGCTGATGGACCAGGCCGTGTCATTCTTGCCCACAACATAGTTGGCGCGGGAGGCGGCGATCTTGCGGGTCTTCTTGAGGCCCTCGGGCATGGACTCGCCGGTGCTGCTCTGGGGCAGCATGATGCACTCGCCGGGCTTCATGCTCTGGGCGGCGGAGCCGTTGATCTGGCAGATGACTTCCTGCGGCACGTGATAGAGATTGGAGAGCTTGCGCAGATTGTCGCCCTTTCTCACCTCGTGGGCGATGAAGCCCGCGTGGGGCCGGATGCTGGGATTCTCGAGGTAGGCCAGCATGGGGGCTTTCTTGTCAACGGGAATGGACACGGCGACCTGGCGGTCCGGGGGGCTCACCTGGCGGCGGAAGGCCGGATTCATCTGGTGGAATTCTTCCCAGTTCATGCCGCCGGACTTGGCCAGGGCAAGCAGGTCCGTGCCGCCGGGCACCTGCACTCTCTCCAGCTTGGGCGCGGCGTTCCAGTTGACAGGCTCGAAGCCCAACGCCTCAAGATTCTGGAAGATCTTGGTGATGGCCACGAACTTGGGCACGTAGTGCTGGGTCTCGGTCTTGAGCCGCATGACGCGGTTCAGGCGGTTGTTCTGGCTCACCAGGTCGAGGAAGTCCTCGGCGTTGGTCACTTCAAGCGCGCGGGAAATCTTGCCTTCGCCCGCGTTGTAGGCGGCCAGCGCAAGGTACCAGTCGCCGAACATGTCGTTCAGGAAGGAAAGGTATTTGGCCGCGGCTTCGGTGGAGAGCTTGGGGTCGCGGCGTTCGTCGATCCACCAGTCCACGGTGAGGCCGTATTTGCGGCCGGTGTAGGGCATGAACTGCCACATGCCGCCCGCTCCGGCCCAGGAGTAAGCGTAGCAGTTGTAGCCGGATTCCGCGAAGGGCAGCATGGCCAGATCCTGGGGCAGGCCGTTGCGCTGCAGGCTGTCGCGCACGTAGGGCAGCTGCGTCTCGGCGCGCTTGAGCCAGCGGGCGAAGGTTTCGCGCGCTGGGCCGGTGTAGTAGGCGAAATAGCGCTCCACTTCCTGGGAGTCGAAAAGGTCGAGGTCGAAGTCGAGGCCGCTCTTCTGGCTCAAAATGCGGCGCTGCGCCTCGGTCAGGTGCGGCGTTTGGGTCACCGGGGCGGTGACCTCTGGCTCGAGCATGGTGCCGGTTTGACCGGGGGTGAGGGGCACCGCGGACATTTCTTCGGGCTCGAGGTCCATGTCGTTGTCGATCGCCGGGGTGCGCGGCGCGCCCATGCTGTGGCTCTGGGCGGCGAGAAGTCCGGATTGGGAGGCGCCCTTGGAGGCGGACTGGCGCTGGGATTCGAGAGACTGGCCCTTGACAGGGCTCGCGTTGTCGATATTCATGGCGGAGCACGACCACAGCGACGCGAGCAGACACGCGCTGCTTGCGGTGGTCAGGGATAATCGCACAAATTTCTTCATCAAAATTCGTTCCTCCGTTCGGCGGCGCGGGTGGAGAGGAGTCTCCTGGGACTGACGGACGCCCGCAAAGCGGCCAAGCCCCGTGCACCGATAGTTGGATACGTAAAAAGACACCTTACCCTACACTTGAAATTTTCGTCTGGCAAGCTTTGCACAAGCGCCCGATGAACCTGGAGGTTCCCATGGCTGAGTCTAGAAAATCCCCCCGCCCCAAGGGTCCGCGTCCCGCCGGAGCGTCCGGCAAGTCCGGTTTTGGCGGCGGCAAGCCCAAGGGCCGCGCCGGCGGCAAGCCGGGAGGAAAATCCAGCGGCGGCGACGACGACTGGCGCTCCAGCCCGCCCAAGGGCGCGGGCAAGGGCCCGGCCAAAGGTCCGGCCAAGGGTCCCCGCAAGGGACCGGCCAGAGGCCCGGCCAAGGGACCTTCCGGCAGCCGCTCCGGCGGTCCGCGCAAGGAAGGCGATCCGCGCGTCACCGGCGGCTACGGCAAGCCCCCGCGTGAGAAAAAAGCCCCGGCAAGCACGGCGCGTGTTGACGATTTCGATTTTGACATCGACATCGACATGACCGACGTGCCGCCCGCCGCCTTCCCGCAGCCCGCCCGCCCGGCCAAGAACGCCGGAGATTCCGGCTCCCGGCCTCCGCGCGCCCGTTCCGACGAGCATTCTGGCGATCGCTCCGGCAAGCCCGCTCCGGCCAAGTTCGACAAGTCGAACAAGATCGAGCGCCCTGGGAAATTCGACCGCAACGGCGTCCCCAACAGGCCCACGCGTCCGGATTGGGCCGATGGCCGCCGCGCGCCCCGCGTGGAGGCCGAGGAGCCCGAAGACGGCAAAAGCGTCACCGCCGGGCGCAATCCCGTGCGCGAGCTGCTTGAGGCCGCGCCCAAGCGCATCGACGGCATCTTTGTGCGCAAGGGCCAGCGCGACGCCAAGGTGCAGGAGATCGTGGCCCTGGCCGACGAGAACCGCATCAAGGTGCAGTTTGTGGACGACCTGTTCCTGCGCCGCCTGTATGCCGGCACCCACCAGGGCGTGGTGGCCATCACTGCGGCCGTGGAATACGCCGATCTCGACACCCTCATCGCCTCTGTGGCCGCCGCGCCGCTGCCGGTGCTGCTGGCCCTCGATCAGGTGCAGGATCCCGGCAACCTGGGAGCCATGGCCCGCACTGCCTGGGCCATGGGCGCCGCGGGCATCATCGTGCCGCGCCACGGCGGGGCCTACATCGGCGCCGGGGCCATGCGCGCCAGCGCGGGCGCTTTGCACCACCTGCCCGTCGCCCGCGTCACCAACATGAGCCAGACCCTCGACGCCTGCGCCGAGGCCGGGCTGTCCATCCTCTGCGCCGATGCCGAAGGCGAGGATCTGTTCAAGGCCGCCATCGACCTGCCCGCGGTCCTCGTCATGGGCGGCGAGGAAAAGGGCGTACGCCACGGCGTGGGCAAGCACTGCCAGACCCGTCTCGCCATTCCCCTCAAGCGCGCCTTCGACTCGTTGAACGTGGCGCAAGCCGCCGCCATTTGTCTGGCGCGGCTGGGTCAGCTGTAGAGGGAAGGAGAGAGGAAAAGAAGAACCTCTGGCGTCCGGGGCGATAATTCCCCCCGAGCCGGGGCATGTCAAGAAAAAGGGCCAGGAATGCGCTGCCGCGCGTTCCTGGCCCTTTTTCATCGCCAAAAGTGAAGGGGCTCCTAGTCTGGCGGCAGCAGCAGCACCAGCTTGAGGTCGCCGCGCTGGTCCGGGCGCAGGGTCAATTGCTCAAAGGCGAGCGGCCCCAGGGCCGGGTGCTGGAAGCGGCGCTCGCCCCCCTCGCGGCCAAGCACGTCCTGGGTCTGCCACAGGCGGGCGAAGTCCACGCTGCCGCTTGAAAGCTCCGCCACCAGGGGGCTTATGGCCGGGGAATCCGCCAGGCGTCCGCAGTCGGCGCGGAATTCCGCCACCAGCCGCCAGGCGCGGGTCTCCCAGTCATGAATCAGCGCGCGCGCTTCCGGGCGCAGGAACAGAAAACGCAGCAGGTTCGGCGCCTCGCCTCGCCGCGCGCCCCAGCCCAGGAACAGCTCCACGGCCTGTGGGTTCGCGGCGGCGATGTCCCAGCGCCGGTCCAGCACATAGGCCGGGCAGCGCATGGCCTCCACGGCCCGCAAAGCCGCATGGGCCGGGCGCGGCTGCGGTTCCGGCTCCGCCGGGTCGCGCCTGCCTGCAAGGTCGAACATGTAGGCCCGCTCCGCAGCGGAGAGCCGCAACGCCAGCGCCAGGCGCGCCAGCACCCCGGCCGAGGCCGCCACTGCGCGCCCCTGCTCCAGCCAGGTGATCCACGTCGGGCTCACCTCGCACAACTGCGCCAGCTCTTCGCGCCGCAGCCCCGGCGTGCGCCTGCGTCCGGCCGCGGGCAGGCCCGCCGCCTCCGGGCTCACGCGCTGCCGGTGCAGGCGGATGAACGCGCTCAACTGGCCGCGCTGCTGGGCCCGCTCTTCTTGTGTTGATCCGCTTGTTTTCATGCTCGTGCCGCGCTTTCCCGGTTGATAGAATTTATACCAGGATAAATGTTCATATTGTACCAGGATAGAACGCGCCCTATGGCTTGTCCAGCACCAAGCGCCCGCAGCAGGGCCCGCAATCGGAAATCGAGAATAAGGAGCGCAGAGATGAAACAGCAGGCCCTTGCCGCGAAACGCTTCGGGGCGGCCGCCCAGGCCTATTTGACCAGCAGCGCCCACGCCACGGGCGCGGACCTTGCCCGGCTGACGGAGCTGGCGCGCGGACTCGGCGGGCCCGTGGTCCTCGACCTCGGCTGCGGCGCCGGCCACGCGGCCTATGCCCTGGCCCAGGGCGGGGCCAGGGTCACGGCCTGCGACCTCTCGGCCGAGATGCTGGCCGTGGTGGAGGAGGAAGCGAAGCGGCGCGGCCTGGACACGCTGCA
>Ga0209373_10005071_pt1 | contig 10973 bp, 6 predicted proteins | sample Higcelweek5metaG_FD_187173 | JGI IMG/M metagenome (GOLD analysis project Ga0209373, IMG submission 187173) | Freshwater pond sediment microbial communities from the University of Edinburgh, under environmental carbon perturbations - High... | ecosystem: Environmental > Aquatic > Freshwater >... | reverse complement strand
AATTCACTTAGGGCTTTTTTATTTATTAATTTTTTTTATTTTCATTTTCTGTAAACATTTTTGTAAACATAAGATATATATAATATTAATATAGAGGTGACTTTTATTTTTTATGGGAGTTCTTAAAGTTGAAAAGTAAAAATATTTTAAAAAATAAAATGATTTTGACAAGTGTTGCATTAGCTTTTGTTATTTCATCATGTCAAAGTGTAGTTACAGAAAAAACTGTTTCTACCTCCTCAACTCAAGCAACGCAAATAACGTCATTAACAACTGATTCAAATCTAACTGTAAATACAATTAATCCATCAACAGACCCTGATGAAAAAGCTATACAAGAAGCAATAAATAAAAATGTTGATTTTTTCCCACTTGATGTAAGTGAAAATGGAATAGCATCTTATGCAACAATTCCAAATAATGGTGGTGTAATTTATGCAACTGTTCCAAATAATGGTGGTGTAATTTATTTGCTTGGAAAACAAAGTCTTGAATTAACAACATCAACATTTAGCACAAAATCATTTAAATTAGAAGGAGAAGATACAGAAGAAATACTTTCTAAATTAAATGCATTACCTCCTTTTGAACCACCTCAAGATTCAAAGTTTGAACCACCTCCAGAATATGGTGATGGACATAATAAATTAGATATAAAAGCACCTATGTCAGGTTTGCAACCTCCACCTCCAAGAAAAGAAATGAGAGGAAAACAATTGGAAATGATGGGTAAAAATTGGGAAAACAAACGTTTGGAACCTCCAAAAAGAGAATTTGAAATTAAATTTAATGAAGATAGAACATTTGCTGAGGTTCTCGTAAAAACAGACTTTAAAAAAGAATTATTCTTAAATAAAAATGGAATGGTTTTAGGAAATAAAAACTTTGAAGAAGAAATGAATGTTAATGCTGTTTTTGTAAAACAAAATGGAATGTGGGAATTAAATAAAATAGCTCCAATGAATGGTTTTGTCCCAAACAAACCTCCAAAATTTCAAATAGAATCAGTAACTTTATTATATACATCTACTAGTGATAATAAGACAAAAACAATAGATATAAAACTTAATGAACCTAGACCCAAAGATGAATTGTTAACTGTTTCAGAAAGCGATGTATTAACTTTGCAAGTAAAAATAAAAAATGAAGATGAAACTTCATTACCTCATGTTTTTGCAAAAATAACAGCATCAAATTATAGAGTACCATTGTTTGATGATGGAAGTCTTGATGATATTTCATCAGATATTCAAGGTGAACAAAAAAGTGGTGACTTAGTCGAAAATGACAGTATATACACAGCCAATGTTGTTGTTGGAAAACAAGATAAAATTGAATACCTTACAATATATTGTACATCTGATGGTGGCTTTGATACTGTAGAAGACCTTGAAGGATATTATCATATAAATTATTCAATCCCAATAAAGGTCTTATAATAAAAATAAAAAAATAATATTCATAAAAAAAGTTTTAAGGAAATACTTTTATGATTAATGTAACCGATTTTACTCTTTATCTTTATTATAAATCTTCAGATAATAAAGTTACCTATTTTAAGATAGGTGACAAAGAAAATGAAATTAGCCTAAGTCTGATTTCAAGTCTAAAAGAATATGTAAAAAATAAAGATACAGAACCTGTTTCTTTTAGTGAATATTTAGCTGAAGCTGTTTATAATAATTTGTCTCAAGCTGAAAAAGATTTTTCTGCCATAGCAAACGAAGATTCAGAAGGATTAGCAAATGCTCAAATTGTTGTCAAATTAGATAGTAGTGAAGAATCAATAAACTTATTAAATGGTTTACCAACAGAAGAATTTTTAAAAGATTTAAAACAATCTGAATTATATGAATTTAACTTAAAAGAAAATTTAAAATATCAAAGAAAAATGGATAAAATAACTGGTAATCTTCCTTTGAATGAAATGTATTTAGATGTTGCTGGTACAAATACAAGACTTAGTAATATTCATGTTACAGATATAGAAAGACTTAATAATATGAGAATTAATAGCAATAATTTTTAAACATTAAAAAATTTTTTATTAAAATATAGCAAGACTTTTTATATTTATATATATAAAATAGTTATTAAAGATAAAATTTATAGTTAAAAATTTTTATCCCAAATTAGTATTTTATATATAAATATTTAGAGGATGCTTTGATGAATAGTTTCTATAAGAAATCACTAGCGATATTATGTTCCTCCATCATCATATCAACATTAGGTTGTACAAATACAAATGGAGCTCCAGCAAAAAATCTTAATCCAAATTCTCAAATACAAACATATAGCAATAATCAAGCTATGCAAACAATAAAGACTAATAAAAATAATATTTCAACAATAGTTGAATCAATTACTTCAGGAAATTTTGCAGGAAATTTGGAACAATTAAAACCATTACTTAGCTCTCTCACTCCAAATGATATAAAAAATATTTATAATATCCTGACAAAAAATATTGAAGCTCAAAATTTTGCATATACAATTTCAGATGGTCCAGTAGGTCAAAAATTTAATGCACCAAGCATACCTGATAATGTACCCAAAATTTCTAGCCAAGAAATTTCAAAATTAAAATCAATGCTAAAAGCAGGTGATGTTATATTATGTGGAAATGATAAATCATTTGTTCATGCAATATTTTATACAGGAGATAATGTAATTGTTCATTCTTTGGCAACATTGGTAAATGGTAAGTTACTTGGTGTTGTAAAACAAACACTAGATGAATATTTGGCAAAATCTGAAAGAGATACATTTGTAGTTTTGAGACATAAAAATTTAAATTCACAAGACCTACAAAAAGGTATAGACTATGCTAATAAACAAGTGGGTAAAGGATATGATACATTATTTTTAGTTGATTCTGATACAAGATTTTATTGTACTGAATTTGTTTATCAAATACTAAAGAAAATGAGTAATCCACCAAAAATTTTCACTCATGAAGAAAAAATTGGTTGGACATTAGTTACAGTAGAAGATTTTATGGACTCTCCAGACTTTACAACTATTTGGACAAGAAATTATACAAGACCTCAAACAGGTCAACTTCATAGCTATCAAAAATAATATATTACATATATAAAAAGATATAAGGGCAATTCATAAATTGCCCACCAACATTCATTATAATAATATTTTAAAAATTTTTTTATTATAGTTATGTTTTAAAAATTTAATGGACTCATATTAAAATAAGAAACATTCTTTTACTTTTATAATCATTTTCATCTTGCTATACTATTATTCACAAAAGATAAAAACTTTTGATATTGTAAAATTTTTTTAGGATATGTTATTACATCTTATAGTAGAAAACTTTGTAATCGTAGATAAATTAGAATTAAATTTTTCTAAAAATTTATGTGTCATTACAGGTGAAACAGGTGCAGGAAAATCTTTAATTGTTGATGCTATTGAAGGTCTTTTTGCTTCCAAACTTTCTTCGGAAAATATTAAAACAAGTGCAAAATATTCTTATATAGAAGCAACTTTTTCCACAAATTCTAAAGTTCAAGAATTACTAAAAGAAGATGGCTTTGATGAAATAGAAGAAACTTTTACAATTAGTAGAACTCTAAAAAAAACAGGAAGCAAATCAAGAATTAATGGTCAAATTATTTCACAAAGTTTCATAAAAAAATTAGGTGAACATCTAGTTGATATTTTGGGTCAAAATGAAAATCAATCTCTTTTCAAAGTTGAAACACATAAAGATACAATAGATTTATTGGGTGATAATAAACATAAAAAATTAATTAATAATGTAAAAAATATTTTTAGAGAGCTAGAAAGTGTAAAAAAAGAATATAATGATTTACTAAAAAATTCTCAAGAAAATAAAAGACAATTAGACTTTTTTAAGTTTCAACTAAAAGAAATAGATTCAGCAAATCTTCAAATCGGAGAAGATGAAAAACTTAAACAAGAAAGAGAAATTTTAGTTCATGCAGAAGAACTTATTCAAAATTTAAACCTTGCATATAATGATTTATATGGTGGAGAAGATTCTTCTAGCCTTTTTGATAGACTGAATCAAGTTTGCAAACTTATTGAGAACTCATCAAAATTTGATGTTTCATTACAATCTGTTAGTTTGGAAGTGGAAGCAATAAACTCTCAATTGAAAGAAATCTCAAGAACAATTAGAGATAAAATTGATACTGTAGAAACAGACCCAGAATATCTAAACCAAGTGGAGATAAGGCTTGATAGTATCAATAATATGAAAAATAAATATGGTTTTTCCATAGAAGAAATATTAACATATTCAGAAGACTTGAGAATAAAATTAGAAAAAATAGAAAACTATGAAGAAGAGTTAAACAAATTATCACAAAAAATAGAAACATTAGAAAAAGAATATAATGAAGAAGCAAAAAAATTAACTTTTTCAAGACAATTAATTGCAAATGATTTGGAACCAAAAGTTGAAAAAGAACTTTCTGAGCTTGGTATGGAAAAAACCAAATTTAAAGTGGATATAAAGCAATCAAATAACTCAGAAAATGGTACTGATTATCTTGAATTTTTAATTTGTTCCAATCCGGGTGAACCTCTTAGACCTCTCTACAAAGTGGCATCTGGTGGTGAAACATCAAGAATAATGCTTGGTTTGGAAATGGTTTTATATAAAATTAATCCTGTCCCAACATTGATTTTTGATGAAGTTGATACTGGTATTAGTGGTAAAACAGCTTTGATTATTTCCCAAAAACTTGCAAAACTTGCAAAATCTGTTCAAATTATATGTATTACTCATCTTCCTGTAATTGCATCTATGGCAGAACAACATATTTGGATAGAAAAGACTTTAATGGAAGATAATACAACTGTAAAAATTTCTCAACTTTCAGAAAAATTAAGACTTGAAAAACTGGCACAAATGAGTAGTGGAAATATAAATCAGTCATCTCTCAAATATGCTGAAGAAATTTATACAAATGCAAAAACTTACAAAGTTAGTTTAAACTAACGAAAATTTGACAATTATTTTCAAAATATAACTGGGTTTTAAAGAAATAATTTGTTTATTAATCTTACTTGAGAGAAAAAGTTTAGAGATTTGCTAAACTATCAAACTAACTTTTTCTCTCAAGTAAAATTAACGTCAATTGGAAATATCATATTAAAGATATTTTTATAAAATAAAGTTTTTGATTTTACAATGAAAATTTGTATCCCAAACTAATTAAAAATTCTCTTGATGCTCCTGGTAAAGCAGCATGATAACCATTATATGGTTGTATATAATAATAATTTTGGTCTAATATGTTATATACAGATACTCCCAAATTTAATCCATTAAATATAAAATCTTTATAAAGCATTTTTAGATTTAACATCAAAACAGGTGAAAATTCTTTTATAATTGGATTTTCATTTTCATCTTGTGAATTAAAGCCATATCTTTGGCTATAAAAAATTGCAGTGGGATTTAGTGAAAGTTTTTCTGTAATATTTAAACTTCCATTAAAAATAATTTTATGTGCTGGAAAACCTAATAATAAATCATTACGATTGGGAATTTTATATACATCAACAGTATTATTACTAACTGTGCTAAAAGAATATGCTAAATTTGCATAACCCAATTTATCATCTTCAATTTTATAATCTAATTCAATTCCCCTTGTTCCTGTTTTTTCAAAATTATCATACGAATCTTGATTATTTTCATCTGCAAAGTATATTATTGGGTCTAAAATTGATATATCAAAAAGATTTAGACTAAGCTCCATATTCTCACCTATCTGATATCCTGTTTCTATTTCTATTGCTGTAGTATTTTCTGGTTTTATATTACTATTTTTACTAAATTGAGGATTAAAATATATAATATTCTGAATACCAGGAGCTCTAAAGGCTTTACTATATAAAATTTTTGTGTGAAAATCTCCTAACACTCCTGTCAAAGCAATTCTTGGTACAAAAAAAGAACCATAAGCACTATGATTTTCATATCTTGCTCCAATTGTCATACAACCAAAATCTGTTTTATAAAGACCTTGTCCAAAAAGAGAAAGATTATGATAATTAATAATATTTTGATTTTTATCTTTTCCAAAATCAGCACTTTTTGGGTCTAAAGCATTGGCAATATCATAATAAAATTCACCACCACCAATAATAGCTATATTTTCTGTAATATTAGATTTTACGGTTACATTACCTGTATATCTTTCAATAGATTTGCTAAAAAAGAAGCCTTCATAGTCTTTCATTTCATCAAGTTTACGAGCTATTTCATCATCAGACCTCCAAGGATATTGACGTTTATAATTAAATTTTGGTGTTATAGTAATATTTTCAAAGGGACTATAATTATATTTTACTTCTGCATAATATCCATCATGAGAAATAGCAAGAGATGGAATTGAATCAGGCATATTTAGACCAGCTAAACCTCTTGATTTTATTTTGTATAAATCCATAATAAAACGTACTGACAAATCTTTATATGATAATCCTAAATTAAGAAAAGTTGGATTCATATCAGAATTTAATGTCATATCATAGGAATTATTATAAAAATCTGTAAAAATTTTATCACTAAGATTTCCACGACCCCAAAGTCCATGTGCAACTATTTTAAAATCACCAAATTCTTGTCCATAAGAGAGAGAAATATTCCTTCTTGTAAAATCTTTTACTGGGTCAGAAAGCATAAAACCAAAATCTACATTGGACGAAAATCCATTTAAATCATTTGCACTTTTACTTATTACATTTATTACTGCAAGTTCTGCTTGACCTCCATAAACTACAGAACCAGGTCCTCTAAGTACTTCTACTCTTTTTATTTGTGAAATGGGAAAGTGATTTCCAAATAATACAGTTGGCCAAAGTACATCATTCATCTCTTGACCATCAATCAATACAAGTGTTTTACCTTCCTCTGCCCAAATACCTCTTATGCCAATACTTATTCCACCTTCTATATCATGATTAAAAAATATACCAGGTATAAGTTGCAAAACTTCCATCAAATCCCTTGCACCAGAATTTATGATTTCATTTTCTGTAATAAGTGTTATTACACCAGGAGATTTTTTTAGCATTAAATTATTTTGAGAGGCAACAGATACTTCGGGTTTTATGGGAATTTTTAGAGCATCTTCCAATTCTAATTCTTGTAGCTTCCCATTAGATTCATCATAAATTTGAGAAAAAGATTCTTGTGTAAAGAATAATTGTAAAATTGCAAGGGTAAAAATAGCTAAACTTTTTTTATTTATCATCGTAAAGTTAATCCCTTATAATTATATTTCATGTAATAAATTATTTATTATTTATTAATGAATAATTATAAACTTTTTTTAAGAAAAATTTCTACTAATTTTATCAAAATTATTCAAGTTCCATTTTTGCTTTTACATTCCCATCTATAGAAATTTTGCCATTTTGAATTTCAAGTGTAACTTTTTCACCATTAAAAGTTGAATTATTTTTTTGTATTTTTACGTTACCTTCCATTATAACTTTTTGAACTTTTCCAGTTTTCTTATCAAGAATTACAGTTGCTTTATCACATTTTGCATCAAGTCCTATATAGCTAATGACAACATTTTTATTAAATACCATGAAAGATTCTTCTATTTTCATAGAAAAATTTTCCGATAATACTTCTATCCCTTTTAGATTATCTTTTTTATTTAAAGTTTGTGCTTCAAAAGATGTAAAAAAAGAACTTGAAAATAATATAAATAAAGCTGTCAAAATTTTAGATAAATAATTTATTTTTATTTTTAGACCAAAATAATTTATATATTTTCTCAAAAATCCAAACATTTTTTATATCTCCTACAAAAAAAACACTATTTTGAATAAGAACAAACTTGATGAATATTTTATACCAAATTGTATTTTAGCTAATAATAAACTTTTTAGACAAAATACTAATTGACATTTCAAAATGAGAATATGTCAAAATATACTTAATTACTTAATTTCATCCCATTAAGGAACAATCTTGTTTATAATAAATATCAAAGAAATATATTATAATAAAAATATAGTAATAAACATAAATATTATTAATAATAATCTTCACATTTGGTTTATATTTATTTATAAAAAAATCATAATTTATATTGGTATCATTGTTAATATATCTTAACTTTAAGTTAAATATTTTAAAATATAGGGTAGATTTTGTATATTAGAGAATGTTAAATTAATTCTTTTTTTATAATAAATAAATTTTTCAAAATTATAAAAATAACATAATAGTATTAATACTTAAAGACCTATCTCGGTTTGAGCTACTGAAAATTTTTAATACTTCATCTCAAGTAAAATTTTGAGTTAAACAATCAATGAAAAATTATAATTTTGATAAAAATATAAATATTAAATTTAATATTTTTGTATATTTAATTTTTTTAATTACCTTATTTTTTATTTTTCCAAAAGATGCTTATTCTCTTGCATCATACACAGACCCTATAGGCTATCCTAGAGCTTGGTCAAATTTTACTGTAAATCAATATTATACATCTCAAAATAGCATTTTAAATGACTTACCCGGTGGTAGTGGAGGAGATGCTTCTGATGGTGGAACAAATCCTTCTGGTGCTGTAGATTTTTCAAATCTTTCTGGTAATTCTTATGCATTTGATGGTGATGGAAGTATCATGTACTTTAATTTTAGATTGGGTACAAATCCATTGGCATTAACTGGTTCAGGTCAACCCTTCACATCTGCAACATGGAATATACTTCTTGATACTGATGGAGATGGTTTTAAAGAGTTTATTGTAATGCTTGAAGGTATAGATGGAGGTAGTCAACCTGATGATATAGTTGTAATTTATGATAATTCTCAACTTCAAACTTTTGATACAGCTTCAGATGGTATATGGAGACAAGATTGTGCAAAACATCCTACCAGTTCAACTAATTCTAATGGTGAACCTGGTAATTCAAGTAATTGGGATATTGACACAGACCCTTATGTTTGGAATTTTTCCAGAGTAAGAATTAGTCAAGTTGATAGAACAAAAACAGCTGGAAGTAGTCAAAGTGAATATATTTTAGAAATTCAAGTTCCGATACAAGCTTTTGATGCAACTTCTATAAGTGGTCCAGCTCTAACTTCAACTTCATTATTTACAATGGCTGCAACATCAAGCAATAGTAACCAAAATCCAACACAAAAAGACCTTTTATACTCAGGTGATTATACAATGTGTCCAACATGTCCTTTACCAACAGGTGATTTGGTTGACCCACAAGGTAATATATATCAAGAGCCAATTGTTACATCTATTACCTCAACAAGTTGTCCATCTCCTGTGACTTTGACAGCAGATGTTGTTGATGCGTTAATTATTTCTGGTGGAGCAGTTATTGATACTATTTCCAGTGTAAATTTTTATTATTATAGAGATATAAATAATAATGGTCTTGCTGATGATGGAAATTCTTGGGTTTTAATTGGATCTGGTGCAAGAGGTACTACATTAGGTCTATTTACAACATCTTGGAATACAAGTAGCTTATTAAGTGGGAATTATCTTATAAAAGTAATTGCATCAGATACTAGTGGATATACAACTGACTCAACAAATCAAACTAAAGAACCAATTTATGTAGTTGGAACTTTTAATAATAGTTGTGGTATCGTAATTGCTGTTGATTTGTCTATAACTACAGCATCTCAAAGTATTTGTACGGGTAATACAGTTGTGTATCAACCATTTAATGTAAGAAATTCATCACCTAGTGTATCTGATAGAATTAATTTAGTTGCAAATTCTCCAAATAGTTTCAAAGTTGAATTATTAAACTCAACTGGTACAGTAATAATTGCAACTGACAATGAAGGTGATGGGGTTTGGGATACAATCAATTCTACTTATGATACAGATTCTAATGGTCAACCTGATACAGGATTAATTACAGCAGGTTCTAGTGTAAATTATCAAATTAGAATAACTGTTTTAAATAGTCTTATGGGTGGCTCAATAGAAGGAACTGTGATAACAGGACGTTCGGTAACTGATGTAACAAAAATAGATACTCAAACACTTTCAACAACAGGAAATAAGTGTGATTATGGTGATGCACCAAATACATATTCAACTCTTCAGGCTTCTAATGGTGCAAGACATATAATAAATACAACAACTTTATATATAGATGACAATATACCAGATCATGATTCTAATGGTTTTGTAGATGGTGTTGATAATAGTTTAAATGCAAGTGATGATGATAATGATACATCTGATGATGAAGATGCTATAACTACATTTCCTCCTCTTAGTACATTTATAACCTCATACAGTTTAAGTTTAAAAGCAACAAATACTTCTGGAAGTTCTGCAACACTTGTTGGTTGGATAGACTTTGACCGTGATGGAATATTTCAAACAGATGAAGGTGTTTCTGTAAGTGTTCCAAACGGAACAAACGGAAGTAATTTTACATTAACTTGGAATAATATTGGAAGTACTCCTAATATAGTTGCAGGTGCATCGTATGTTAGATTTAGGTTAGCTACAGGAATTACAACAAGTAATCCAACAGGTTCATTTAATAATGGAGAAGTTGAAGATTATCCAATAAATATTTTGAGTACAAGATTTTCTATTTCTGGTAGAGTTTTTGAAGATATTAATTATGGTGGTGGTTCTGGAAGAAGTTTGGTTGCTAGTAGTGGACTTGTTTGTTCTGGTGTGAGAGTTGAATTATACAATGCATCTACTGGAGCATATATAGCTAATACAACAACAAATGCAAGTGGTGTTTATACTTTTTCTAATCAAATACCAAATAATTATATAGTAAGAGTTCCAAGTCTAAATATAAGGTCATCAAGAACCGGTGGTGGTGGAAGTGAAATTGGTGTTCAAACGTTTAGGACAGATGCAAGTAGTGGAGTTGTTTTAGATGTAACAGACCATGTTGGTGGTGAAGTCCCAAATAAAATAGATGCAGCAAATAGCACTGCT
>Ga0209373_10005070_pt1 | contig 10974 bp, 7 predicted proteins | sample Higcelweek5metaG_FD_187173 | JGI IMG/M metagenome (GOLD analysis project Ga0209373, IMG submission 187173) | Freshwater pond sediment microbial communities from the University of Edinburgh, under environmental carbon perturbations - High... | ecosystem: Environmental > Aquatic > Freshwater >... | reverse complement strand
AAATATTGATGAACTAGAAGGCGAAGAATTATGGATTCAGTTTTTAAAAGCTGGCAGGGAAGGTAATGAAGAAAAATTAAAAAAGCTAAAAACAAGGAGTGATACCATGAAAACAGCAGTTGAGTCTTTAGAAACTGTGAGCGCCGACGAAAGAATACGTGAGCTACAAAGAGCTAGGGAAAAAAGCCGATTAGATATGGTTTCAAAACTTGATTATGCAAAAGAACAAGGGATTCAGGAAGGCATTCATCAAGGCATTCAACAAGGGATTCAGGAAGAGAGAATTAATACAGCTGAAGAAATGTTGAAGCTTGGTGTTGACATACAAATAATAATCACAGCAACAAAACTTTCAGTGGATAAGATAAAAGAGATTGAAAATCGGCTCAAAGATAAACGGAATTAAGTGTGCACTAAAAATAAGACCTACAATTAGAGGTCTTATTTTTTATGCATTCACTTTATTAAAAATTTCTTGTACATTAAAATTCGTTTATGAGATATCTTGTATTTTGTAAATATGTGGCCTTAAGAAGTATTTGGAATAAATGGGGTTATAAAAAATGTTCAGTTCTATTCGCAAATCATGTCCAGTGTTTTAATTATAAATCAACAGGTGATTATAGAGTTTAAAGGCGTACCTTCTCCTGGATATGGATAAGTAGTCACAGGATTTCTATATACATACTTAGTCGTAAGTTTCCTTGCGCTATTATAAAGTACCTGTAAATTAGGTATATACAAAAAGCTGGAAACATTTCTGATTCCAGCTTTTGTGATTCATTGTTATCAAATTATGGTGTTACTTGCTTATAATTTGGTATCAGTGGTTCTTTCCAATCTGTTCTAAAAGCTATATTATCAGCTTCAATAGGGACTTTTGCTCTTGAAATGTGTATCCCATTAAGACAACTATTACACCAAACATCTAAACAACCTATTCTTGTATCAGCATCCCCAGTATAGAGTATTTGAACTTCATTTTGCCCACACGAAGGACATTCTAATGGTTTAATATTGGGTAATTTATCTGTCATTAACATACTTACTTTAAGCCATTTATTAAATTCTTTTTTAGCCATGTTATTATTTGCCTCCCATTTTCAAAAAGTCCATCCATGTTATTTCTGCGATTCTTGAACCTGCTTCATATTCTTGAAGAGCTGCATCACTAATAGCAGGACCAAATGTTTTAGCTTGATAAATATGCATTCTTTCATGAGCTAATGTTTTGATTAATTCTTCTTTACTTACAAATGCATCAGGATACAGGTCTATTCGCTTTCCTTTTGGATCTGCCCATCCAGTATAACCCTTTCCAAGCAACTCCGTATTTCTATCAATTCTAATCTTTATCCCGTCTAATCCAATTCCTGCTTCCTTTGCAACTTTTTCAACATGCCTTAATTGCATTGGTTCAGAGAGTTCTTTAAATACTCCAGTATTAGCTGTTTTCCTAAAAAGAGCGTTAGCTCCACCCGTTCCCTTAACACTAGTCCCCTTACTTGGCAACTTTAACCCTTTAGACAATCCCGCTCCAGCAATCATCATTATTCCTTGCTCTTCAACAATAATTGCATCACTACCTAATTGATAATAAATCGCATTTACATCTCCAGAACTTAATATGTTTATCCTTGAAGAAATACCATTAATTACACCCAGGCTTCGTTTTACACTACCATAATAAGGGAACAATCCAATTTCCAAATAAGTTTCGGGATCAGTATAGTAATCTTTTAATGCTCCTACTGGATTATCAACTACAGCCTTAACAGCCTCCTTTTGAGCAGTGACCTTATCAATCATACCCTGTCTAGCATATTTATTTCTCTCAGGTTCACTAAGCACTTTCTTTGTTGGAGATTTCTTATAGGCTTGCATTATTGTCTGTTTCCCATAATGAATTGTATTGCCTGACCTAGACCAATCCGTACGTTTTGGCTTCATCAAAGCTCCCAATTTTGTATTGAAGGTTTTTATAATCTTATTATATCTTTCTGAATACCCAGATTTCCCCTTCAAATACTCAATCCCTTTTAGATCAACATCCCTATCTATATATGCCCATGTTGTTGCACCAACTTTCCCACGGTTATCCCCTTGGTTACCTAATCCTAATTTCATAACTTTATCTTTATACACATTAACTGCAAATTCAGTATCATCATCAAATATTCCAGTATAGTAATTGGTTACACCTTTATCAAAGCATCCCAATATTTTCAAGTCTGCCTGTAGCTCGTATACATCAGCATTTGGGGCTGTTTGAAAAGGATTTCTACATAAAATATTTTCGCTGTGATGCCCGCTAGGATCGCTATACATCAACGGCTCATTATGGCAATACGTATAAAGATTCAAACTGAGTGGATCATTCAATTCCCCATTATAAGTATCAACCTCTAAAAACCTTGCCATGCCTGGGTCATAATGCCTTGCATTCAGATAGTACAACCCTGTGACATCGTTATTGTTTGCGTCCTTGTACTCTGTCTCGCTGTCATACTGGTATTCGCCAAATCTAACCTGGCTTTTTACCATATTTGCAGGGGTGGTGGTTAGGTTTCCGTTGCTGTCGTAATATTTCTCAAATCTTATGTTTCCGAAGGCATCGTATGCATAACGGGCTCTTGTTTTACTTGTGGATGCATCAAGTAATGCTGTTACGTCACCGTGACCGTTGTAGAAATAGTAAACTTTTGTTGTTCCTATTTTTCTTGAGATCAGGTTTGTCCCGATTACGTTGAAGGCTGTGATGCTGTTGCTGTTTGCATACTGGAATACTACTTTGTCTCCCTCATAGAAATATCTTTCTGGGGCGCCTGCGTTAAGTGTCTTCTTGACCCTTTGACCTTCTGCGTTGTAGGTGTTGAATATAGTATTGGTTCCTACCATTGAGGTATCAAGTTCATTTAGGTATGTGTATGTGTTTACAGAGATGTATTTTCTCTGGTAAGCATCATATATGCTTAAGAGGTTTCCATTTCCATCATACTTGTATTCCTTTACCTGCTTGATTGTTCCAGTGGAGCCTCCATTTCTTATTGTTTCAGCCCTTAATGAATTATTTGCCCTGTAATCGTACTTGGTGTATGTTGTAGATGGAGAGGTTCCAGTAATGCTGATTGTCGTTGTATCCCTATTTCCTCTTGAGTCATAGGTGTACGTTGTTGTCTTTGTTCCTTCTGACAATGTCTCTAGAACTGTCCACAAACGATTCATGTTGTCATATGTGTAGTTTGTAGTTTTCAAGGTTCCACTTACTGTTTCGTCTTTTCTAGAAATATTGTCTGCATTATCATAATAATACTTATATTTCTCTGAGTCCACATATGTTCCGCTTACATTAATAGCATTTACCAACTGGTTCAACTGTCCATCATCGTAGTAGGAATAGCTTTGCTTAAATTTGCTATTATAAATTATGCTGCTTCTTCTGCCATTATCATCATAGGTATAGTCTGTTTGCTGACTGTCATTTATTACTGCTCTAAGTCTTCCAGCAACGTCAAATATTTTTTGAACAGTTATGCTACCTGGGTATGTATCTAGTTCCTTTAATTCATTGGTTCCATTAACAATATCATATTGATACGTTATCGTACCAGGTGAGTAGGTGATTGAACCTTCAACTGTTGTCTCTGTTTTGCTTATCACCCTGTTCAGTGCATCGTAGGTTCTTACAGTTGTTATGGTACTTTTGACTACTCCACCAACTTTTTTCTCAATGATGATTTTTTTGAGATTACCATTTCCGTCATAACCCATATCAGATACTGTGTTTGGTACTGTTATCTTTGTTGATGTTGTTCCTGCTGCGTTTTGGGTTATCTGGGTCAACAATCTTCCATGGCAGTCATATGTATAACTGGTTGTCATATTTCTCATAGTTTGTGTAAGTCGCTGGCTCTGGTGTCGGTGTATTTGTACTTGTAGGTGTTGCTGTTGGTGCCAAATTTCTTTTCATTGATTACAAAGGTTGGATCAAGGATCAACGATCAACACATAATAATATGCATAGCACAATTTCGTCTTCGTAGAATCCCTTCCCACACAATGTAAAACAATCCCATGATGTGTTAGTAGTAGGTTCTTTCTCAAGTTAGTATATTTATTGTTGTTCAGCTCTTATGATTTTCCGATACAAAAGAATTCCAGAAAATTGAGTGAAGCAATATATCCAAAGCTGAGATAGAACCTTAAAATTTACACATCATGAGATTGACTAGTTTTGCTTTATGCAATTTATAACAGCGCATGTTTACAAATTTTCAAAACAACGAGCACTTTTGGATACTATTTAACTCCGTCAAAACAACTGTCCAATCATTTACGTTTTATGTCGGATGATTTTTTGATTATGCATGATTTAATAAAATTTTGTCACATCATCAGTCCACCTAAATTCTTTGTCTAACTTATCAAAATCAATATATTTTTTTATTAATTTATCATATTTACTCTCTGAAATCATTGAAAAATAACCTGGACTAACCATAGTATAGTCTTTACTGTCTGCAATATTGTTTAATTCAAAAATCCATTCAACTGGGAAATATTTCTCTAATTTACTCATCCAATTTAGTACAATCTGCTTTCCAGTTGCTATACTTTCTTTATCTTTAGAATCATTATCAGTAAATATATTAAACACAAACTCTAAAATTTGCCTAAACAATGCAGCTTCCAATGTCTTGGCATAATATTTAGCTTCTCCATCATGATAGCAACACACTATTGGGGTATAATCTTTGTGATTTAAATCCAAGCACCAATAATCACCACCATTTGTATAAGCAAAAGGTATCATATTTATATGGCGGAAACTCTCATACTCTTTTTTCATAATCTCGTCATATGAAATCCATATTAAATCTATAAACCACAAATAATTCTGATTGATGTCATCAAAAGAGCTAAAGTTTCTCTGGTCTGTATATCCTTTTTTGCTTATTTCTTTATATATTGTTGGCATTACATCATTTGGGTTCATTTTAATCCTCCTATAATTACTTTGGGGGTAAGAAATAACTTCCATTCGGTTTATATCCACAATCAAGCAGATACTTTATTTCTTCTCTTGTCCAACTATCACCTACATTTAGTTTCTGGGATGCAAAATAAACAACTTCATTGTTTTCTACAATACCCTTTATCCACTGAAGATTTTTTTGTTCATTCCATCCACCAGGACCAAAATTATTTGCTTTAAAGACATTTATTTTACTATCCAATCCCTTGGTTTTTTGGAAAGGAATTATTGAATCTTTGTGCCCAATAATCGCTACTGTTCTGTCTTTAAATTTATTAATATCAGGAACATTTTTTAAGATTTTCTCTTGGAATGATGGATTTGTAAATTTCCATTTATCAATATTGCCAAGAGAACCGCCTTTTAGTGAATCTAAATTGCCAATTAACTTTCGTAAATCAGCTGCATTCTCCGCTACCTCATACGCCTTTCTACCTTTATTAGCTAATTTAACTCCAGCTAACCCATTCCCTACAAAAGGTACCATAGAACCCATGGATAGCGCACCGTTGAGTTTATCACCTCTAGCAAAGTAAATAATTCCGTTGACTCCGTCTATAGGCTCACCAAATACTGGCACATTTCCTGCAAGATCAAGCATTGACTGTAATCTGTCAATTGGTGCCCCTTCGAATAAAGCATTATCAAATGCTGTAAAAAACACACCTAAACCACTAGGACCATATGTATCTTGTCTCCAAGCGTCATATGCAGCAGAACGATTATCAATATCGTATCCTAGTCCTTTTCGATATATATTTTTAACGAAGAAGTTCCAAGTAACATCATTATAACTATTTTTTGCAGTTATTGTTTTTCCATTGTAAACACTCGGAATAAGTATTTGGACTTTTCCATTATTATAAGCATCTCCAGATTTATTTGAGACAGGTTTTGGCTTAACCAAAGCTTGGTAATTGGTTTTAAATTCACTCAAGATTCGTGCCCTTCTTGCCAAACCATCTGAAGTTGTTAGTCCTTCAAGATCTTTTAAATCTACTTCTCTTTTTATAAATAATTTCGTAGTTGCGCCAACCTTACCTCTTACATTATCACCTTTATTACCACTAAATAGCCATTTATCTTTAAAAGAATTATCCGCTTTTAAAGTAGCTTCATTGAAAAGACCATTTGCTTGGCCCAGATACCAACCTAAGTATCTTAAATCCATTTGCAATGTTTGTACTTCATAACTAAACATACCACCCATTGCAGTTGAAAGTGTAGTGTTTTTTAAGTACTCTCTTTCCCCTTCATAGTGCCCGCTCGGATCGCTATACATCAACGGCCCATTATGGCAATACGTATAAAGATTCAAACTGAGTGGATCATTCAATTCCCCAGTATAAGTATCAACCTCTAAAAACCTTGCCATACCTGGGTCATAATGTCTTGCATTCAGGTAGTACAGCCCTGTTACAGTGTTATTGTTTGCGTCTTTGTACTCTGTCTCGCTGTCATACTGGTATTCGCCAAATCTAACCTGGCTTTTTATCATATTTGCAGGGTTAGTTGTTAAATTACCGTTGCTGTCGTAATGGTCTTCACGTGTTATGTTTCCGAAGGCGTCGTACGCATAACGGGCTCTTGTTTTATTTGTGGATGCATCAAGTAATGCTGTTACGTCACCGTGACCGTTGTAGAAATAGTAAACTTTTGTTGTTCCTATTTTCCTTGAGACCAGGTTTGTTCCAATTACGTTGAAGGCTTTTCATATAGTCTTGTTATTTAGACTTTTCAAGGATTATTAAAACACCTATAACTATTAAATAAATCCCGATTAATATTTCAATTTTAATAACATGTGGTGGAAATTTTACAATCAAAATAATTCCACCAATCAAAATTAACATAGGTCCTAAAATCCATTTAATCCAGTTATGTCCACGATATATCAAATATACACTAATGCAGACCAGAATGATTGGAATTAAACTGAATATTTCTGAAACATCTATGCTTGCATTTAAAATTCCTTTTACTAAAAATGTAATGTCTCTTAAGACTAACATCATTAAACTTCCAGATACAAATAAAAGCTTTTTACTTACTTCTTTATAAAAATGCATGTTAGCAAATCCTTTACATTTATTTTTTAAATTTCTCGTTTTTTAGCTTTATGGACTATTATATTCTCTGCTGGTTTCAATAATGAAGTAGATGGTGGCTGTTTTTTCTGCCCGACTGCTTCTGGATCACTACTACCCCCAATAGCAATTAACTGAAAACTACCAAATCCAACAATCCTATGATGTGGTAGTAATGACAAAAAGCAAAAAAGTTCTTGACAGGCTCAGGTTTAGGTGTATTTGGCTTGTTGGTACTTTTGTTGCTATAGCTGTTGTGGTTCTAGTTATAAACCAAATTTGAATAGGTCAACATTTTAATTGCTGATTTTGTTCCTGTATATTGGGTTGTCTACAATACAATTTTTGCCTCCGCTAAGAACCCCTTCCACATTAAAACTCCTCCTCTTCGAATAATTCCCTCATAGTTTTCCACTCAATTTCATTTAGTTTATCAAAAAGCACACTAAAATCAGTGTTCTTCATCATTTCTATATCTTTATCTAATAAAAACAATGTCTGTTTACTGTAAATTTCGGTCACTAGCACTTCTAAATAGTTACCAACCATCTGATAACATTTAATATTTATTTCTGGTATATAGTCTTCATTCTTAATATTTATTCTATCTCTATGCAAGCATTTGCCAGGAACTATTTCACCTGAATTTAAGCACTTTATAAAGAAAAATAGGTTTGGTGTATTAGACATTAAACATAATCTTTCAGAAATCATATTAGGATTTTCATCGTTATTCCAACCTTCATCATATTCTATCATTGTTGATCTTGGTAAATACAAACAGGATTTAGATAAACCAATTCCATTACTATAACTAGCATGTATATAGAAGTAATCCCCATACAATGTTTTATATGGTATGTGTCCTTCATCATCTTCATCTTTTATAATTTCTCTAATATAACATTTAGCATAATTATCAAGATCAATAGAATCCATACAATCTCTATGAATAATTACATTTCTATTATTAATACTCATAGGAACAGAATCCCTTAGTAATACGATTTCGTTATTACAAATTGGACACTTCAATTTTAAGTTTTTATCTAATCCACGTAGTACATGTTCTAAGTCCATATATCGACTCCTTAACTTTTTATATTGTTGTATTAGCAAGTTATTGTAACTTGCTAATACAATCCAATCCATCTTATTTAATTGACTCTTCCTTTATTAGCTTGTAGTTTCCGCTGACATCATATTTTCCAACTTTCATGTAGTATCCCTTTTCAACTTTATAAAAAGTTACAATTAACTCACTATTCTGACCCACATTTAATAGTGCATTAATATCAGCATTAGATGGTATAATGTCTGTAGCATGAGTATGCAAAATACTTTTTTCTCCTTTTTTAAGAGGATAAGATACTTTGTTATTTATTCCTCTATAAAGAACCCTACTTCCATCAACCCTTTGGACAAGTGCCAACTCATCGCCGTATGCTCTAGATATCATTGAAATATCTTGAACAGTTATTTTTTCTCCTTTCTGTAAAATAGTAGAGCTGTTTGGATTTAAAAGTTTTGTAGCAATACTCTTTTGATATTTATTAAGTATTTTAATTCCTGCACCTTCATAAAAACCTTTTCCCTTATTTGTTGATTGGAATCCTTCATTACCCTTTGCATTAGTAATAGGCTTAGGTTCTGCAGGATTTCCATAAGCAGCAGCAAAAAAGATTGCACCATCAGCTATTTGATTCATTACATCCCATACTTCAGGCGAAAAAAACTGTCTAAATGGATTACCATCATCTGTTGCAACTAATGGTGTTGGTGTTACTGTAGGTTTAACTGTTGCTGTTACAGTAGGCTTGACTGTTGCTGTTGGTGTATTTATACTAGACCTCGTTCCGTTTTTGTAAGCATTACCCGATGTACTTTGTACTGTAGCTTTTGGTTTTACAAGTTTATCAAGAGCGGCCTTAAAGTCACTTTTTGCCTTAGCAAGTGCAATATCATATGCTGGACCTGATTGTGTAGATGCCGATTTAAGACCTACTTGCCATTTTATGTATGCCCATGTTTGCGGCCCTACTACACCTTCATTATTTCCTTTGTTGCCATCCTCCAAGAATTTATTTTTATAATTGCTTACTGCATTAAATGTCTTTTCACCAAAGTAACCAATCTCATTATCATATACCTTTTCCTTGAAGTAATTACCCAAATATAATAGATCTTTTTGAAACTCTGCAACGTCAGCATTTGGTTTTCCCCTATCTGTTACCCCAGGAACCCAAGATAATCTTTCGCCTTCATAGTGCCCACTCGGATCACTATACATCAACGGCTCATTATGGCAATAAGTATAAAGATTCAAACTAAGAGGATCATTCAATTCCCCAGTATAAGTATCAACCTCTAAAAACCTTGCCATACCTGGGTCATAATGTCTTGCGTTGAGATAATACAAGCCAGTGACGGTATTATTGCTGGCGTCCTTGTACTCGGTTTCGCTGTCATACTGGTATTCGCCAAATCTAACCTGGCTTTTTATCATATTTGCAGGGTTATTTGTTAAATTACCGTTGCTGTCGTAATGGTCTTCACGTGTTATGTTTCCAAAGGCATCGTATGCATAACGGGCTCTTGTTTTATTTGTTGATGCATCAAGTAATGCTGTTACATCACCGTGACCATTGTAGAAATAGTAAACTTTTGTTGTTCCTATTTTTCTTGAGATCAGGTTTGTTCCGATTACGTTGAAGGCTGTGATGCTGTTGTTATTTGCATACTGGAATACTACTTTGTCTCCCTCATAAAAATATCTTTCTGGGGCGCCTGCATTAAGTGTCTTCTTGACCCTTTGACCTTCTGCGTTGTAGGTGTTGAATATAGTATTTGTTCCTACCATTGAGGTATCAAGCTCATTTAGGTATGTGTATGTGTTTACAGAGATGAATTTTCTCTGGTAAGCATCATATATGCTTAAGAGGTTTCCATTTCCATCATGCTTGTATTCCTTTACCTGCTTGATTGTTCCAGTGGAGCCTCCATTTCTTATTGTTTCAGCCCTTAATGAATTATTTGCCCTGTAATCGTACTTGGTGTATGTTGTAGATGGGGAGCTTCCAGTAATGCTGATTGTCATTGTATCCCTATTTCCTCTGGAGTCATAGGTGTACGTTGTTGTCTTTGTTGTGTTTTCTGACAATGTCTCTAGAACTGTCCACAAACGATTCATGTTGTCATATGTGTAGTTTGTAGTTTTCAAGGTTCCACTTACTGTTTCGTCTTTTCTAGAAATATTGTCTGCATTATCATAATAATACTTATATTTCTCTGAGTCCACATATGTTCCGCTTACATTAATAGCATTTACCAACTCGTTCAACTGTCCATCATCGTAGTAGGAATAGCTTTGCTTAAATTTGCTATTATAAATTATGCTGCTTCTTCTGCCATTATCATCATAGGTGTAGTCTGTTTGCTGACTGTCATTTATTACTGCTCTAAGTCTTCCAGCAACGTCAAATATTTTTTGAACAGTGATGTTACCTGGGTATGTATCTAGTTCCTTTAATTCATTGGTTCCATTAACAATATCATATTGATATGTTATCGTGCCAGGTGAATAGGTGATTGAACCTTCAACTGTTGTCTCTGTTTTGCTTGTATTAAATACGATTAATCTATTACATTTATCTATCGCAAAATTGCGTTAAAGCGTTCGCTATTTTGCTCTGCTAAATGTAAGATTAATAACGTATTTAATATAGTTACCCTGTTTAGTGCATCGTAGGTTCTTACAGTTGTTATGGTACTTTTGACTACTCCACCAACTTTTTTCTCAATGATGATTTTTTTGAGATTACCATTTCCGTCATAACCCATATCAGATACTGT
>Ga0209373_10005068_pt1 | contig 10977 bp, 12 predicted proteins | sample Higcelweek5metaG_FD_187173 | JGI IMG/M metagenome (GOLD analysis project Ga0209373, IMG submission 187173) | Freshwater pond sediment microbial communities from the University of Edinburgh, under environmental carbon perturbations - High... | ecosystem: Environmental > Aquatic > Freshwater >... | reverse complement strand
ATGTTTCAAACAAGGATTACACGCGGTGTGCGGCACCGATGAAGCCGGACGGGGCCCGTTAGCGGGACCGGTCGTGGCCGGAGCGGTCATCCTCGACCCCGATTACACGATTGAAGGACTCAACGATTCCAAACAGCTTTCTGCCAAAAAGCGGGAAGTATTGGCCATTGAAATCAAGAACCATGCCTTGGCATGGGGAATCGGTTATGTATTTGAAGACGAAATCGACCGGATCAACATCTATCAGGCCTCCAAACTGGCGATGATGAAGGCGATTGCCGACATGAAAATCCAGCCGGATTACATTTTATCCGATGCGATGCCGCTTCGAGAAACAGGCATTCCGTTTTTAGCGATCATCAAAGGAGATACTCTATCTGCCTCGATTGCGGCCGGCAGCATCCTCGCGAAAGTGTCGCGAGATGAATACATGTGCCAGATGGCGATCCGCTATCCGCAATACGGATTCGAAATTCACAAAGGCTATCCGACCAAACAGCATCTGGCAGCTTTGGAGAAATACGGGGCTTGTCCGATTCACCGGAAAACATATCGTCCGGTCAAAGAAGTCTTGCTGAAACAAACGTTTTTGGATTTATAGGGGGAATTTACCATGGATTCATATAAAGCCGTCATTTTTGATCTGGACGGAACTTTGCTCAATACGATTGATGATATTACCGATAGCATGAATGCCTCCCTGCTCCAACAGGGACTCGAAGCGTATACGGTCGAAGACTATAAATATTTTGTCGGCGACGGTGTGGACAATCTGGTCAAAAAACTAATGAAAAATCGTCCCGGGGATGACAAGGTCCATGCGATGATCAAGGCTGGATACATGGCGGAATACGCCAGACGCCAGCACGACAAGACCAAACCCTATCCAGGAATTATGGCACTGCTCAAGCGTTTAAACGAACAGGGCATTCTTGTGAATGTGCTCTCCAATAAACCGGACCCTGATACGCAGACTGTGATTCAATACTATTTTCCGCAGATTCGGTTTGCCAATGTGTGCGGAAAAAAGCCGGGATATGAAGTGAAACCGGATCCGCGTTCGGTGCTGGAAATGATCGATCAGATGCACCTTTCCAAAGCAGAAGTGCTCTATGTCGGTGATACCTATACGGACATGATGACCGCTAAAAACGCGGGATTATCCTCCGTAGGGGTGCTATGGGGCTTTCGCAAGGTTGAAGAACTGATGCAAGGAGATGCCCATTACATTATCAAGCATCCAAAGGAAATACTGGCGATTTTGAAAGAAGGAATCCCACATGCGGCTTGACGTCAAAGAATTGTTGAAAAAAGATTTACGCGGAAAAGTGGTCATCTTTCAAACCGACACCGTTTACGGGATCGGCTGTTTGTTTGACGATCTGGCATCAGTGCGCAGAATCTATGAAATTAAAAATCGCGAATTCCAAAAGCCAATGGCCATTCTATGCGCGAATGTTTTGCAAGTGAAACAACTGGTGACGAACTTTACCGCCATTGAACCTTATGCCTTCCGATATTGGCCGGGGGCACTGACGTTGATCTGTCAAAAAAACAGTCTTGTAGATGATCTTGTGACTGCCGGCGGAAAAACCGTCGGAATCCGCATTCCCAATGACGAAATTGCCCTTCAGATTCTTTCTCAGTTTGGGCCGATGGTTACCACCAGCCTCAATCAAAGCCATGAACCGGCGATTTTGAAGTTTCAGGATGCACTTCATTACGAAGGCATTGTGGATTATATCGTAGAGGGAATTGATCTATCCGAACTGGCATCCACCGTTTTCGATCCCGAGCGAAAAGTAGTTCTCCGGCAAGGTGCGCTTTATCTTTCAAATGATTGACCGACTTCCTTTGGAAGCGGTCTTTTTTCTTGTCTCGCCTTTTTCCGAAAATGAAAACGTTGTTTTTCGCTGATTCTGTTTGTAATACAAGGGGGATTTTGCTATAATACTGTTAGCAAACACCCACCGTCCGCTATGAATCGTGCTCGAAAAGAGCGGACACTAAGGAGACGCCCTATGAAAATTGCCATTGGTGCCGATCACGCTGGTTATGTTTACAAAATCGAAATCATGATGGTCCTTGAGAGCCGCGGAATCGAAGTTATCGATTTCGGAACCAAGAATTTGGATTCGGTCGATTATCCATTCTTTGCCTTCAAAGTAGGCGAATGCGTTCGCGACCACGAAGCCGATCTCGGAGTTCTCATTTGCGGAACCGGCGTCGGAATGTCCATCGCCGCCAACAAAGTGAAAGGAATCCGGGCCGGAGTCTGTCAGTCGGTATTCGCCGCGCGTGCAATCAAAGAGCACAACAATGCGAATGTCATCTGTTTCGGATCCCGAACCAACACCTTGGATGAAGTCCTCGAATATCTGAACATTTATTTGGATGCCAAGTTTTCCAATGGCGAACGCCATTTGAAACGTCTTGATATGATAAAAAAATACGAGGAGGAACACCAATAATGTCCAAAGTTGTCATCATCAATCATCCGCTGATCGAACACAAGCTCTCCATCATTCGCAACAAAAATACCGATACGAAGACCTTCCGGGAGAATGTCAACGAAATCGGCAGTCTTGTCACTTATGAAATCACGCGTGATCTCGCCACGAAACCGATCGAAGTCGAAACCCCGATTGCCAAAACCATCTGTCAGGTTTTAGCGAAAGATGTTGTCATTGTCCCGATTCTTCGCGCCGGACTTGGCATGGTTGATGGCATCCAGAATGTGATCCCCACCGCGAAGATCGGTCACATCGGTCTCTATCGCGATGAAACCACGTTAAAACCACATGAATACTACGTTAAACTACCCAAAGAAATTCTCAACGCGACGATCCTTGTGGTCGACCCGATGCTCGCAACCGGCGGATCCTCCATCGCTGCCATCACCCTTATCAAGGAACGCGGCGGAAAAGACATCCGTTTCGTCGGACTGGTCGGCTGTCCCGAAGGCGTCAAAGCGCTGATGGAAGCTCATCCCGATGTGGATATTTATCTTGTGAAAGTGGACGAACGCTTAAATGAAGTCGGGTATATCGTTCCCGGTCTCGGCGATTGCGGAGATCGTCTGTTCGGAACCAAATAAAAAAAGAGTTAACAAAAATAACGGAGAGTGAATCAATGCAGCGTGGATTTGAAGTCGTAAGTGCATATTTTGATAAAGGCATTCGATTGCCCAGAAGAAAAACCGGACTGGCGGCCGGATATGATCTCGAAGCGGCCGAATCGATTCTGATTCCGGCCAAAGAAATCGGAAAAGTTCCCACCGGACTGAAAGCCTATATGCTACCGGATGAGATGCTCAACGTTTATGCCCGCAGTTCGCTTTTTCAGACCAAGAAATGCATTCTGGTCAATGCCGTTGCGGTGATTGATGCGGATTATTATAACAATCCGGGCAATGAAGGACACATCATTCTGACCCTTCTGAATATGTCGGATCAAGCAGTCACAATCGGAAAAGGCGAGCGATTCGCCCAGGGAGTCTATCAGAAATATTTAAAAACCGATGATGACGAACCGACAAACACGATTCGCATGGGCGGATACGGGAGCACCGGACAATAGCGGGCTCCTTTCTTTTTTTCCAGCAGAATGACGTGTAAACCGGTAAAAAATCCTTGCATAAAGCGGAAATATTTGATAAAATAGATACGCCGTAAAAAATACACACACCGATGAGCAATTTGCCAAGAGCCGGAAACCCGGTGGCAATAGCGTTGAAAGCGGTGGAGGGCAAAAAAATCAAAAAATAGGAGGATTCACAAAACAATGGGCGTTATTTCCATGAAAAGCCTGCTAGAAGCAGGTGTGCACTTCGGTCACCAAACACGCAGATGGAATCCAAAGATGGCAAAGTACATCTACACATCGCGTAACGGGATTCATATCATCGACTTACAGAAAACCAGCGACTGCATCGACATCGCGTACAAAGGACTCTTTGACATCGTGGCAGCAGGCGGAAAGGTTTTGTTTGTCGGCACCAAGAAACAATCACAGGAACCGGTTCATGACGAATCAATTCGGGCTGGACAGTATTATGTGGACAAACGTTGGCTCGGCGGCACGCTGACCAATTTCAAGACCATCAAAAAATCAATCAAAAAACTCCAAGACCTCTATAAAATGGAGAAAGACGGAACCTTCGCCGTTCTTCCGAAAAAAGAAGTCATTGGCTTAAAGAAAGAAATGGACCGTCTGGAAAAATTCCTTGGCGGTATCAAAGAAATGAAAGTTCTTCCGCAGGCTTTGTTCATCATCGACCCGCGCAAAGAACGCAACGCCATCCTTGAAGCAAGAAAACTCCACATCCCGGTCTTCGGCATTGTGGATACGAACTGCGATCCCGAAGAAGTGGATTACATTATCCCCGCCAACGATGATGCTTTACGGTCAGTTAAACTGATCGTTACCAAAATGGCAGATGCCATGGTGGAAGCCAACGGTGGTCTGACCGGTGACGCTGCCGCTGCAGTCGCTCCGGAAGCAGAAGAAAAAGACGATGACGAAGTGGAAGAAAAAGTCATTCCGATCGTCAAACCGGTTGTCCAACCGAAACCGGCTGTTAAAGCTGAAATCAAAGTGGAAACCGCTGCTGCACCCGTTGTCGCACCCAAAGCAGCTCCTGTTGTCGCTCCTGTCGCTGCACCCGTCGCCGCTCCCGCTGAAGTCATCGACTGGGAAGCAAAAACCGTTACTGAATTAAGAACAATGGCTAAAGATCGCGGAGTTGCCAACTTTTCCAAGCTGCGCAAAGCCGAACTGATCGACGCACTGAAATAAACCATAAATCGGGAGCTAATCATTAGCTCCCTTTTTAAAGAATTGGCCCCAAATCAATTGTATTGAAACAATAAATATGTTAATATAATGTTAACGCTATTAGGAGGAAATACCATGGAAATTACAGCTAGCCTCGTAAAAGATTTACGGGATAAAACCGGCGCCGGCATGATGGACTGCAAAAAAGCCCTCACCGCTACCGAAGGAGATATTGCGAAAGCCATCGACTGGCTCCGCGAAAAAGGCATTTCGAAGGCTGAAAAGAAAGCGACCAGAATCGCCGCTGAAGGACTCTGCGACATTGCTGTTCGTGATAATGAAGCCCTCGTTTTTGAATTGAACTGCGAGACCGACTTTGTCGCCCGCAATGAAAAATTCACCTCGCTCGTCAAACGCGTCTCAAGCATCCTGATCGCTTCGAACGTAAAAAATACGGAAGATGCATTAAAGATCGCCGTTGATGGAAAAACCCTCAACGAACTGTTGCTCGAAGCAAGCGCCGGCATCGGCGAAAAACTGAGTCTTCGAAATGTTTCGATCGTTGAAAAAACGTCCGCTCAGATTTTTGGCGCCTACAAACATATGGGCGGAAAAATCGTCAGTCTTGCCATTCTGAACGGCGGAGATGCTGAAACAGCAAAAGACGTCGCGATGCATGTCTGCGCAGAAAGCCCGAAATACTTGGATCAGACTGGGATTCCCGCTGATGTATTGGCACATGAACGTGAAGTATTAACCAAAGAAGCCCTGAACGAAAATGCCGAATCGGCAAAACCGAAGCCAGAAGCAATTGTAGTCAAGATGGTCGAAGGCCGCTTGCTCAAAAACTTAAAGGCTGTTTGCCTCGTCGATCAACCGTTCGTGAAGAATCCTGATATCTCCGTTGCCGAATATGTGAAGAGCAAAGGCGCATCGATCGTCGCTTTTAATCGTATCACCGTTGGCGAAGGAATTGAAAAGAAAGAATGCGATTTCTGCGCTGAGGTTATGTCGCAAGTAACAAAATAAAGGGACACTTTTGTGTCCTTTATTTCTATATTCCGGAGGTTCCTTATGGCAAAAAAACGCATTTTAATCAAACTGAGCGGAGAAGCCCTTTCCGGTAAGACCGGCATCGGGATTGATCCCCTAACCGTCAAAAAAATCGCGAAAGAAATCAAGAGTGCGTACGACCTTGGCCTTTGTGAAATTTCCATCGTCGTCGGCGGAGGCAACATTTTCCGCGGCAAACTAGCCGATGAAATGGGCATCGAGCGCGCCAGCGCCGATTACATGGGCATGATCGGCACAATCATCAACGCATTGGCTCTGCAAAACTCGCTAGAAGCATTAAAAGTGGACACTCGCGTAATGTCAAGCCTGAACATTCCGGAAGTCGCCGAGCCCTACATTCGCCGCAAGGCAATCAGTCATCTGGAAAAAGACCGCATCGTGATCTTCGGCGGCGGCACGGGCAATCCGTTCTTTACCACCGATACCACCAGCGCCCTGCGGGCGGCGGAAATGGACTGCACGATCATCTATATGGCGAAAAACGGGGTGGATGGCGTCTACGACAAAGACCCCAAAACCAACAGCGATGCCGTGAAATATCAAAAACTTACGCATGAGGATATTCTCAAAAACGGACTGCATGTGATGGATTCCACCGCTGCCGCTCTGTGCAATGACAACAACATTGACATCTGTGTGTTCGACATGAATGTGGAAGGCAACATCAAACGCGCCATCTTAGGCGAAAACATCGGTACGATGATTCGGAAATAGAACAAAAATACTGAAGAAGAGGTGAGATTTTATGCCAGAAATGATTTTAATGGAAGCCGAAGAAAAGATGGAACAAACCCTTGCCGCTTTGCATCGTGAGTTTGTCACGATCCGGACCGGACGGGCCAACCCCAAAATGCTGGAACGTGTCGTCATCGACTACTATGGTGCCGAAAGCCCGATCAACCAGGTCGCTTCGATCCAAGTTCCGGAAGCCAATCAGATCTATGTAAAACCGTATGACAAATCCGTGCTTTCGAAAATTGAAAAAGCGATCATGGCCGCCAATCTGGGCATGAATCCGGTCAATGACGGAAACGGACTGCGTCTCATTTTCCCGCCGATGACCGAAGATCGCCGCAAAGAAGGCGTCAAGGTTGTCAGCAAAGCCGCGGAAGATAACAAAACCGCGCTTCGCAATGTCCGTCGCGATGCCGTCAGCAGCATCAAAAAGATGGAAAAAGACAAAAAGCTGACCGAAGACGACAGCGCCTACTGGCAGGAACAAATCCAGAAACTGACCGACAAGTTTGTGGAAAAGATCGATGCGGCCGCTGCGGAAAAAGAACGCGACATCATGCACTTATAAGACTAGAAATAGTCTTATATTTTTTTACAGAGATTTGGTGTCCTTTTGGCTCACTCGTGTATTTTTCACAGTAATAACATAGAATAATTGCCCTTTTTAGTGTATAATTTCAAGTGATAAGGTGGTGACGAAGATGTTTAACAAGAAAAAACCAATCGAAATGCAGATTCCCAATCACATCGCCATCATTCTCGACGGGAATGGCCGCTGGGCCAAAAAGCGCGGAATGCCGCGTACGTTCGGCCATCAGGCTGGTATTCAGAACATCCGCACGATTGCCATCGCCGCTCAGGAAATTGGAATCAAAGCTTTAAGCGTTTATGCGTTTTCCACCGAAAACTGGAATCGTCCGAAAGAAGAAGTCGAGTACCTGATGACGCTTCCCTCGGAATTTGAAAAGAAATTTCATGATGATTTCCTGAAACATGACATTAAAGTGCAGTTCAGCGGACGGCGGACGCATTTGTCCGCGGAAAATCTGGCCATCCTCGACCGCATCACGCGGGATTCTTTAGAACGCAAAGGTCTGGTTCTCAATGTTTGTTTTGATTATGGATCTTACGCCGAACTGACGGAAGCCGTTACAGCCATCGCCAAAGACGTGAAAGAAGACCGGCTTGAGCTCGCTAATATCACACCGGCAGAAATCACGAGCCGACTCTATACCAAGGATTTGCCCCCTCTGGACCTTATTATCCGGACCAGCGGCGAACAGCGCTTAAGCAACTTCATGTTATGGCAGGGAGCGTATGCCGAACTGTATTTCTGTGAAACGTACTGGCCGGATTTCAATAAGAAAGATTTAGAAAAAGCTTTGATGGACTATTCTGCGAGAGATCGGCGTTTCGGTGCCGTGAAAGGGTGATCTTGCCATGAAAACACGTACGATAACCGCCATTTGCATGGCGGTCGTAATGGTTCCGATTCTCATCTGGGGAAACCATTACCATATCTTTGATGCGTTTGGACTGGTTTTGAGTCTGTGCGCCGCTTATGAATTTCGAAAAATGTTTCGCACCGCGAAACCGCTGCCGCAATGGATTGATGCGGTGACCATTCTCTTTACCGGAGTGGTCTATGCTCTATTACTAATGAAAAGCACCGATCTGATTTCCTGGAGTGTGCTGATCGCGGTAGCGCTGATTCTGCTCGTTTTCTATGGCATTCTGCTGGTTTTTGTGCCGGCATTCAGCGGCTCCGATTTTGCGAATGCACTTGCCACAATGCTGTTCTGCAGCGTCGGGTTCTTTGCCCTCGCTTTCTTGCGGACCATCAGTTTATACTTGATTCTGTATTTGTTGATCGTGGCGATGATTACCGATATGTTTGCCTATTTTGTGGGCATGAGATTCGGAAAACATAAACTGATTCCTTTGGTAAGCCCAAAGAAATCGGTGGAAGGCGCCATCGGCGGCTTGGTATTCGGCGCCGCCAGTGCCAGCGTATTTGGCATCCTTACCCAGGTGTTCGGCGCATCTTTCTCTCCGGTTCTCCTTGTCCTGGTATCAATATTGTTATCCATTCTCTCCCAAATCGGGGATTTGGTTTTCTCCAAATTCAAACGCAGTTACGGCATCAAAGATTATTCCAACCTGTTCCCGGGACATGGCGGGGTACTGGACCGCTTTGATTCATCCAGTTTTGCGGCCATGGCACTTCTGGCGATCGTCCTGCTTCTGACGGATCTGCTATGAAGAACCTCTACCTGCTGGGTTCGACCGGTTCGATCGGTCGTCAAGTTTTAGAAATTGTCGATGCCAACCCAAAAGATTTTCATGTCGTAACCTTAACCGGAAATCACAATGTGGACGGCATGACAGAACTCATTCAAAAGTATCATCCCGAATATGTCGCCATGGGTTCGAAAGAAACCGCAGAAATTCTGCAAATGCGTTTTCCCGATCTGCCGATCGGGGAAGGCGAAGCCGGATTAGTGCGGGCAGCCACTTGGAACCCAGAAGATTCGATGGCAGTCATGGTGAATGCGCTCGTAGGTATGTGCGGACTGGTTCCCACCGTTCGAACGATTGAAATCGGACGTCATATCGCTTTGGCCAATAAAGAAACGCTCGTCATCGGCGGGGAAATCATCATGCCGCTGGCCAAGAAACATCAGGTTCGCATCGATCCGATTGATTCGGAACATTCGGCCATCTGGCAGTGTCTGAACGGCGAAAATTCCTTGCAGGTGAAGCGTTTGATCATCACCGCAAGCGGAGGATCCTTCCGCGATTATTCGCGCGAACAATTACTCACGGTGACGGTGGAAGATGCCCTCAAACATCCAAACTGGTCGATGGGAGCGAAGATCACCATAGACTCCTCCACGATGATGAACAAGGGATTCGAAGTGATTGAAGCCCATTATTTGTTCGACATTCCGGTCGAGCAGATTGAGACGGTTCTCCATCGCGAGAGCTATGTGCATTCCTTTGTGGAATTCGTGGATGGCAGCCTGATCGCACAACTGTCGAATCACGACATGCGTCTGCCGATCAATTATGCATTGCACTATCCGAATCGCACAAAAAATCCGACCGAGAGTCTGGATTTGAACCAGATCGGTCAACTGACGTTTGCGCCGATGGATTACGACCGCTTCCCCTGTTTGAAATATGCCTATGCGGCCATCAAGGCCGGGGGAATCATGCCCTGCGTGATGAACGCAGCCAATGAAGCGGCCGTGCAGTTGTTTTTGCAGCACAAGATTGGATTTTTACAAATCGAAACCATCATTAAAGCGCAGATGGATCAAACCGTCAATCGCCTTCATCCGACCCTCATGGAATTACTGGAAACCGACCATTTGGTCAAAGAACGCATCATGCAAGAAAACTTGAAATAGCGAGGAGCATCATTTATGGCAATTTTAACCACGATTGGTAACATCCTTTTATTTATTCTGGTTCTGAGCATCGTGATCTGCATTCACGAACTCGGACATTTTTACTTTGCCCGCAAGGCCGGAATTCTTTGTCACGAGTTCTCCTTCGGAATGGGACCACGTCTCATCAGCAAGAAATTCGGCGAGACCACCTTTTCCCTGCGCGCTTTTCCCTTCGGCGGCTATGTCTCGATGGCCGGCGAAGAAATTCAGTCCGAAGTCGTTAAAGCGGGAGACAAGATCCGCATCGGGCTCGATGAAAGCAATCATATTAACAAGATTGTGGTGAATGCCAACAACGCCAAGTACAAAGACCTTTTGGAGATCACGGTAACGGACATTGATCTCAAGGGTGCGGGAACCGACAAACTGCACATCAACGAATATGTCGTTGATCCGAAAGCATTCTATGTGATGGACAAAATGTCGATCCAGATTGCCCCGCTGAACCGCAATTTCAACTACAAAAACAAACGCCAGCGTTTCATGGCCACCTTCGGCGGCCCGATGATGAACATCGTTCTCGCTTTCGTCGTATTTCTGTTCTCGGCGCTTGTTTATGGCGTCACCCTGTATGATTCCGCTGTCGTCGGCGAAGTGAATGAAGCACTGCCGGCATATGGTCTTGTGGAAAAGGGCGATAAAATCATTTCCATTAACGGTGTAGAAGTAGTAGCCTGGGCTTCGGATAATGCCGCCCTGCATACCGTCACTTCGGAACTCGCCAAATATCAGGCTAATGACACCTTCGTGCTGGTGGTGGAGCGGGATGGCGTGGAACACACGCTTTCTCCGATTACCCCCAGTTACCTCTTTTACGGTTTGGGTTTTACCAGCACCGCCGGTTCGGAAGCTCTGATCATCGGAGAGCCGTTGTACGCCGAAACCGAACTGCTGGCCGGTGATGAAATTGTCTCCATTGACGGCACCCTCTTTACCA
>Ga0209373_10005066_pt1 | contig 10977 bp, 9 predicted proteins | sample Higcelweek5metaG_FD_187173 | JGI IMG/M metagenome (GOLD analysis project Ga0209373, IMG submission 187173) | Freshwater pond sediment microbial communities from the University of Edinburgh, under environmental carbon perturbations - High... | ecosystem: Environmental > Aquatic > Freshwater >... | reverse complement strand
AGCCCAGCCAGGCAGTCCTATGCTGCGGAATTCTACCGGCTGCAGCAGGATTTCGAGAAAGTGCCCCTCTCCCTCCTCACCGATCACATGAGCAATTCGGCGCAGGCCATTGCTAACATGGGGCAAGTGATTTGGAATGGTGTACCAAGGGTGAATTAAGGTCTAGACAGCACCATGCGTACTTGTTATGATAATTCGCACTCGAGATTGAACGAATTTACAAGATAGGAAATCATGCAGACAAACAACTCTCTTTTTACGACCATCCAACAGCGCTACTCCTGCCGCAATTACGCACCCTCGCCGATCGCTGAAAACCTGCGTGAATCGCTATCCAATTCCATCGCCCAATTGCCCCCCGGTCCATTTCAAAATCCCAGCCGTTTTGAATTGGTTGCAGCCAGCGAAAAGGATCGCGACGCGCTACGCGGCTTAGGCACATATGGCTTTATCAAGAATGCGCCGGCGTTCATCATTGGGGCCGCCGAAGATGGGCCTTTGGCGATGGAAGATTTCGGCTACCGGATGGAGCAGATCATCCTTTGCGCAACAAACCTGGGGTTGGGGACCTGCTGGTTAGGCGGGACGTTTACACGCAGCGGTTTTGCTCAAAAGATTTCCGCGCGAAAAAACGAAATTATCCCAGCGGTCTGTCCGGTTGGATATCCCGCTCAGGATGATCACGTATTAGGCAGTACCGTCCGCCAATTAGCAGGTTCAAAAGACCGCTTGCCGTGGGAAACACTATTCTTTGACAACGAATTCGGAAAGCCATTGAGTGCCGTTATTGTTAGCGCTTTCGCCGTCCCGCTTGAAATGGTCCGTCTGGCGCCCTCCGCATCGAACAAACAGCCCTGGCGCGTTCTGAGGCAGGGCGAACGCTGGCATTTTTACCTCCAGCGCACCAAAGGGTATCGCGAGATGGCTCTCGCGCGCTTCATGGGCATCGCCGACATGCAGCGCGTGGATATGGGCATCGCCATGTGCCATTTCGAGCTTGCAGTTCGCGAAAACGGCCTTGCAGGGCACTGGGGAATCGATGAGCCTGATATCAAGGTACCGGATACCCTGACCAACTATTTCATTTCGTGGATTCCAGACGCACAATAGGTAGTGCAACCGTGGACCAGATGAGCATGTCTACAGAAACAGCCATGAAATTGTTGGATGGTGTGCGCGAACCCTTGAAAAACCCCACCTCTTCTCAACGGGGATTTAGATCAAAACAGATGCATGGCTAGCAGAAGGTCGTATGCGCAACCCAGGATGATTGCTCCTATCCAGAGCGTTCCAACGACAAGGGCAATCACCCGCCAGCGGGCAATGGTCATCGCCCCACCGATTGCGCCGAGTGAAGTGCCCGCTCCCGTGATGAGAAAGGCCAATGCCGCACCCTGGCTCATGCCGCCATCGATCAAAGCACGCACCAGAGGCAAAGAGCCTTCGCTGTTGATATAAAGCGGCAGTCCAAGCGTGGCCGCCAGGGGCACGCTGAAGACGTTGCCCTTCCCAAAAATGGCAGTTACCCAGGCGGCGGGGATCAGGCCATTGAGAATGTGACTACTCTGCTGGGACTGAAAGTCCCGCAGCTTCTACCGGTCCAAGCCGGAAGCTCGTTAGCCCACGAGCCAGAATGTTCAAAGCCGCGTTCTGATCGCGACCCAGTTCCAGACCACAATGAGGACAATGGTGTTTTCGAACATGCAAATCTTTGGGAACCATCTCGCCACAACCGGAGCAGAGCTGCGTAGTATTCCTGGGATCGATCCGCACTACACCCCGACCAGCCTCTGCCGCTTTTTCGGTGGTGTAGCGCACGAATTGACCCCAGGCCACATCCGCTATTCCTCGGTTGATCAGACGGTTCTTGGTAGACTGCATGCCGCGAATATCCAAATCCTCAAAGACAATCCATTGATAGGTATTCACCAGCTTGCGACTCTCCTGGTGAGAGAAGTCATTGCGGCGATGGGTCTGCCGCTGATAGGCGTGCTGCAAGGCATGCACCGCTTTCTTGCGCTCGGGACTGCCTTTGGGCAATCGCTCCTTCTTGCGCTGCAGGCGAGCGATGTCTTTCGCGTCTTGTTTCATCCAGCGTTGGCGCTGTATCTCCTGCCCATCCGAAAAGACGGCAAAGGTGGTCAACCCCAGGTCAATCCCCACGATCCTATCCACCGGAGGAAGAGGTTTCTCTTCTACCTCACAGGAGAAACAAGCGTACCAATTGCCAACGCTGTCACGCCTTACGGTGAGGGTCTTCACTTTCCCTTCCACCGGGCGGTGAAGTACGATCTTCACCAGGCCAATCTTGGAGAGGAACAAGCCGCGATCCTCAAGACGAAATCCCGATTGCTTGAATGTGAAGCTGTCGTAGCGTCCATGGCCTCGGAACCTCGGATAGCCAGGTTTCTCGCCGGCCTTCACTCTCCGAAAGAAAGCGTTGAGAGCCAGATCAACGCGCGCTTGCGCATTCTGCAGTACCTGCGAATGCACTTGCGTCAATTCCGGTTTGCTTTGTTTCCATGAGGTTAACAACTTGTTGGTGTCGTACAGAGAAAGGGATTTGTGCTCTTGCTCCCAGGTGTTCTTGCGGACTGCCAGGGTCTCGTTATACACCCAACGGCAGATCTCCAGGTTCTGCTCAAGCAGGGTGCGCTGGTGGGCGGTTGGGCGAAGGCGATACCGGAAGGTCTTTAGCATAGAACAATTGTACCACTTGCTCGCGTTCTTTTCTATATCTTTACAAGAGATCGCTGAAGCGATCAGGCGTTTCATCCACGGCCATTGAAATGGCGTGGCTTTCACGGGCTAAAGCCCAAAAGAGGTAAATCTCTAGCAGCCACTCTCGCAATTTGAATCGAGATACAACACTGACCGCCGGTTTCTCAACAGACGAGACCTGCCTCTGGCCTGATGAACCACATCCACACGTTTCTGTCTTTTGTGGAAGGGAAATGTCTGATGAGGCACAGCCACAGACTGGAGCTTTAGGAACAGCCAATGGAGCACAGCAGGAAGCCGAGGACAACGCTGGTGCATCCGCCAACATGGGCTCAAGTTGGATCTGGCGGATGGCTTCACAGGCGCAACCCCGCACCCTTGAAGAGAGTGAAACGGTGACCGGTTTTGATGTGGGGTGTGTCGCTTCCACAGATTGCATCGCAAAGCGGGCTTGATTAGACAGCCAGCCGCGCGATTGGCAGAACTCGGCCAGCGCGCCACCCATAAGCCCGAGCAATATCGAAGAAACGAAGAAGGCGAAGGCAAATGGCCAGCCAAACAGCCCGGCACTGTAAACCAACCCCTGTGGCGAGGTCAGGGGCGAGGCAACCATGAAAGCCACGATCGGAGCCCAGGGGATGGTGCTTGCAATCATACCCAGGATGACTGCGGTCGTACCACAGGAGCAGAATGGCGTGGTTACAGCAGCGGCAGTCGCGCCCAGTACTCCCACCTTGCGGTAGCGGGTTAGCAATGTTGAGATCTTTTCCGGCTTGACGTACAGTTTCAGCCCGACTGAGATCAATACGCTGGCAAGAAGGAAAGGCCAGTTGTGAGTAAACGTGACCCAAACTTTTCCAAGCGATTCAACGAGAAGATTGGCAACGAATTCCATATCAACACCTCATATATCATCGTAATTTAATGATATAGACGAGCGCACCGAAAAAAAGACGCAAAAAAAGGACCGGTTTTCCGGTCCTTTTTTTGCCATGATCTCAGGATCAAAACCTTCGTCCACAGATGGCGCAGATTTTTTAATGCTTTCTCTGCGAAATCAGTTAAACCTGCGGATTGACTCAACGCATATCGAGAATTGCTCGTAAAATCCAGACTGCCTGACACATTTTTCACCGTTGAAACCCAGACGATATTAAGGCGCGCAAGCGCGCAGTTAGCGCAAAACCAGTGGCAGGTAGATGCGATATGAATCGGACTCAACCGCGCCAATGTCACAGGCAGTCCCCTTCGGTCGGGCTACACCGCGCTGATCCGTGGTTGGTGCGCCGTTGCCGCAGGTTCCGGCATCTTTTGCCGGGCTCCCGGGCAGGAGCGCATGCGTCATGGTCAGTTCGCTGGGCAAGCCTGTTCCGGTGAAACCCAGGGGGGTCAACGCAACGTCAGTGTTGGGATGGTTGCCATTCGTCGTGCTGGAACCGCAACTCACCCCCTGCCACAGGCTAAAAAGCTGGCTTTCGGGAGCCTCATATAACAGGCATTCATTGCTGTTTGGGGCAATGGCTGTATTGGCAGAAAAAAGAGTGTTGATCATTGCCAAGTGCGTTGCTGCGCCGCTATTGTGCAATATTCCCCCTCCGCCACCTAGCGCTGAATTTTTAGCGATGGTGATATTGGTCAAGGACAGCGTCCCATTGTTGAATACACCGCCGCCGAAGTTAGCCTGATTCTCCGAAAAGGTGGAATTAGTCAGGGTTAGGTTCGCCGCATCGGCGTTGAAAACCGCACCGCCATCGCCCGCAGTATTGAGCGCCATCGTCACTCGAGTCAAGGTAGACTGGCCGTTGTTATACATCCCGCCGCCGCCCGATGTCGCCGAATTTCCAGACAACGTGACATCGGCCAGCGTAAGCGTACCGTTCTGGGAGTTGTAGACCCCGCCGCCATAAGCCGCCTGGTTATTCAGCAGTTGGACATTTTGGGCCGTCACCTGACCATTGAAGTTATAAATGCCCCCCCCACTAGTGGAAGTGTTACCCGTTAGGATCGTCGCGCCATCGAGTACAAGCGCGCTGTTGTCATTGGCAATGCCGCCGCCGCTGGGAGCCGTGTTGTTGGTGAGTGTCACCTGGCTTAATGTCACACTGCCGTTTGACTGGTATATGCCCCCGCCAATAAGACCGGCGGTGTTTTGATCCATCAGGCTGTTGGCGATGGTTCCGCCGCAAAATCTCAGAGAGACAGCACCGCCTGCCGATTGCTGCGAATGATTGTTTCGGAACGTGGTGGTTTGGATATCCAGCGTGACACTCCAAACATCCAGCCCACCGCCAGTGGCAGCAGGCAATGCGCTGGTATTGCCCAGCACCTCGCTGGTGATCATGGTCAACACGCCCTCATTGAGAGTGATAGCCCCCCCGCCCTGGTTTGAACTGTTTCCGGTCAAATGGCTGTTGGTAATACTCAGGGAAGCATGTTCTGCGTCAATTGCCCCGCCAAAGGTTGTGGAATTATTATTTCTAAGCGTGACATCATTGAGCGTAAGATAGGTGTAGTCGCCGCTAAAATTCGGTTCCACGAAGATGGCTCCGCCGCCCGCAGCGAAACCATTGATCAGTTGTATGTGATGCAGCTCAACCCGCGCCTGCTGAGTGACAAAGAAGATGCGCGTGCTGTTGCCACCCGAAAGCGTGATCAGACCGCCGCCATCCACCACCGTGCCATCGTATAGGTATTTTTCTCCTGTCACAACAATTGTGTGGGGATTGGGGCCGCAGTTGAAACTCAAAACGCCGCCGGGCGCGGTTGCGCCAGGGTAAAGCTCGGCCAGGGCTGCATTGAGCGCGGCTTCGGTACAACTGGCAGGTGTGCCCGTGCCCACCACCGCGCTATCCGCGCGGACTGGGCGCACGCCAATGAACATTACCAATAGAGTCAGGCTAAAAATAAATGGTAGGAATTTTCTTTTCATCATCATTCTCCTTGAGGAGCTTCGCTCCTCTGTAATAGGGGATTAAGGTTATTGATTGGGGTGGTATCTGCTGATATAAATGGGATTCTTTAATCACCTCCACTCCTTCGGTCACTTTTGGCATCACGCTGCTGTCGCCAAAGCCGGTAAACGGCACAAGGCAGGCAGGCAAAGTTAAGGTCAGGACAGACATTATTTTTGGATCCTGTTGAAAGATCATTCTCGATCAAAATCGTAATAGTTTCTGTCACTTCAATTACTTCGGTCAACGTGAGCTTGAACAAGCGGTGAAAAGCGCTCTGTTTCATACGCTCCATGATACGAGCAAGCCTGTGACAAAAGGTGACATTTTGTGACAAGTGAAAACAGCGGGATGTCTAGCCGGTTTGCGCATCACACAAGGCTGAAAGCTGACGCTGTCCGAACGGCATATCCAACCCGACGAACTGATCCAATTAATTGCCCCTTGTAAAAGACATTCGGCTCTTTGGGAATCGGCGTAGTCAAGACCCCGCATTTTGGGGGATGAGCGTGCGTACGCAGCTCATCTTCACCCCGTCAGCCTATCGGGGCAGGCAGGAAAACCCTGGAGAACCAACCTACCTCCACTTGTCCGAATATGCTATGATGCTTAGATGAATGTTCGATCCCCAAACGCGCAATCTTTGGCAGATCATTTTTTTCCCACATCCTTCAGTGAGGCGCTTAAGTATTTACGGAAACGCGCCCATTTGACCCAGGATGAATTAGGCCGCTCAGTAGGCTACAGCCGTGAACAGATTGCCCGCCTTGAAAATGGCAGCCGCCTGCCCGATCTGGCAGTTGTGGCCGCGCTCTTTGTATCGGCTTTGGATATTCAACATCAACCTGAGCTTACTTACCGGCTGCTCGAATTAGCCGGACAGACGCGCACCGCTTCAAGCGGAGGGCAACGCATTACTGTCACACGCACTACCCAGACAAAAACACACAGAGCGCTGGAAATAATCAGCCAGCAATCCCAATCTCCATACACACTTCCAGCGCCGATCTTCCCCTTGATTGGGCGCAGCGTTGAAATTGATTCAATTTGCAATCTCCTGCTTGGCGAGGCACGTCTTGTGACTCTGATCGGAACCCCTGGCATTGGCAAGACGCGGTTGGCATTGGAAGTTGCACATACTTTAAAAAACCACTTTGCCCAGGGAGCGTGTTTTGCGGCACTGGATTCAGCGCAAAAGAATGAAGATGTGCCTGACGCCATTGCTGCCGCATTGGGAATTACCCCAACAGCTAATCAATCGATAGAAGTCGCGATTCGCGCGCATCTAGCGGCGCATGAATTGGTTCTGGTTCTAGATAATTGTGAACACGTCTTGGAAGCAAGTAACCTTTTTGGCGAGTTGCTCGCCGCCGCCCCCAAACTAAAACTACTCTGCACCAGCCGGATTGCGCTTGATCTTTACGGTGAACACGAATGGGAACTATCCCCGCTGGCTTTACCTGATCTCGCACATTTGCCTGCCCTGGATGAATTAAATCAAATTTCAGCCATCCAATTAATCGCTGCGCGCATCCGTACTACCAGCCCCACCTTCCTACTAAACACGGACAACGCCATCACTATTGCCACATTATGTGTAGCTCTGGACGGTTTACCCCTGGCTTTGGAATTGGCAGCCGCGCGGATGCACGAGATGGATCCAAATGAATTGTTGCGTCAAATCGTTAGCGCCCGCAGCCGTTCACAACTTTCGTCCACTTTGCTACAGCAAACCAAGCGCAACATTGCGGAGCGTCATCGAACGCTTCATGCTGCAGTTGCCTGGAGTTATCACCTGCTAACTCCTTCTCAACAAGCAGTCTTCATGCGTCTGGGGGTAATCGTAGGAGGCTGCACACTACAAGCTGCTCAAGCAATTTGCGAAACAGATCTAACCACCCTGCAAAAATTGGCCGCAGCCAGCCTGATCCATCTAGAAGCCGAATCGCCCAACGGGCGAGTGACGGTGTTGGAGACTTTGCGCTCCTTCGCGTTAGAGCAACTGATCAGCGTCAATCTTTTACAGTCACTCCAGCACACCCACGCCGCCTACTTTGCCGAATATGCAGAAACTGTATTCAAGGAAGTGCAGGGCGAGCAACAGGTACGCTGGCTGGCGCAAACACGACTCGATCATGATAATTTCAGATCCGCGCTTCGTTTTGCACTGGAGCAGGGCGATGCAGATATAGCCGTCACCATCGCAGGCGGATTATGGTGGTTTTGGTATCGTCAAGGTTTTTTACGTGAAGGAAGACAATGGCTGGAAGCAAGTTTACGCTGCCCAATAAATTCCGACCTGACAGATTCACAAAAACGGAGGCGCGCTATTGCGCTCAACGGTGCAGGCTCCATGGCCTGCGAACTAAGTGAGTATCCAGCTTCCATGGCGTGGCATCAGGAAGGTTTGGCGTTGCGGCATGAATTGAAAGATCAGATCGGCATCGCCACTGTTTTGCACAACATGGCCATGGTGGTGCGCTGTCAAGGCGAGTATGCGCACGCTATTCAGCTATTGGAAGAATCATTGACAATGATGCAGGGGACCAGTGATCGAAGTGAAATTGTAATGAACCTGGCTAACATTGGAATTATAGCCGGTGAAATGAATAATTTGGAGCTGGCTCAAAGCTGGTTGAATCGCGCTCTGGAAACAGTAGACTCATCTGAGGATCCCTGGGAAACAGCCTTTGTTGCCGTTAATCTTGCGCAAATCTTATTTTGGCAGCGTGATTTCAAACAAGCCGAAAAATTTGCGCAACAAAGCCTCCAAATATTTAATGAACTGGGTGACATGCTCTACCTGCCCGAGTCCCAACTAATTCTGGCGCAGATTGCCATTGAACAAGATGATTTTTCACGGGCGAAAGCTTTATGCGCAGAAGTGTTACATCATTATCAAGAGCCGAACGATGAACATGGAATTTCAAATGTTCTCCATGTGCTTGCCTGGGTGTCGCTAAGTGAAGATAAAACCCGCAGCGGCGCAGAACATGCTGCCAAATTATTTACAGATTCTAATTCCTTGCGAGAAAAAGTCGGCCGCATTTTATCTCCCGCGGAGCAAGCCAGGAATCAGCTTTTGCTAAATGCTTTAAATCAGCGGCTGGATCACTCATCCAATTAAAAAGCGATAGTTGGTAACATTTTCGATCATCGATCAGGTCTTTGAGAGGATTGTTGTCATGAACCAATTTTACCAACGTCACCTTCTGAAAACCAATTAAGAGCCTCTATTTTTTATCAGGAGTCAGCAGCAACAATGCTGGCGAGCACCCATCACCTGCCCGCGCGAATCGAAGTCAATATCGAAACATTTGAGCAAGGCCTCTTTCACCTTCGAGCGCGCCCGCTGAACTCTCGACTTTACCCCCGACAGGCCAATTCCTGTCTGGTGAGCGAGATCTTGCTGTGGCATTCCCTCAAAATCTACCAGGCGTAAAGCCTGGCGATAAGGTTCCGGCAGGTCAACGATCATTTCTTGCAGAGATCTCTTGAGAGGTTCCAGCGTATCCTCTTCTTGGGCATCCTCTGAAACCAGGGTTTCGGATAAATCGACCCATCGGCGTGGCCGGCGGTAATGATCGATGATCCGGTTGCGAGCCACCTGATACATCCAGCTTTCCAGGCGATTCGGGTCGCGCAAGGTGTCGCGTTGGCGGTAGATACTCAGGAACACCTCCTGAAGAATATCCTCGGCGTCTTCGGCATTGGAAACCCGGCTGAATACAAACCGACAAAGCGGTCCGTGCGCCCGAGACCACAAAGTTTCAAATGTTTCTGCAACAGGTTCCATCGAATCTCGCTTCGCTCTGACTCTTAATATAACAGACAGCTTTTGGCCATGTCAGAGCTCTCTATATCGTAATTATACGATATTGGAAACGCGTGTCAAGGGTACAATCACCTGTGATCCAAGACAGTTGCAATCCAAATGGCTCCTCCCCTCTCTCATCATCGCAGCATGATTCTTTATTATCATTTTGCCCATTCATCGGCAATACCGCCATCGTGGGTTTATCCGTGCAGATCAAATCTGGACGGCCCATCAACGCGCGGCCGATCGCCAGCATTCGCTGTTCGCTGCCACTTAGCACGCCGCCTCGAACTGGCGAGGATCCCAAGTTCATCCAGGACGAACTTGGGATCCTCGCCCGGCTTTAATCGCAACGCCTACGTATTCATGGGCTGCCTTTAGAGCGAGATGACTTTCTCAGCGCGGCGCTGGGCTTCGAGGATATCGGTCATTCCACCGACAATGCCGACTTTAACTTGATCGGTCAGCTTGAAATACCTCAGACAGGTGCTACACAGGATCAAGCGCACTCCCCTGTTCTCCAATGCCTTGAGTTGCTCCAGAACAGGCGAGCCATCGACGCATAGGCGCACCCCCTCTGTATAAAAGCAGATCGCTGCCGGCGAGATATTCGCATCCACCAGCAATGAGAGATACGTGCCGATGAGCTTCTGCTGCAAAGCCGGCTCAGCATCGCCCATGCCATTCCGTGTGATGAGAAGAACAGTTTCTGAATCGGGAACGGACATAACAGCCTCCTTTTGAAATTGGAATACGCCTGTACCAGACGTAAAATCCTTTAAAAAAACCACCGCTGGCACATCACCAACGGTGGCATAGGAGGCTGGTTGTCGCTTCGCTACCAGCCACGCCTTGGGATGCGCAGCATTCGACTAGAGCGCAACCTTGCGCTCACTTGCTGCAATCAAACGTGGCGGTAGATCTGTATCATCACATGATCCTTCTTAGGGGTTGGAATTAGCAACCGCCAAAGATTTTAGCACATATACAATAGTCACTCAATTTGTTTCCGATGAAAGAACGGTTCGACAATTGCTAACCATTCGTCGGGTAAATAAAGAGCCAAATAGCCGTGGTTATAGCCCTTGGCTTCGTAAATTTCACAGGATGGCACGTAAGACTTGAATATTCGCGCGGAGTTTTTGACGCACTTCATTTCCTTTTCGCCATACCAGTACATCACCTGCGCTGTACTTTCTCGTACGCTATCCTTGAGTGTGTATTGCATCATATAGGTGCGATACATGGTGTAAAGGGTTTCTTTCCTGACCCGCGGCATATCCTGCATATAATATGCTTTGATTTCATCCGGGTACAACATCTTTTCCGGCACCATCTTTGGCATCATGGCAAGTTGAAAGCGGCAGGCTTTCTCACTGAATAGAAGCCCACCGCAGAAGCGAACCGTGGCGATACAAAAACGCGCCATGCTGGGGTTGGGATAGCAGATACTCCCGTCGATAATCGCCTTTTGAGTCAGATTATCGA
>Ga0209373_10005065_pt1 | contig 10978 bp, 7 predicted proteins | sample Higcelweek5metaG_FD_187173 | JGI IMG/M metagenome (GOLD analysis project Ga0209373, IMG submission 187173) | Freshwater pond sediment microbial communities from the University of Edinburgh, under environmental carbon perturbations - High... | ecosystem: Environmental > Aquatic > Freshwater >... | reverse complement strand
TTTTTTTCACTTGCCGTAGTCAGATTCTTACCGGTCTTTTTGTTTTCCGACTTCATTTTTGACGTTACAGCCTTTCTTTGCGACAGTTGCGTTTGTTTCTTTTCCATTTCGATTCCTTTTTATTGAAGAGGGTGGCTTTTTGTCATCCTCTATGGTTACAGTATATTTTAATGTCTTCGAGAATTTCACATATCCCTGTTCTTCCATGAAATACATCAGTGCAAGTAACTGTTCCGGCTCAACTTCTTTGCCGCAATCTCGGAGAAGAGTCCAGATTTCCAACGCATTCCGTTTCCCGTCAGCCCACATCAACGCATAGTTGACCCAGTCCGGTGCATTCCATCCTTGAATGAGCGGGGCTATCGCAAGGAACTGATTCCTGCGCGGAATGTATTTTTCAAAGGAAAAAAATCCGTAAAAGGTCTTTTCCGGCACGATGGAACACATCTGTTCCCTTTCTTTCAATCCCGGAAGTTTCCGGGACAATCCTACGACCGAAAGCCTATTGAGTTTTTCCTTCATGGGAGAAAGAAGTTTTCCGAGCTTTTTCTTTTCGTCGGGATTCCTGACCAGTTTCTCGATGGAATTCAGCCTGGAAACTGCCTGAAAGACAGCAAAATTATGGACGGATTCCGCGGTTTCGGCTATTTTTGGATATTCGCAGTCAAAAACGATCCGGGCCAGTTTCGCGGCATCTCGGTATTGAGCGTTGGCAAGAAATTTGACGTATTTTTTTGCAAGGGAATAGGTCGTTTCAAGAATTTCTCTCGAAATCTTTTCAGGAGTGTCGGAAGATTTATGGTAGTTGGGATCGCCTTTCAAATAGAGAAAAGTCATGGGTACACCGATTCGGGGTTCGCCAAAAGCAGTGTCCATGGCGGAAAACTCCGAAATCCGGGCGGAATACGCAGGACAGTTTTTTTCAATCAGATGTCGAAGCAGATATGGCGCGTAATTCGGAAACACGGGGGCATTGTCCCCCACGAGAATCTGTTTGTCATTCGAAACGGCAACCATGTCGAAGTCGATTCCTGAAATGATATGCGGACGCCGCTTGACGGTATTCAGATACGCTTGAAGGCTCCGGACTTCATGTGTGAACATCAGCCGGATTCCACGCTTCAGTTTTTGTCCGGAAAGAGCACGGACGAGAGCCAGCGCAAGAGCCGCTCCGCTGGCATTGTCGTTGGCTCCCTGTTCAAAAAGATGTGCCGTAATCAGGATTTCCTCGTCAGTATCTCCGGGTAGTAACCCCGTGACCAGTGGAATTGATCCAGGAGATACTTCCGCGTTAATTTTTGCATGCAGGACGAGGTGTCCATCTCTTTTCAAAAAATTGCTGAGTTCATGTCCCTTGTTGGGAGAAATGGAAAATCCAAAAGGGTTCCCTTCTACCGGCCAGAATGGAATTAGATAATTGCACCATTGACAGCTATCTTGCAAATGTTTCAAGTCACGTTTTCCAGCATAGCTGCCTACTAGATAAGAGGAAATAATACCAATGGCCCCCCGGTTGAACCAGGAGACCGTTTCCTTCATGTTGGGATAATGGTCCGTTACCAACACAATTTTTCCGTTGAGATCGTTCGTTTCTGGCGTAACTACCGCAACCGTTACATCAACAGAGCGACTGTATAGCATCAGTGAACAGGGCATCTTGTCATAGGAACATATTCTGTGGACAGAACCATCAGGCAGGACGGCCTCTAATACAGCATTTTTCGGATTCCAGCCGAGGGGCATCAGCCAGCCGCCATGATCGATCACACCATCCGAAGGAAAGCTTAAAGTTTGAATATGTTTGAGCCTGAGTTCCTGCATGATCTTTTCTGCAATGGCACATGTCTTCCACATACTGTCATAAGAAAAATTCCGGTCGCTCTCATAGATTCTGCGTATTGTACTGAGCATAAAATCAAAAGATGTCATTTTATTTTTTCCTTAAGAGTCGTCTGCTCCTTTGCGATATGATCGGCTTTCTGTTCGGAAAGGTTTAATACAAATCGAAATTTTCTCCTTGAACCTTGCGGCGATTACGCATAGAACTATTTTGTGACCGCTTTGCACGCAAATCGTGTCGGGCGTAATGCACCGAAGCTCGCCTTGGGAATAGCCTGATTCGGAATAAAAATTTTATTAGGTTTCGGCTACCGCGATTTGCTGCAAACCATCCGGAATCTCGGCTAGAAATTTGCCGGAGCAGTCCGCCTCGACTTTGACCGGACCAAATGGTGTGGGCACACAGCCACGCACAAATTCGAGACTACCCAAATCCGGTTGGATGCTTACCTTGCCAGGTTTAGGGAAACGCACGCCCAATACCCGCTCGGAGAGAAAAGGGGCCGGACCACAACTCCAGCCGTGACTAAGACTGTGCCGCAGCCCTTTATAACAATAGTTGCCGAAGTCGGCATGGAGATCGTCCTTGCCGGATACAGGGGGCTCGGTGATATGATTGGAATTGCGTATCCAGTCCAAGTCGAAATCTTCCCAGAATGATGTGGCACCGTAATCCAGCATGCCGCCCCAGTAACGCTTGATGAGCTCCAGTGCTGGCACAGTGTCCTTCGCAAGAAGCATGTAGTAGCCGTAGAATGTGCTGACATTCCGAAATGGATCCTGTTCCAGCACATCGCGGCGGTTGGCAAGTCCAGTGAGAGTAAGCAAGGCTGCGGGGGCCTTGCGTCCGGCTGGATCGGGCACATGCCGACGTAATTTTTGCTGTGCCTTGACCACCCTCGTATAATCCATATCAAGCGTGCGCAACAGTTTTTCTCCGGCGACCATCATCCAAAGCATCAATGCCTGAATACCGGCGTGTTTTGCCTCAATATTCTCATCATTAGGCCAGTCAAGGAAACGGCGTTCCGGTATACATTCCGAACCGTTCTCCCCGACAAATCCGGAAAACAACTTCAACATTGCATCGAAATATTGCGCATGTCGTTCGATAAAAGCATTATCGCCGGAGGCGCAGTAGTAGTCCCATACGCTGATGATGAACCAACAGGAATAGGTATATATCTGATTCATCGGCTGATCCGGGCGTGACTGCCGCATTAAAAATTCAAGAGATTCGACGATAATGGATGTATCAGAAAATGCGCATAGAATACCCTTGATTTCCGGGTGCATGTCGCCCATCCAGACCAATCGGTCCCGCTTAGCACCGTCATAGATGTATTCCTGCATGCAGAGGTGCACCGTGCGGATTGCTGTTTTCCAAATTTGATTCAGCCGTTCATCAGATGACTCGAAGGAACCGGTCACATCTATATCACGCTCCAACACGATCCCCATAATATTGAATATCTGCAAATCACATTCGCCGATATTGGTGATTCGGACAAACCGGAAAACGAGGTTGCCATATTCAATCATTCCGGAACGGGGCAAAAAAAGAGTTTCCGTTCTGCGGGAATGATCCTGATCAGCCTTTCCAATTGCCTCACTGACCGATTCCCCGAACTGAACTTCTACCCTTCCGCCGCTTACGGACGAAATAATCCGGATTCCTCCATGAAAAGCTTTGCCGAAGTCCATTACGGCCGATTTGCCCGGCGGAAATGTGATTAACGGTGGCGGGAAATGTGCAACCGGCTGGATCATCTCATTTCCAACTAGAAACTGCACGTTATCGATCATGTCATCACACACGATCTCATTGATGGGCAGATAATATCTTGTCCGGGGATCCTTTATCAAGTTGTTGCTAAAATTCATGATAAATATCTTGTCCTTGTTTATTCTTTTGGGTCGAATACCTCGCCCCTTGGGGCGACTTTATGTTCTTTGCTTTTTCCATTTTTGCGTCCGGCTCGCTAGCGAGCCGTGTAAGGTCGGGCGTAATACCCCGAGGCTTGCCTCGGGGATAGCCTGACCTGAAGCAAAAATTTTATTTGAAACGGTAGAACATGGCATGATACGGGATCAGTTCCAGGGAAAAGATTCCGTTCCGATCAGGTGTCAGTTTTTGCCCGTATTCATCAAAAAGTTGCTGATGTTTCAGTTTCAGCCGAACAGTAAGCGTATCTTCCGTCGGGTTGACCAGCAAGAGGCCATGTTTATTCAGGCGCAACTGCAAAAAATCAGGAAGCCTCATATCCGTTTTTTCAGCCGGAAGGGTCAGGAAATCACGCATGTCGGCAAATTTTACGACAAGAGCCTTGAGATTTCCCTGAGCTTCACGATCACAGCAAATGCATTCACTGGGCTTTGGATCGTCCCATGAATAAACGCTTAGCGATCTTGTGCCGGTGATCAAGGCCAGATAGAAATTTGCCTTCAGCCACTGATACGGTGGCATAGTCGCGACTTTTTGTCCTTCGCCCCAAAACTGCATATAATTGAACAACGGTTTATCCTCGGAATAAAAGCCGCTGACCAAACGGGAAAATTCCCGCATTGCCAGCATAGAAGTCGTCGGATAGGGATAATGATCATAAGAACCGAAGTCAGAAGTTTTGACATACTTCTGGAGTAACTGTTCATTGCAGAAATTAGTTACCACAGGATGGTTTGAATCTATCTCTTTGATTACCTGATACGATTTTAGCATCGCATCAGCATCGCAGCGGCTACTTCCGTCCGGCTCATCTTTCAACCTCCACATAAACAGAGCGGGGTGATCCTTTAGCCCGGCAACCACTTTTTTCAGCATAATCGGGTCTATACCGTTTTCAGCTCTCTTGGCATCCAGTCCTTCCATTACGACAATACCATAGATGCCGCCGCGCTGACAATTGTCCAAATATTTCTTGATAGTGGATATGAATTTTTCCGCTTTTTCATCGTTATTTTTTCCAGAAGGTGAGAGCCACACAAAAGTGGTATTGATCCCAAAATTCTCCCGCAGGGCACTGTAGGTATTCGGATCTTGCGGAACATGACAGAAAAAGACTGGGAAGAACGGTTTCCCGTTGACGTAAAACAATCTATTAGGTCCTCCGGCAGTGACCTTCTTTACCGGTTCAAATTTGAAGGGTTCTGGCGCACGCAAACGCAGGATCAAGTGTTCTGCTGAATCAAGGCATTTCCCGGACGAATCAACCAGTTCGACTTTGGCTGTATAACGCCCTTCCGGCAGTTTGTTCCAGTGCAAATCAAACTCAGTTTCGCCAGAATCGGAAACGGAACGTTTGATTTTTTCTCCATTAAAGGTCAACACAAGACTTGCTCCTGCTGGAGCCTTGCTGAAGGAAACCCGCAAGGCTTCCGAAGGATCCAGTGCAGCCAGCTTGCTCGGATTTCCAAAGGAAACCAGATTGTCCTGATTGACAAAAGTGACTGAGGCCGGAAATTTCTGAATCGTCAACATATTCGGTTTTTCTGTGATTTTTTCCACACTGAAATCATCCCAGAAAACTTTTCCGTCCGGACTGGCAGCGGAAATTTTGGTGTAGACCTGAAAAACTTTTGTGGTTGCATGAGTCGTGAATTCTGCCTGATACTGCTTCCATTCCGAACTGACATCAGGCAATGCTTTTGAGAAATAGCGCAGTGTTTTGTCTTTCTCGACCAAAGCGATCTCACGGGCACCCAGGAAAATTACTCCATCTTTCATTGTACTGCGAACCCATGCTTTGATCCGGTAGCGGGTGTTCGGTTCACATTTGATATTGGTACAGTTGCGACAAACGTTCCAACCGTTTCTGAATTTTCCAGTCTGAAGACCGCAGGAACGGCCGCTTCTCGGCTGTTCGGACGATAAAGTCATCCCGCTCCAAGTGTCCGCTCGTTTCGGATCGGCTTCAAATCCGGCGTTATAAGGTTGCTCAGCAGCTGTAGCAAGGAGGGTGGCGCCCGCAACAATCGCTTGCAGGGTAAAATTAGGCAGATTCAACATCAGGTAAACCCCTTTCATATTAATGATTCACATTGAGATTTCGTGTTCGATTCCATTTTTATCCAGCAGATAAAAGTTTCTAGGGACATTCTTCAGTTTATATTCCACACTGGCCTGATCTGCAAATCCCTTCATGGATAACGAAGTGACATGACCATCTAAAAAGGCAAAAACAGCTCTGTCATCGCCATGTGCGCCAAAATAGAACCCGTATGGGGATTTGTCGGTTACATCAACCCAATGAGAACCTATCTTCAAGCATTTCTGATTTGCAGAATCTCCCAATAGCGGCATATCCGAAGGTTTCATTACTGAACGCAAGCGAAGATACCGGCCTGTATTGCTATTGTCGTCGATAGCACAATCCAATCCGGTATAGTCCCGGCCACGGGTTCTCATGCCATAGGTACGGTATTGTCCCATACTGCCATCATAAACGGATTTTTGATAACGCCAGTTGGAATCCTTATTACTGACCGGGTCCAATGGACGGCAAGGACAGAAAAAGGCCTCCGGATTTTTGATCATTCCCAGTGCATTCGCAGTTCCGGCCCAAGTATCTTCCATACTGCCCCTTTTAGGATTAAACATTATGATACCCTCATTTTTCTCGGCATACGCTATATAGCTGAGAATAATCTGTTTCTGTTGATTCTGGCAGATGATATCTGCGGTCTTTTCTCTAAGCGTGTTCAAAACCGGCAGCAGCAATACCGTTAGGATTGCAATCACTACTATGATTACCAGAAGTTCAATAAATGCTAAATTGTATCGGATGATACTGTTTGTAGTGCATTTGACATTCTTGCTGTTTCTCATGTTTCTGTTTCTTTTCATTATTTTATTGTGTTTTTAATCAGGCTGAGCCGATTTCAAATAAGGACGCGGACAAACGGTTCTTCCACAAACAGAAGCGACTTACGCTACTGCCTTTGAAAAGCAATATTGATCATGTCCGGCACAACAGAAATCAGTTCATATAGATTTGACGTTCAATTCCGTATTTATCCAGTAGATAAAAATATCTGGGTACATTCTTCAGTTTATATTCCACACTGGCCGGTCCTGTGAATCCCTTCATGGATAACGAAGTGACATGACCATCTAAAAAGGCAAAAACAGCTCGATCATTGCCATGTGCGCCGAAATAGAACCCGTATGGGGACGTATCAGTCATGTCAACCCAATAATACCCTACTTTCAAGCATTTCTGATTTGCAGAATCTCCAAATAGCGGCATATCCGAAGGTTTCATTACTGAACGCAAGCGAAGATACCGGCCTGTATTGCTATTGTCATCGATAGCACAGTCCAATCCGGTATAGTCCCGGCCACGGGTTCTCATGCCATAAGTACGGTATTGTCCCATATTGCCATCATAAGCGGATTTTTGATAACGCCAGTTGGAATCCTTATTACTGACCGGGTCCAATGGACGGTTTGGGCAGAAAAAGATATTATGATTCTTAATCATTCCCAGTGTATATGCAGTCCCCGCCCAAGTATCATCGCCCTTACCTGATCCAAAGTTGAACATTAAAAAATCCTTGTTGTCATCGCCATACATCAGGTAACTGAGTATAATCTGTTTCTGCTGACTCAAGCAGGTGGAGGCTTTGGCCTTTTCCTTTGCCGCATTAAGCGCTGGCAGCAGCATGCCCGCTAAGATAGCGATGATCGCTATAACGACGAGGAGTTCAATCAAAGTAAAAACTAACACGGCGTTTACATTCTGATAGCTGTTCGACTTCATTTTGGATCCTTTCCTTTTGAATTAGTTTGAATGCTCATTAATCAGTCTATGCAATATCATACAACTTTTTTGCTAAAATTCTATGACAATTCAGCATTTTTATAGCACAAAACGATAAAACCATGATTGTTCTCAAAAAAAATCATTTGAAAGAGTTTTTCAGATTTGACTTTTGTCCAATGCTGTTTATATTTTACGATAATCTCAAAACAAAAAGTTATAACATGAAGTCGTTCGTACACGCTTTATAAAGCCCGATTAAATGACAAAGAGGCAAATACATCGCAAACATGATTTTTCGTGACTTTTCCAAAAAAGCCGTATTGGATGTGCCAAATTTTTTGCATGTGAGAAAATAAGTTTTAAACATGATAGAGCCAAGAATCTTAAAATGTTTTTTTCAATATGAACTGCATAAATCGATAAATTCTGACTGCCACCATGAAAAAAGTTCAACCGAAACGCGTTTTTGAACTGGTTTCCGGGAACTTGAGTCCGGAACATTATTCAGCATTAGGCATTAATATCGCCTCCTACAGGGGACATATCGACCACTGGCACAAGCATTTAGGGTTTTATGAACTCGTGTTTGTCCTGAATGGATCGGCACGCAATGAGATGACCGATTGCGTGGAAGTACTCAAGCCTGGTAGTCTGCGTATTTTTTATCCGGACACAGTACACCGCTATAGCGCGATCCGGGATTTCCGGCACTATAATCTGCTGTTCGTCCCGGAACTGCTGCAGGGATCGCAGTGGAACTTTTCCGTCTTTCCCGCCGCCAAAGAGCTATTGGCCCCCCAAGCTCCGCTGTTTCATTTGACTGATCACGATAGTCTCGGTGCTACCGAATTGTTGGAAACTTTGCATCAGGATTTCCTGCATCGGGGAATTGGCTGGCAGGATACGATTTTTTTTGAATTTGGACATGTGTTAAGTTTTATTTTGCGTCACGCTGAACCAGAAGGCGCATCCGGGCACGCCGGGACCTGGCAAATCAGCCGGACGGTCCGGTTCATGGAAGAAAACGCGGAACATCCGCTAACCATCAAAAAGTTAGCATCTTACGCTTGCATGTCGGAGAGCGGTTTTCGCAAGCATTTCCGGAATGTCACCGGCTATTCTCCTATTGAATATCTGATCCGGTTGCGGATGAAGCGTGCCTTGCTGCTGCTGATGATGGGGACACGCATTACGGAAGCAGCTATGCAATCGGGCTTCTCCGACAACAATTATTTCAGCCGTCAGTTCCGTCGTGTTTTTGCTTGTGCTCCACGCGATATGCTCCGGAAAATCAACAATGGCAAAAGTGAACTCAACGTCATTCTGGACAGTCTGTCGTAGCACCTTGGTTCAGATGCTACAAACAATTTTGGGCATGGGATACTTCCCATTCCATGTTCTCCATTGTCCTTCGGAACGCTTATTTGCGGATTTTGACCACTTCCCATCACAACGTGATTCTCTAGCCGAATGAAGAACCTGATTTTTTTCATACTTCCGTAGCTTTGGATAAAAACAAGTTCACGCTGAAACGCAGTTCATTCCGCCTCAAATATATATTACCTCCCTGAAAACAGCCTGACCGGTCTTGGGATCGGTCGGGCTTTCTGCTTTTTAAACTTTTGAACGTAACTTTGGAGGTAAGAATGAAAATCGAAGTGAGCAAGAACATGTTGGCCGGAGCGTTGGCGGCTCTGGGGAAGTTGGTCAGCCGGATGAGTCCCGTGGAGGAGTATAAATCCGTGCTGATCGTATTGGAAAATGGAACCTTGCGTTTCCATACGTGCGGTCCGGAGGAAACGATGGAATTTACGCTGAACTGTGAGGCGGATGGAGAGTTTCGTCAGATCGTGCATTTCGACGCGCTGCAGAAGGCGGTCCGGAGCGGGAATGGCAAGGAAGTCAGCCTCGAAGTGGAGTCCGGGATTCTGCTGGTCAATGGAATTCCTCTTTCGCCGGTTCAAATCGAATGGCCGGAAGTGAAAGTTCCGTCTCCGCTGAACCCGGTGAACTTGCCGGACGGGTTCGTGGAGATGCTGTCGAAGGCGGCTCCGATCGTAAACCGGAACGAGGCCCGGAGAACCTTGCAGGGGATTCATCTCTCGCAGGATGGGATCACGGTAACGAACGGGAAGGAGTTGTTGAATATTCCCTGTGCCCTCAAGATCGAAGGACTGAATCTGCCGTTTCCTCTGGCGTTATTGAGCGCGAAACCGAGCGGAGAGGGCCAGTTGTCGGTCTGGAAGGATCGGGACCTGACGATGTTCCAGATTGCGTATCCGAAATGGACATGGACCGCCCGAACCTTGCCGGGACTGTATCCGAATTGGAAACAGGTGTTGCCGCCGAAAGAACACATCCGGCATACGGTCGAGTTTCTGCCGGAACGCGGACAGCAGCTCGAAATCTTCCTGAAGAACGTGCCCGAAACTCCGCCTCACAATCAGGTGGAGTTGTCGATGTCCGATCCTGAAACGATGTATATTCAGGCAGGCGAGATGCGGACCTGGATTACAGCCACATTTTCCGGCAGCTGGGAGGAGTTCACGCTTCCCATGAACAAACATCTGCTCCTGCGTCTCTTATCGCTGGAACACACGAAAATCGAAGCTTGCGACGGCTATTATCCCGTCCTTGCCACTGGCGGTACCGGGCAGTATGTCGCCATGCCTCTCTACCGCAAGACTCAGCCTCAAAAGGAAAACCCCATTCAACCCAACCCCAAGGAGGAACCCAGAATGGTCGAAGTGAACGAAAACAAAGTTGTGTCGGCTCCGATGCCGACAGCCGCCCAGAACAACAATCCCGAACCCGAAACGATTCAGCCGATGGATGATCTCACGGCCACGGTCGAGTCCTTCCGAATCAAACTCAAGGCCGCGCTCGACGAGTCAAGCAACCTGAGCCGCAAGGTGAAGGAAGTCCAGCTCGCCCAGAAACAGAAGGAGCGTGATTTCGTGCTTGCGAAACGTGCAATCGAACGCATCCGGATGGTGAGCGGGTTCTAACGCAAAAAACAAAAAAGTCAGAGAGGACAGTTCCCGGTATGGGGAGCTGTCCTTTCGCATTTTAAACTCGGAGAATGAAAGATGTTGAAGTTGACAGCCAGTTATTCAAAAAAGGTTCCGGTCCCTGAAAGCGAATATTCCAGCCAGTCGTATCATTGCTGCGTGGAAATCGAAATTGCGGAAGGTTTGAGCAAGGATCAGCTGGATTCGCGAATCCATGAAACTTTTTCGATTGTGAAGAACAGCGTCGAAAATGAGCTCCACGGCGGCAAGTCCTCGGCTCAACAGTCCCAGAATTCCAAGCCGCAGACCGATCCTTCACACGGACAGAAAAACGCGGATGTTCCGGCGAGTCCGAAGCAGATCAAA
>Ga0209373_10005064_pt1 | contig 10978 bp, 12 predicted proteins | sample Higcelweek5metaG_FD_187173 | JGI IMG/M metagenome (GOLD analysis project Ga0209373, IMG submission 187173) | Freshwater pond sediment microbial communities from the University of Edinburgh, under environmental carbon perturbations - High... | ecosystem: Environmental > Aquatic > Freshwater >... | reverse complement strand
CGAATTCCAACATTAAAAACCACTAAGGCAATGGTTAACCTGACAAGCAAAGGTAAGAAGAAAACCAAAACTCTGGAAGTTTGGTTATCCGACCTTGCTTCATTGATTGCCAAACACCTGAAGCTCAACGAATATAATAGGATGCAATTAAAATCGGATTTGCGGACAGCTGGCATGGGAATAACCCCCGAGCAGCATATCGCCAATGCGATCGTGAAAGCAGGAATCTGTGGTTTGCTAACAATTCCTGCTTTTTTTATTTTTCCCATTATAACACCACTGGCAATTGCACTTATATTTGCGATGTACTTTAAAGAAAGCAAGGGCGTTCAGACCCGCATTAAAAAGAAACGGGAAGCAATTGAATTTGAACTGCCAAGACTTGTATTTACGATTGAAAAGAAAATATCCCACGACAGAAATGTTTTGGGGATGCTCGATGAATACAGAGAAATCGCTGGCCCAGAGCTTAAATCGGAAATTGATATTACCGTTGCTGATATGCGTTCGGGCAACGCAGAATCCGCGCTCATTCGTCTTGAAAGCCGTGTGGGAAGTTCAATGTTATCCGATGTGGTTCGCGGTCTTATCTCGATACTTCGAGGTGATGAAACCGAAAGCTATTGGGCGGCACTGTCCATCAAGTTTGCGGATATTCTAAGACAGCTTTTAAATGTACAGGCCGGAAAGGTTCCGGGCAAGGTGAAAAGACTGTCAATGGTTATGCTGTTTTGCTTTATGGCTGTATATATCGTCGTCATCTGTACGGAAATTATGACGAGCTTGGGGGCGATGTTCGGATGATAAATATAATCAAATCTAAGCGCGGAGAAGGTTATATTGATGTTGTGGTATCTGTCCTTGTTTCAATGATGCTTCTTGTGCTTATATTGAATGTGTTTTCATTTTTGACAATCAAGCAAGACATGGACTACTTCTCAAAGGAAATGATTGAAGCTGCCTGCATGGATGGCCGAACGAGCGGTAAGATAGATGAACGATATGATGAACTTGTTGATGAAATCGACATATTTCCTGCTTATTCGTGGCAATCTACCTATTATAATATTTCTGACCATACTGTACAGTTTGGAGATACAATTACAATAATCACCACCTATCGGACTTATGTAAAGGGCTTTGGGGTTATTAAAATCCCCATAACCTTAACTACAACGTATTCAGGTCTTTCACAACAGTATTGGAAGTAAAAAACAGACTAAGCGTAAACTTAGTCCGTTATAAAAATTATGTATTATAGTTAATGAGAAATAATAAATGTTACGTTTTAATTTTTATTAATGAGTAAAGTCGATAATCTTTATTTCTTCGCCTATAGAATTTACAATGCATTCACGCATCTTTTTAGCAAACGGACATGGGTAGCCAATAGGATTTCCACGTGTTATGCAAGAAGCAAATACAATAGTATCCGCGCCCCTTTTAACTAATTCCTTTGCACGCAGTATTGATTTTTTACCCGGACATCCACCACATGATATCATTCCAATGATTTCAATATCTTCTTCAACCCCTTCAAAGGCACCTTTCTTTTCCCGAATCATTTTGAAGTCAGTAGTTCCAGGGCAATAATCTTCTGTTTGCATACATCTAATAATACCAATTTTCATCTTTAAAACCTCATTTACTAATTTTTCTTATATAAATTAAAGTTATTATCTATGAGATATATTATTTATTAAGTATACAATATTTTTATGTGATAATCAATAAAAAGAAAGGATCAGATCTATGACCCATATTAAAACAGCGGTAATTGTTTTAATCACGGCAATGATATTGTCACTTGTTTTGACCTATGCAAGTATCCTTTCTATTGTTCAGTTCACGAAAGGCAATACAGAAAGGGTGCTTGACAGTTTTATTATTCAAAACTCCATTAATATTTACGCCTCCATAAAAAACGGCAATGATTATACTGGCTCAATCAGCAAGGAGAAATTCATAACTGCGTTCACCGAAGATAACACACTGGACAATGATGGTAATTATTTTTATAATAAAGACAGTGATGGTAATGTGATTTATACGCTCACAATGCCGGACACTGATTTTACGGTAGATAACACATTGAATTTAACATGCAGGCTACAAGTTTTGATCCCTATTTATTTTGCAGGAAAACAAGTAACCCAACTGAGCATTCCAGTCATCGTAACATCAAGCTATAAATTGAAATAATATAGAAAGGTAAGTGTTTGTATGAAAAAGCTTTTAAAAAACAAGATGTTTATAAGCTGTGCATCAGCTTCTCTTGTCGTAATCCTTGTTATAACGGCAATTATTTTAATCCCTGATAAATCCAAAGTTCCGACTACAGATGATACATCCGGAAGTTCGGATGTATCAATCAATTCTCCTGATATCAATGTGAATGCCCCGACGGCTTCCGATCAAACAACAACATCAACTGATGATCCGGAGAATAAAGATAACTCTGACTTAACTGTAAATGTTGGCGGTGGAAATCCAAACAATTCAGACAACAGTAAAACATCTGCGAAAAATTCCGACAAGCCCATATCAACGCAAACCCCAACGCAATCAGATGGAATTGTAATTGGCGGAGATACTGATTCTGAAACCAAATACGACTGTCATACCTCTAATCATCACTGCGAAAATGCTGAAAATCATGCGTTTATTACAAATCTGGAATTGCAGGGCTGCCCTATATGCGGATCACATTCCTGCCCGAGCTTTTACGCTGTAAACGAATGGGGTTATACAAGGTATGATATGAGCAAATGTCCCAAATACGATATTAAAAAAGACCCATTATACTACTGTCAGGATTGCGGCAGAAAAGTCGGAAACGGTGATGATAATACTTGTCAGCAATTTGTTGTTGACACCGTTTGCCCTATATGCGGTAAGCTTGTAAAAGCAAATACCTGTCACACACATTAAGAATAATCTCTGCGAGGGCTTGGCTTTATAGTCAAGTCCTTTTTTTATTATCCAAAAACAAGGAAGGAGTATAATATGCGAAAGTTTATATATAAATGTTTGGCTTTTTTACTTGTGGTTTGCACACTGATTTCAGTGGTAACTCTACCCGCTTCGGCACTATCGTGGGATGGTAGTTCTTCAGGTGGCTCAGGAGCCGGAGATCCGGCAGGACCAAATGGCTATGCAATAAGAACAACCGGCGATAACTGTCTTGGTTATAGATTTTCGGTCGTTGATAAAAGCGGAAATACAAAAAATGGCTCCGTAATTGATGTGTTTCGCAATACGACATATGGTAACATGGAATATGGCTCAGCTTATAAATTCAATAACAAATATAATAAAAAACAGCTTATAAACAATCAAAATAATGGTTTTAGCACCTCAAAAACAAGCTCCAACTGCTATAAGGAATCTTCCATGGGGTTTGCATCATCATTACCTACCCCGAATGGCATGGGTTCTTGGCAGAGCAGTAAAAATAATCTCAATCCAATATTATCAAAGTTGGGTATCGGCACAATTGATAGCCTGAAAAATGGTGACAAGGTACTTGTTGAACCGCTATTTGACGTGCGTTTGCAAAGTGTTTATCACAGTGTTACTGTGACAGAGCTTGCCTTGTATGGAAAGTGGCTTTTAGGAGCAAGCAGCAACGGCGGCTCAAGCAACACAAGTGCAAGCTGGGGCTTCATTTCAACCTATACAAACAAGATTTATCCGAATATGTTATATACTCCTGACGGACAAGGTTTATGGACTGGTGCAGGGGCATTATCAAGCCGGGGAACATTTTACACTCTAATTAACAGCGGATACGGTGTCGGCATTGCATATACAGAGACTAAGCCCGATTTTACTCCGAATCTTAGTGTAAATATCTGCGAAGCATGGCGCGGAGGTAAATCCGACAGGAGCTTTTATTATGGAAGTAGCAATGGTAGTTCTTTCGGAAACTTTTCTTATTCAAACGGCTATCCAGTAAAGGGAGACAGTGTTTGGTTTGCTATAAACTTTCCGTCAGAAAGCCAAGAAATAAGAGTTCGTCAATATGTAAGACTTCAAGGCGGAAGTTGGACTACAAGAGATGTTGATTTAAGTGGCAGTACAACAAGTTCCCGATGGTTTGATGTAAGCCTATCACCAAGCACAGTAGATAGTAGCCGCTCCAGTTATGTTGTTGAAGCAAAGCAGGATTGGATTGACGGAAGTGGCTCTGTTTTAAAATCCGGTGCAGTAAAGACATTTTATGTCCCGATAAAACCTAAGATCAACCGTTATCAAGTGACCTTATATGATATTACCGGCGCACAAGCAGCAAGAAACGGCAGTGCCGGACAAAGCGGAACAATTTACGCTGGTCAGCATGTATACCCCTATTACACCTATACTTCCGAAAACAGTTGGACATCATACAACTATTTCAGGGGTGCCTTATATGCTTGGACTAACGGCGCGTGGAACACAGTATATTCAAGCAACGGCGGTTCAGATTTATATTTGGATAATCAAGGTGTTAACCGAAGTTCATCATTTGGGCGATACAGTGATTTAGGACTTTATACAGTACCGGATAACAGTGCTAATACAAACGGAAGTAACAGAATTCCTTTTAAACTATGGACACATTGGTCAAGCGATATTGACCGTACCGCAGAAATAACATGGATAGATGTCCCTATCGTAAAAGCAGATGTGGAGCTGAAAGAAATACGGCTGATTGACGAGGATGGTTATTATGTCAGTGCTGATAACCTTTGGGTTCACCAAAAAATAACACCTCAGTATGTCTATAAGAACAATACAAACACAAAGATTTATGTTGAAGGATATAATTCTGATGGCTCAAAAATAAGCGGTATTTATGCAATTCCCGCCAACGGAGAAATATATGTAAACGGAAGTCAAGTGACCATTCCAAGCGAATCCTCATATTCAATATGGGGCGGTGTTTATCTTGAAGGAGTAGGAATTTACAATACCGGCTATGAAACGAATGGTAGCAATAATACAAAAACCATATCATATTCAGTTGAAAATCCTTTAAGTATCGAACCAATCACTCCAAATTCGGATTATAGATTAAATACTCAGGTTATAACCAGCTTTAGAGTGAAAAACCAATCACCTGTAGATTTTACACCGGACTATAATATTTCAGTTAGATTTAGGGTATATATGGGGCCGCTTTTGATTTACACTACAACAAAATATGATGTCGTTATTCCAGCCTATGGAGATAATTTAGTGTATATCAAATGGACAATTCCCAGTGCATTTTTAATTTTTCCTTCCGCAAGAATATACGGTGAGGTGATTGATGATGGTACAGTAATTCAAACGAAAAGTTTAACACGAACGGTCGTGAAGCAGGCGGAATCGCAGACACCGGATACAAATTATGAAAAAAGTCAACCGTCTGATTGGTCAATGACCAATGTGCCAAGCTCATATTCAAATAAAGCAACATGGTCTGAATGGGTATACGAAAATGGTTCTATTGTTAAAAAGACGTATGGACTTGAATTAAGTCAAACAATATTAACGACCATTGTGCCCGACAATAATTCGCCATCCGCTGCATCTATTAACGGTGTGTGGAATATGAAATCAGGATATGGATTTTCATTAAATTACTATCCAACCCGTATATCTGTCAGCGGAACGCTTTTCCCAAGCAGTGCTGCTTATACTGCTGTACAAAGAGCATACGCAAATTTCCCCGAATTTAATTATTCAACAGTGTCAGGGAAATATAGAACACTTGAACTTGTTTCAGGAGTATTTCGATTTGTATCAAATAATTCTGCCAATGGAGAACGCTTACACTATATTCCGTTATGGTATCCAAATGGAACAAAGAATTACACTGTAAGCTGTTATGCATATGATTTTTGGACACCTGCGGGGATGATTTCATCAAGGGTGAATTCTAATAGCTTCACAATTACAGGGAGCGCCTATAACGACTGGTATGTTGGCAAATAGTTTATTTAAAGCCGCCTGTGTGATAGGGCGGCTTTTTACATAGCCATATATGGCTTAATTATTATAAGGAGGATTAACAAATGCCTACTTGCAAAGTGATTGCATTATGCAATCAAAAAGGCGGCGTCGGAAAGACAACCACCTGTCTTAACTTAGGCGTAGGGCTTGCCAATCAAGGCAAAAAAGTATTGTTGATTGATGCAGATGCACAGGCCAGTCTTACTATATCGTTAGGGCACCAACAACCTGATGAAATGGAAACAACCCTTTGCAAAATTATGCAAATGACAATGGATGAAAAACCCATACCAGAGGGATATGCAATCATTCCAAACAATGAGGGTGTTGATTTGCTTCCAGCCAATATTGACTTGGCGAACCTTGAGGTTCAGCTTATAAGTGCAATGAGCCGCGAAAGAGTTTTGAGAAGCTATATTAGCGAAATTAAGAACAAATACGACTATATCCTGATAGATTGTATGCCTTCTCTCGGCATGATTACAATGAATGCTCTTGTAGCGGCTGACAGCGTGATTATACCCGCTCAGCCGCATTTTTTATCCACAAAAGGATTAGAAACACTTTTGTCTACGGTTATAAAGGTAAAAAAGCATTTAAATACTCCTTTAAAAATTGAAGGAATACTCATGACTATGGTTGATCGCCGAACCAACTTCGCCAAAGAAATCATTTCCACTATGCGTGACAGGTTTAAGCAAAGTATTAAGGTTTTTGATACCGAAATACCGCTATCCGTAAAGGCTGTTGAAACCACAGCCGAAGGGAAAAGTATTTATCTGCACGATAAAAACGGCAAGGTTGCACAAGCATATAAATCCTTAACGAAGGAGGTGCTTGCAAATGGCGAACAGCAGCGTATCAAAAATACAATGGAACGATAAGCTACAAGGGCTTTTTGATGAAGCCGATAACACATCACTGATAAACATTCCCCTAAGTGATATTGACAGCTTTCCCAATCATCCTTTTAAGGTACAGGACGATGAAGCTATGCAGGAGCTTGCTGAGAGTATTAAGGAACACGGTGTTTTGACCCCTGCTTTAGCAAGGCAAAAAGATGACGGCAGATACGAATTAATTTCAGGGCACCGCCGTAAGAGGGCTTGTGAGCTTGCAGGGCTTACATCAATGCCCGTTACCGTTCAGGATATAGATCGTGAAACTGCTACAATCCGCATGGTTGACAGCAACCTACAACGCGAATTTATCCTGCCAAGCGAAAAAGCACTGGCATATAAAATGCGGCTTGAAGCCATGAAAAGACAGGCTGGCAGACCGAGTAAAGAAAATCCTACCCCAATGGGGCAGGATTTAAGGGGAAAATATTCTGTAGAAATCTTAGGCGAAAAAGTCGGCGAAAGTCGCAATCAAATCCAGAGATATATACGCTTAACAGAGCTTATTCCCGAATTGCTTGAAATGGTGGATGAGAAATCCATGGCTTTCCGACCTGCGGTTGAGCTTTCGTACCTGCCGAAAGAACAGCAAAAAATGCTATTTGATACCATTGAGTGTGAGGACTGCACTCCATCTCTGGCTCAGGCAATCAAGATGAAGCAGTTTTCGCAGAGTGAACGATTAAATGAAGATGTCATTTTTTCTATTCTTTCAGAAGCAAAGCCAAACCAAAAGGAACAATTCAAAATACCAAGAGATAAAATCAGCAAGTTCTTTCCGGAAGGAACTAAGGCTGAAAAGATTGAGGAAACAATCATTAAAGCTCTTGAATTGTACCGAAAACGGCAGCGGGAACAGCAGGAGCGTTAATTTACTACCAAGGGAGTGGTCTATCCTAATGAAATTCGAATTGTGGAAATGTCGCATTGTCCCCCCTCTCCACACCTCTCCCCCTCAAAACCAGCTCTAACCAGCCGAAAAAGCATATTTCTTTAGCAATATATAAAAGCGATAGAAGTAAATAGATGCAGCAGTTTTTATAACGGCTATCACTTTATTTTAAAGCATTCTTTTTCGGCAGGTAAAATTTAATATAAGCATAAATGCTAAAACAATTGAACGGTATGCCAACCGTTCTTTTCAAAATTATTTAACTGGAGATGATCAATATGAATGTTGATATTAACACTGAAATTGCAAAACGGTTTGGCATTAACGCAGCTATCGTTATGACTTATTTATGGAACGAACACAATGAACTTCTGGGCGGCGAAAAAAACAAAATTCACAGTAAAGTATGGGTTCGTTGCAGTCACAAAAAGCTGAGTGTTGTTTTCCCATTCATAACGCTTAACATGGCCCGCAGAGCGCTTGAACACCTTTTTTCGGGAGGTATTCTAATAATTGGTGAATTTAATCCAAGCAGATTTGATCGGACTGCTTGGTATGCTTTTACCGAACATGGTTATGACTTGATGGAGGCTAATTATGAAAGAAAATAAGCGTATGGCAGGCAGTTATGAAATTGTCCATGCTATTCATATCGGTAACAAAGAGATCGTTTATGGTGAAAACCTGAAAGAGCCAAACGGTCTTTTTTATTTTGTAGGCAATTATACTGCAAACGAATTGTTCAGCAGTTATGATAATAATCAGGTTAGCAATAATTTTCTTGAGATAATGCAAGAATTTAATAGCCGTCTGAAAATGCAGATTGAAGCTGTTAAGGCTGAACAGAATAAGGTAGTTATACCGCTTGAAACTTTTACAGTAAGCCAATGTTATCCTAATGACCTCACAAAAAGCATTGAAGGAAAAGTAATGGCACTTAGACCGGATGTGTTGCGGAATGAATATCGTACCGCAGACAGGCAAGTTTGGCTTGTTATTGGAGGATTTGGGGCACAAGCAAACTCCAGAGGAAGTGCTTGTTTTTCAATCAATCTTTATTCGGGTAAGGAAAGTCGCTGGGACCGCCGTGATTTTATGGGCGAAATCAAATCGGAATGTCTGCCTGAATGGGTCAAGGATCGACTTGCCGTTGTTCAAAAAGAACAATTAGCAAAATCCAAAAAGCCTGTATGTAAGGAGGAACGATAATGAATATAAGACCGACAAAGCCGGAGGAACGGCTTTATTTTTATGCACAAAGTCAACAGCTTAAAATGCAATGCGGTAGTATCGGGTATCTTCGCGGGGACTTCGATAGCTCCGGCAATATGTTTCATACAACATGGTTTGACCATCGTGAATCGCACAAAACCGCGGAATTCAAAGCAGAGCTTGACGAGATTATTAACACTCTGCGATATGATGAACGATATGGAGGACTTTTATCAAATCGCAGCACCATGTCAAAATTCTGCCAAGAGCAAAAGGAGAGTTCTTTTGAAGGTAACTACTGTACCGAATATGGTTTTAGAGTGGATACTGAAAATCACGCTTATCTTATCAGGTGTAATCCGGCTCAGGGTGATTACAACTTTTATGTTTTTTGCTATATCTCAAAATGGCTTGATAATCACATGAAAAATGCTGAAAAGGGTATTCGTTTTATTGATCCGAATTACAATGAACAGTTTCGTATTAATGATGGTGAAAAAATTATTATTACCCGTTCGGACGGTGAAAATCTTCCAAAAACCTGTCGCTATATTGATGAGACACATTTTGAGATTGGGAATGAGCTGTATCATATTTGTCAGTTTGCAGAGCTAATGGAGCGAAACGGTAACATCTGTATGCCGGAGCACCCTAAACTGCCTGTAATGTGTTACAGCACGCTCCCTTCTACAGGAGAACTTATTGTTATAAAGCGCGGCGAGAGCGGATATCGCAAAGCAGATCATCGCATGAGTGGTTCTGATAGCAGTCGCTCATATGCTGATATGGTGAATAAAAAACTTGGTGTTTCCAAGGCACAGGAAGCTGCCATGATTGCAGGATCATTATTCGGATGGAATGTACCTGCCGCCGATCGAAAGAATTATGATACAGACGGCCATCCGATTAAAAATAAAAATAGAGAAAGAGAGAGATAACGATGTCAAAATCGAATCTGCCAAGCGTACGTTTGAATGTATATAGTGAATGGTTTAATGTCCTGATGTCAGTCTTAGAGTTTAATAACACGCATATTTTTGATGATGATATATGCGAAGAAGCATCTCAATTAATGGAAAAACTGTTTAGATATACGCGAGCTGTTCAAGATTCTAAGGGTGAAGACTGCACAGATATCCGCTTTTACCCCAATGAAGCATCTAATGTAATATTTCAATTGCTTGTATATGCCTCTTCTAATGTTAAAATTGATAACCGCTTTTATTCTGAGCTTATTCAAAAGCGGCTTGCCAGCGGTGCTGACCAACAAAGTAAGGATGAGAGCCATGAATGACAAGCACATTATATGGAGCAATAACAGCTTGGACTATAATGACTGGATAGATGATTTGGAAGAGGAATACCCATCTTTATCTGAATCGGAACGCATTTCAAAGATGCACGAGATTAATAATGAAAACCTAAATGATGAGCGTATTAACCTCAATATTCAACTTTCACGCCCAATCATAATTATAGGAGATATTGGACGATGGAATGGCAGGCGTTCAGGCTACAAGATGGTGGAATCAGGTAATATTCGGGACTGTTTATATTCTGATTGTGAGTATAATGAGTGGTTTGTAGACAGATTGGGTGACTTGCGCTGTACAGCTGTCCACCATGACGGCACCAATCATTATCTCTATCGTGTCTTTAAAGATACTGCCACTGATGATCAAATTGATAGTCTAAAAAACAAAATCTATTATGGCAAAGCGACAAGACAGGACATCACAATAGTTACAAAAAGACTCGGTGATGAAATTGCTGCCGTTTATGGATTTGATATTCCACGGCGGATTGAAAAATCTTATGAAAGGTAGGACGTGATATGGGAAAACGATTCAATGCAAGGACTGAAACCTTTGAAGAAATAATGTTATTTGGAAAACCTGCATTATTTACCTGTATCAGAATCAATAGAGATACCGTTCCTAAAGGACTTCATATGTATGAGGTTCGGCATGATGATGACGGTATTGGTGATCCGGTT
>Ga0209373_10005063_pt1 | contig 10980 bp, 7 predicted proteins | sample Higcelweek5metaG_FD_187173 | JGI IMG/M metagenome (GOLD analysis project Ga0209373, IMG submission 187173) | Freshwater pond sediment microbial communities from the University of Edinburgh, under environmental carbon perturbations - High... | ecosystem: Environmental > Aquatic > Freshwater >... | reverse complement strand
ATGACAAGAAGGTATGGGATTCTCCTTAACTCATTATCCCTTATCTTCTTACCTATCTTCTCGTTCCTCTCGTCAATCAGGGTGCGAATATCGTAATTATTAAGGAGATTTAAAACAGTTTTTGCATAATCATTGAATTTTTCGCTGATGGGCAGTATTACGGCCTGATCAGGCGTCAGCCAGACGGGGAATCGGCCGGCTGTGTTTTCAATAAGGACGGCCACGAAGCGTTCCATAGATCCGAAGATGGCTCTGTGAATCATCACAGGCTGATGTTTCTGGTTGTCGCTGCCAGTGTACTCCAGCCCGAACCGCTCAGGAAGGTTGTAGTCTACCTGTATGGTCCCCAACTGCCACTTACGGCCTATGGCATCCCTCACCATGAAGTCGAGCTTGGGACCGTAGAATGCTGCCTCGCCTATTGCTACTGTGGTTGTAAGATTCTTTTCCCCGGCAGCCTCAATTATAGCTTTTTCTGCCTTCTCCCAGTTCTCATCGGATCCGATGTATTTCTCACGGTTCTCCGGGTCTCTCAGTGATATCTGTGCCGTGAATTCGTTGAAGCCGGCAATTTTGAAGATATACTGAACCAGGTCAATAATGCTCTTGAATTCCTCCTTCAGCTGTTCCGGAGCACAAAAGTGGTGTGCATCATCCTGTGTGAAGCTGCGCACACGTGTCAGTCCGTGAAGCTCACCGCTCTGCTCGTACCTGTATACGGTTCCGAACTCGGCCATTCTCACGGGCAGATCGCGGTAGGAGTGGGGCGTGGCATTGAATATTTCGCAGTGATGCGGGCAGTTCATTGGCTTCAGCATGAAGACCTCACCCTCCTGAGGAGTGGTGATTGGTCTGAATGAGTCGGCTCCGTACTTTTCAAAGTGTCCCGATGTCTTGTAGAGTTCAACGTTTCCTATATGCGGTGTTGAAACCATGGCATAACCTCTCTGTTTCAGTACTTTGGTCATGAAATCAATCAGCCTCTGCTTCATGTCAGCGCCTCGGGGCAGCCATAGCGGCAGCCCCATGCCCACCTTCGGGGAGAAAGCAAAAAGATCCAGGTCTTTCCCTATGCGGCGGTGGTCGCGCTTGCGGGCCTCCTCAATCATTACCATGTATTCATCAAGCAGCTTCTGCTTCGGGAATGTAATGCCGTAGATGCGCGTCATCATTTTCCTCTTCTCATCACCGCGCCAGTATGCACCGGCCAGGCTTAGGACCTTGATTGCCCTTATTGATGATGTGTCAGGCAGGTGAGGGCCGCGGCAGAGATCGGTGAAGTTCCCCTGGCGGTAGAGAGTGATCGTCCCGTCTTCAAGCTCGGAAATAAGCTCTGTTTTGTATTCGTCGCCTTTTGCCTGGAAAAGATCAGTGGCCTCCTTCTTACTTACTTCGGAACGCACAATAGGGCTGTTTTTTGCTGCCAGTTCCTTCATCTTGTCCTCGATAAGCGGCAGGTCAGCATCAGTGATCACCTTGCCTTCACCAGGATCGACATCGTAGTAAAACCCGTTTTCAATGGCAGGACCGATACCGAATTTCGTTCCGGGCCACAGCGCTTCCAGTGCTTCGGCCATAAGATGAGCTGACGAATGCCAGAAAGCATGCTTCGCTTCTGCGTCATCCCACTTGTGGAACCTGACGGTTGCATTGTCATTTATCGGCCGCGACAGGTCACGCAGTTCACCGTTAACGGTGGCCGCATAAATATCGGCAGCCAGGCCGGAACTGATTGAACGGGCGATGTCATGACTCGTTACTCCATTGTTGTACTCCCTAACTGAGCCATCGGGAAAGGTTATGCTGATCATAAAATATTTTTTTTTAACAGTGTGCAAAGATAGTACTTTTTGGCGTTCATTGAACCGGCTGCCCGCTGCTCAGTCTGAACCGGGATTTTGTAAAATATCAATTGGCACAGATTTTGGATTTAATATATCAGCACAAAAAACGGGAATCATGAAAAGAATTTTAATCTTAACAGCAGCAGCGGCAGTAATAATGCTTAGCTCATGTGAAACTCAGCCAGAAGCTTACTTCTTTTCAGACAAGATCAGGGCTGAGGTCGGGGAAGATATACTCTTCTTCAACGGGTCAAACAACGCAACCGATTTTGAATGGGATTTTGGCGACGGCACATTCTCCAACGCTTACGAACCCATTCACTCCTATGACGCTTCGGGTGTATTCACGGTGGTCCTCAGCGCCTACTCCGGAAACGGAAGAGTGGACAAGTCCTACCTCGATATAGAGGTGCTCTCCCCGACGATGCTTGAGGTGGAGGTCCTGGAATGGAATGACGAGTATCCCGTGGCAGGAGCCAGCGTGATACTGTACCCCACCCTGACCGACTGGGACAATGAGACAAACGCCATTGTAGAGGGCTTCACCAACTCCTCTGGGAAAGTGATATTTACCAACCTGCAACCCCGCGTATATTACATTGACGTATGGCATCCGACCCACAACAACTACGCGTTCAGGGCAGTACCGGCTGATGTGATATACATCTATACTGACCCGCTTCTTAAAAACGAGCTGAACCAGTTCATTGCATGGGTCGATTACGTTGGTACCAAAAGCGCCTCAGTGCGAGACAGGAGCGTGATTCTTCCAATGAAAGAGAGAAGTGCTAAAGCCACAGCCAGGAAGTAATATGGAGTAAATACAAAAAAAATACGCAAGCCGTTACGTTTGATAAATTTCGTTAAGTTTGTGAGTTCACTAACCTAATCGAGAAAATCAAATGGATACAAAATTCGCGCTTAGCGGAATAGACTATCTGATAATGATAGTCTATTTCGTTTTTGTACTGGGTATCGGGTGGGCCCTTAAAAAGTATATGAAGAATGCCTCAGCCTTTCTTGAGGCGGGGAGGTCCATCCCGGCCTGGGTGGCAGGTCTGGCATTCATATCCACCAATCTCGGAGCTCTCGAGGTGATGGGTATGACCGGCTCCGGTCTCAAATACGGCATGCTCACCACCCATTTTTACTGGATTGGCGCCATACCGGCAATGGTCTTCCTTGCACTTTTCATGATGCGGTTTTACTACGGGTCAAAAGCCCGTTCTGTACCTGAGTACCTGAAACTTCGTTTCGATGAGAAGACACGAGGACTGAATGCTATCCTGTTTGCAGTAATGACTGTACTGGCATCAGGTATCTCAATGTATGCACTTGCTCTTCTCCTTGAAAATGTGCTGGGCTGGAACTTCAACGTTTCGCTCTTTGCTTCTGCAGCGATAGTACTGGGGTACACTTATCTCGGAGGGCTCTCTTCGGCAATTTACAACGAAGTACTTCAGTTCTTCATAATTGTAATCGGTCTGTTACCCATGGCTTTCCTCGTCATGAAGGATGTAGGGGGATGGGATGGCATGCAGGCCAGCCTTGCCCCAATAGTTGAGAGCAAAGGCTTTGCCGCTGACACCTGGACCACAACCTGGAAATATACAGGCACAGGAGCAGGAAACCCACTTGGAGTAGCGTGGTACGGCATCTTTGCGGGACTGGGCTTCGTGCTTTCTTTCGGCTATTGGTGCACCAACTTCCTGATTGTTCAGCGTGCCATGGCAGCCGAGTCAATGACGGCCGCACGCAAGGTGCCACTGATCGGCGCGATACCAAAGATGTTCATCCCGTTCCTGATTATAGTTCCGGGCATCGCCGCACTTGTACTGCTGAATGATCCCCTGAAGGGATTCGCACTCCCGCTGAACGACGCCGGGCAGCCTATTTATGACTATACTATCATAATGCTGCTCAAACAGTACCTGCCCGCAGGTGTACTTGGCCTCGGGGTGACGGCCCTGCTCGCCTCCTTCATGTCAGGGATGGCCGGAAACGTATCAGCATTCAACACAGTCTGGACATATGACATATATCAAAGCTACATCCGGCCGGCAACAGGGAACAAGGAGGCAGATGACAAGCATTACCTCAAGGTTGGTAAGATGGCTACCGTAGTTGGAGTGGTTGTCAGTATCGCAGCAGCATATATAGCAAGCAAGTTCGGCAACATCATGGACTTTCTGCAGACGATCTTCTCAATGATAAATGCCCCGCTCTTTGCTGTGATATTCCTTGGAATGTTCTGGAAACGTTCAACAGGCAACGCGGCATTCACAGGTCTGCTCGCCGGATTCCTCCTGGCCCTTGTTCATCACGGCCTCACCCAGCCCGAAGGAGCCACCACTCTTGTCAAGGGCGGCTGGCTGGGAGTAATACATACATACCCGGTTGAGATGGCACAGAACTTCTGGACTGCCATAATAGCCTTTACTGTGGCTACACTGCTTACAGTCATAATCTCACTGCTTTCAAAGAGCAAAAAGACTGATGCTGAACTCGACGGCCTCGTCTACTCAATGACGAAGAAACTCGATGACAGCGGTGTTGTATGGTACAACAGGCCCTGGTTCCTCGCTCTTATCGTGGGAATCATTATGATTGTACTCTCGATTTTGTTCTGGTAACCTTAAAATACGACGATCATGTTAGATATAAGATTTCCGATTGGACTGATGTTCTCGATTTTCGGGCTGATCATAACCGTTTACGGCCTGGCCACGCTGGGCGATGATGTCATGTACGCACGTTCGCTGGGGGTGAATGTTAACCTGATATCGGGCATATTCACACTTCTGTTCGGGCTCATCATGCTATTCCTCTCCGACCCGGTAAAGAAACTGCTGAAGAGAAAATAACAGAGACAAAAAAAAGCTGCGCGGGCAGCTTTTTTTATGTCTGAAAGTCTGAAAGTCTGAAGGTCTGAGAGTCTGAAGGTCTGAGAGTCTGAAAGTCTGAGAGTCTGAAGGTCTTGCAGTCCTGCGGTCTTGCAGTCTTGCGGTCAATAGACTGACTTTAACCTATATATCACTACTGCCTGCTGCCTACTGCCCACTGCCTATTGCCTTTTTGGACTGCCTACTGCCGACTGCTGACTGCCTATTGCCTATTGCCTACTGCCTATTGCCGACTGCCTATTGCCTATTGCCTTTTAGATAATCACAAATCATCAGAGAATATAGAAGGCGGCAAAGACCGCATATTGTACCTTGACGCCATTACCTCACCGTATGCCCCGGCGGAACGTAGTGCAACCAGGTCGCCCCGGTGCGTCTCTGGAAGTGAGATTAATTTACCGAACGTGTCGGTTGTCTCGCAGATCGGTCCCACTACAGTATATTTTTTCTCCTGACCGACAGAGGTGAGATTCTCAATGCGGTGATAGGCGTGATAGAGTGCAGGCCTCAACAGCTCAGTCATTCCTGCATCAAGGATCACGAATGTCTCAGCTGCACCGGGCTTGACATATAGTACCCTGGTAATAAGTGAACCGCAGTTGGCTGTAAGTGACCTGCCGAGCTCAAAGGAGATCGTGCTTCGTATCCTGCTGTCAAGATGATTCTTGAATATGTCAAAATACTCTGCAAAAGGAGGGAAGCGATCAGGGTCATCATAGTTCACCCCAAGACCTCCTCCAACGTTTATGTCCTCCGGTTCCAGATCCCTGTCTGTCAGCCACTGCCACAGCTCGTTAATCCTGGTGCAGAGGTTCCGGTAAACCTTGAGGTCAGTGATCTGGGACCCGATATGAAAGTGTATTCCCCTGTAGTGAATATTATTAAGCTCCTTCATGTGATCCGTCACACCGGCGAGCTCCGCTATCCTGATCCCGAACTTATTCTCCTCGGTGCCGGTTGTGATGTGCCTGAGCGTGTGTGCCTCAACGTTGGGATTGACACGCAGCGCCACAGAAGCCCTGGTTCCCATCTTGCCGGCAATCTCGTCAATGACCTCCAGCTCGGCGGCAGATTCAACATTGAAGCATTTGATACCCAGTTTAAGGGCATTCTCAATCTCACGGTCGCTCTTGCCTACACCGGCAAAGACTGTCTCATGTGGCGGAAAACCGCACGATATGGCATGCTCAACCTCGTTGCCGCTTACGCAGTCGGCCCCAAGCCCATAGCCGGCAATAAGTTTCATTATTACCGGGTTGAAATTGGCCTTCACGGCATAATGGACGTGAAATCCCCTGTTGACCGCCTCACCAGCTGCCACTGAGAGAGTCTCATTGAGCATCTCAAGATCATAATAATAGAAGGGGGTATCCCGGCTTCCAAGTTTTGCAACAGTCTCTTTGGTGATCATTTTTTTCTATGCAAATAACTTTTCACTGAGCGACCTGAGCGCGGTTATCTTGTCGCTTGTGTTTATAAGGATTGAAACGCTGTTTTCGCTGCCGCCATATGAAATCATCTTGACCGGGATCTCATTCAGGGCCTCAAAGATCTCCGGGGCCGATCCGACACGGTCAGGACGGAAGTCGCCAACCACGCAGATGATGGTCTGGTTGCGCTCAACCTCAACCAGGCCGATTGAACTCAGCGACTTCACTATGTCATCAAGGAACGTTGGATCCTCAATTGTCAGTGAAACAGATACTTCGGAGGTAGTTATCATATCTATTGGCGTCCTGAAGGCCTCAAAGGCCTCGAAGATCCTTCGCATGAACCCGTATGCCATTAGCATCCTGTCGGAACGGATTCTGATTGCCGTAATTCCATCCTTGGCGGCCACGGCAGTATAATCCTGAAGTGTCGATGCGGATGTTATGAGAGTACCCTCATCGTCGGGTTCCATTGTGTTTTTAAGCCTCACCGGTATGTTCTTCTGCCGGGCCGGATTGATGCTCGACGGGTGTAGTATCTTGGCGCCGAAAAATGCCAGCTCGGCAGCCTCATTGAAGGAGAGGTTCCTGATAACTGATGTGTTTTCAACATATCGCGGGTCATTGTTATGCAGGCCGCTGATGTCAGTCCATATCTGAACCTCGTCAACATTCAGTGCTGCCCCGATAATCGTAGCGCTGTAGTCGCTTCCGCCCCGCCTCAGGTTGTCTGTTTCCCCGAACACATTACGACAGATGAAACCCTGGGTTATGATAATCTTTTCATCCCTGACTCCTGCCAGTTCACGCTTCAGGTTCTCCCTGATATAGAAATAATCCGGTTCGCCATCCTTGTCCACCCTCATGAAATTGAGTGCGGGAATCAGATAAGAGTTGATTCCGGTCTCCGAGAGAAGGAAGTGAAGCAAGGCAGTCGACAATAGCTCCCCCCTTGCCAGAATCCTCCTTTCGTTGTGCCTGCTGAAATCACGAGCGAATAGGGTTAGTAAGTAGTTGAAATGCTCTTCAATCAGGTCATGCGCACGCTCTGACCATGTGGCAGAAGAAAAAAGATCATCAGCAACGGCACAATATTTTTCGCGCAGCAATTCGGTCCTGTGTCTGGCTCCTTCCCTGTCTCCTGAAGAGAACAGACCGGAGATCTCCACAAGTTCATTTGTTGTACCTGCCATGGCAGACAGAACCACTATTTTGGTCTCGTCGTCACTTATCAGTGGGACCAGTGCCCTGAACCGCTCAGGACTTCCGACTGATGTACCGCCGAATTTGTATACTTTCATTTCACTGAGAGAATTATTGGCAGACTATTTGCTGATTCTAAGCTGACAAAGATAGATAAAAGTGTAACTGTTTAAATTGAATTTGTACTATTTTAGGGCATAAGAGCCTTTAGCGAAAAGGAGGTTAAAATGAAAATCATGAAGTATTCTTCAGTCTTGTTGCTATTGCTGCCCGCCTGCGCCCTGTTTTCGCCCGGGAGCAGTCAGGAAGCCGCGGACCTTCAGATAAAGTCTGAATCGGACAGCACCGAATATGAACTGGTTGTCTTTGACCAGGGCTTTGAAACATGGCTGCTGATGCAGCCTCAGAATCATCATTCACTTGAGTATTACAGGAGCAGAAACAGGACCTATGTGACGGAATGGAATAGCCGTTTTATGAACGCTAGACGTTACAGGGGTGAGTATGGAAGCTATATTGATTATGACCCTTCCGTGGATTACGGACTTGATTTTGAACGCCGTCTTTACTATTACTTCAAGTATTTCGAGGAGACCAATGGAGTACGGCTGGACCCCGGATACTGAGAGGGAAATTATTTTTTACCAATTTCATTTGAAGGGTATTTGATAAAGAAAAAATCTTTATTTTTGCAGCCGCATTGAAGGATAAAAGAGGGGTGCAATTACACAGTAAAACGCTCTTCTTTTTCCGGCAAGTGGCCCAGATGGCGAAATTGGTAGACGCGCTAGTTTCAGGGACTAGTGTCAGTAATGATGTGCAGGTTCGAGTCCTGTTCTGGGCACCACAAAACCACGCCCAGGTGGTGAAATTGGTAGACACGCCAGCTTGAGGGGCTGGTGCTCGTAAGGGTGTGCAAGTTCGAGTCTTGTCCTGGGCACACGAAAAAAAAAGCTGCGGAAACGCAGCTTTTTTTTCGTCAGCAGTCAGCAGTCTCCAGTCTCCAGTCAAACAAGTACTTACGGCTGCCAACTGCCGACTGCCAACTGAGGACTTCACCTCAGTCAATCAGTCCTTGAATCATACACCGCCTGCAGTATCCTTCCCCTGACGGAGAGGTCTGACAGCCTGTTATTGTTCCTGGTAGGGTAGACCCTGTTGCTCAGGAAAACATATGAGATCTCCTCTTCGGGGTCACACCAGATGAAGGTGCCCGTGAAGCCGGAATGTCCGAAGCTTGAGGGTGACGCAGAGTGACACGGATAGGCCTCCTCAGGCGGGATCGTATCATTTCCGAGTGACGGTTTGTCAAACCCCAGGGCCCTGCGGTTATCATTTTCCGGGTACTGTACCCTAGTAAATTCTTTCAGTACATCACTGCTCAGAACCCTCACGCCTCCGTATTCGCCGCCCCGCCTGTACATCTCAACAAGTTTGAGCAGGTCATGACCCGTGGCGAAGAGGCCGGCATGCCCCGAAACACCGCCGAGCATTGCTGTACCTTCATCATGAACGGTTCCCCTGAGCAACTGTTTCCTGAACAGTGAGTCATATTCAGTGGGTACGATACGCTCCTTAGGATACTTTTCAAGCGGGTTGTAGGTGATATTAAAGGCTCCGATGGGACGATAGATGTTGACCGGAGCAAACCTGTCTATAGTGCTGTCCGTCAGGCTTTCTATAATCTCGGCTGCAAGAATGAACGTAAGATCGGAATACACATACCTTTTCTGACCCATGGGACTGTCACGGATCTCCCTGAACATCTCCTTAAGGTAATGCCTGTTAATATACATCGAGTCGGTCACAGGGAGTGCAAACCGCCGGTTTGTGTAATCGCTGAAAATGCCTTTTTTGAATGTAGTGTCGTTCTCCATTGTGTTCCTCCAGAAGGGTATCCATGATCTGAGGCCTGCCTGATGCGCAAGCATCTCACGAAGCACCATGTCTCCCTTGTCTGAGAAACGGTACCATGGAAGGTAGTACCCCAGTGTCTTATCGGGATCAAAAACTCCCCGGTCTCTCAGAAGCATAAGTGAAGGGGTGGCGGCAGAGACCTTTGTAACTGATGCCAGGTCCCAGAGGTCATTCTCATGGACCTCCTCGGTGCTGTCATAGAGATGAAATCCGTAACATTTGTTCAGCACCACAACGCCCCTTCGTGCAATCAACACATGGCAACCAGGGTAGGCAAGGCTGTCAATCGCTTCCTTTACAATCGAATCCACCTTGCTGATCAGCCTTACTGTGGAAAGCCCTGCGTTCTCGGGGAATCCGAACTGAAGCCTGATGTTACCGGCGGTTTTGATTCCGGCTCCCAGCGGGTACGAATCATTGACCGTCACCGGCAGCCTGCCTGAGGCGCCGATTGCGCCGAAAAGCACCTGTACCGCAACCTGGTGAGTGTAACTGTTGTCCTGGTATGCCACCAGCAGGGCAGTGGGCTTTTTCGTCATGTCGAGCCGTGCAATTCCATAGGGATTGCCGAACCAGATGACGGCTGACCGGTCGAGTGAGGCAATCTGCCTGAAGAGTTCGTTCAGTTCCGGTGTGACTCCATATAGCCCGGCAGGCTTTTGTTCAAGGGAACAAAACCCTGCAATGACCAAATCGTAGTCTTTTAGCTTCGACATTATGAAGCGGGCACCCTGTTCGTTGGAGGGGTCGATGAAATAGTGGTCGGCATTTGTATATCTGTCGGTCATCCTCTGAAATTCAGTCATTGCCAGTCGGTTGACTGATACAGTTGCAATTCTGACCTTATCGAGCCGGCCTAGCGGCAGAAGGTTTTCATTGTTCTCAATGAGGGTCATTGCACCGGCATAAAGGTCACGTATCAAAGCAGGATGTTCTGATGCGGGGATGCCTGCGTCTGACGGAGTTGTGCAATCTGCTCCGGCCTGGTTTTTAACATCAGCTCCTTCCGGGTTTATGCCGGACTTTCCCCCGTACAGGCTTTCAAGCCACAGTTTGGCCTCCAGAAGCCTCCGGCACCTGTCTATAATCTCGCTGACGGTTATCTCGCCCTTTTCAACCCTCTTTGCAATCTCATCGATTGCACGAACCGGGTCAGTTGAATACTCCATAACGTCATTTCCTGCCCTGAGGGCTTCGGCATCGGCTATACCCGATGGAAATGTCAGCGTGGCGCCGGCCATATTCATGGCATCAGTTAGAATCAGCCCCTTGAATTGCAGATCATCCCTCAGGATACCTCTGATCACCTTTCTTGAAAAAGTTGCCGGCAACCCTGCGTCATCCAGTCCAGGTACGCTTATGTGTGCCGTCATTACAGCCCCGACCCCCTCATCCGCAAGACGTCTGAATGGAATCAGCTCAACATTATTGAACCGTTCACGGTCACCCCTGATGACTGGCATCCCGGTGTGCGAGTCCGTGTCAGTGTCTCCGTGACCCGGAAAATGCTTCGCGCATGCGATGACGCCGTGGTCCTGTAAACCTTTCATATACATTACAGCTTTCTCAGCAACCTTCACAGGATCCTCTCCGAAAGAACGGTAGTTTATGACGGGGTTGAGGGGATTGTTATTCACATCGGCCACAGGAGCCAGGTTCAGATTCACCCCAATATCGCGGCAC
>Ga0209373_10005062_pt1 | contig 10980 bp, 10 predicted proteins | sample Higcelweek5metaG_FD_187173 | JGI IMG/M metagenome (GOLD analysis project Ga0209373, IMG submission 187173) | Freshwater pond sediment microbial communities from the University of Edinburgh, under environmental carbon perturbations - High... | ecosystem: Environmental > Aquatic > Freshwater >... | reverse complement strand
GCAGGTCCGTGTTGGTGCCGACCTGGGCCTGATAGCGCGCAAGGGCCATGCGGTAGCTCTCGCGTGCGGTCTCCACGGACTTCCTGGCGACGCTGATGCGGTCGGCCGCCTCGCGCTGGCTCAAAAGGTACTGCTTCACCTCGAACCCGGCGCCGAGCTTGGTGTTCTCAAGGTCGGCGCGCATCTTGTTCACGGTCTCGCCGCCGCTCTTGTACTTGTTGTAAGTGCTGCCCCACTGGAAAAAGGTCCACGAGGCGTTTGCGCCAACGGTCCAGTATTCCTTGCCCTGGTTGGACAAATATTGACTTTTGTTGATGGAGGGGCTGTCGCCCTTCTTATAATAGTTGAAGTCCGCGTCAACCTGCGGATAGAACGCACTGCCCGCGATGGTCTGGTCCTTCTCGGCCATGGCCACGCTCTTCACGCCGATCAGGATGTCCGGGCGGTTCTTGTAGGCGCGGGTAAGGCACTCATTCAAATCCATTGCGAAAGGGGCATAGTTCAGCTCGCCCACATACTCAACGGGGGCTTCAAGCGGAAGGTTCAACAACGAGTTGAGCTTCGCGCGCGTGGTGTCGAGGGAGTTCTTGCTGGTGAGCTGCGTCTGCTGCGCGGTGGCGAGGTCCACTTCCGCCTGCAGAACGTCGAGCTTGGGCTTCAGGCCGACATCATAAAAAGCCTGGGTCACCTTGAGCTGGGACTTGAGGCGCTCCACGGAGTCGTCGGCGCTCTTCACGTCCATCTTGGCCTTGAGGTGGGAAAGATAATACGACTGGATGGCGCTGATGAGCGCAAGCTCGGTCTGGGTGAGCTTGGCCTCGTTCTGCTCCTTGGTGAGCTTGGCCTTCTGATAGGTCGAGAGCAGGTTGAAGCCCGTAAACACCGGCTGGTGCAGATTCAACTGACCGTACCAGCTTGTCTGGTCGGCGGTGGCGACGCCCTGGGCCCTGGGTTGCTTGTCGTAGCTCAAAAACCCATAGGAGGCCGTAGCGCTTGGCAAAAAGTCCGCCATGGCGGAATTCTCGGCGTATTCGCTGCCGAGCAATTGGGCACGGGCCGAAACCATGGTCGGATTGTTCGCCAGCCCGTATTCCACCGCCTGCTTGAGGTCATAGGACGACTGCATGGCCGGGGCCGCCGCCTTTGCCTGCGGGGCTGCGGCTGATGCCGCCGGGCCAGAAGCGGCCGGGCCTGAAGCGGCCGGTGCCTTGTCCTGGGCCTGGGCAATATCGACAGCCCCACCGGCCAGGCAAAGCGCCAGGGCGAGGGCGGGAATGATGCGAAGGGATTTGTCCTTTCTCATGGATCTGTCCTTGTGGCTGCTCGTTGTGGTGCGGGACACCAGGTCCCTAAGATTATCGGCAGCATTCAAACAAGTGTTTATAGCCCTTCCCCTGATGAACCGCAAGACGCAAAAATCTGCTTTCGACTCAAGATGTTGCACAGTCAGAAGGGTCGCCTTGCAGTTTCTCGATGGTGTGCGCCACAGCGGGCAGCACAGCCCCCAGGCATTCGCGCACGGCCTTCGGGCTGCCGGGCAGATTCAGAACCAGCGCACCGCCGAGGGTGCCGCACACAGCGCGGGAAACAACGCCCCGCGGCGTTTTGGCAAGGCTTGTCTGGGTCATGGCGCGCTCAAAGCCGGGCAGCCGCTTCTCTATGACGCGCAAAGTGGCTTCCGGGGTTACATCACGCGGGGCCACGCCCGTGCCGCCTGTGGTGCACAAGAAGTCGAATCCGTCCACCAGCGCCAACTGCATCAGCAACGCGGAAATCTCCCGCTCCTCGTCCGGCAGCACAAACCCGCGCGTCAGGCAAAGCGGCATCTGCGCGCGCGCCAGTTCCTCAATGAGCGGGCCGGAGGCGTCTTCACGCAGGCCAGCCGCGCCCTTGTCGCTCAGGGTTATCCAGCCAAGTGCAAAACCCGTGCGCGAAAGTGCAAGACCGCGCACAGCGTCCAAGCCCGTGGGCGCGGGCACCAGCGTCTCCACGATCCAGCACGGCGCGTCGATTTGCGTGCCCAGTCCCGGCCACCAGAAGCGGCCCAAAACGCGGTGCTCCTCCTGCTCGCCGCGCAGCATGTGCCCGGCACGCAACGGCGGCAAAGCCTCCGCATGGGCCTGGGGCATTTCCTGCGGCAGGGGTGCTGTGGAAAGGACAAAGCGCTGCCCGGCGGTTTCGCCCGCATGTTTGCCAAAGCGCACAGTCACATCGTTCATTGTGTCTCCCTTGTGCTACGCCAGCAGCACGGCGATGATGCCTGCGAGAAATATGCCGTCGAAGGTGCCTGCCCCGCCGATGGACAAAAGCGGCGCGTCAAGCAGGGCCAGCGTGCGGCGGTTCAGCAAGTGCGCAAGGTCCGCGCCCAAGAGCGTGCCGATGGCGCCGGCCATGTACGCCGCGCGCGGGGCCATGGACTCAAGCCCGATGATTTCCGGCGTCACCATGATGGCCGTCATGGCCGCCACGGCCGGGGGCAGAAGAATCGGCACCGCGATGCCGACGCCCGGCATGGGCCGCGCCAGCAGATAGCAGGCCAGCGTCGGGATGAGCAGGCAGAGGACGAGCCAGCCGCCCAGCCCGCCGGAAAGGTGCATCTGCCACACGAACCAGGCCGAAAGCGCGCAGGGCACCAGGCAACCGCCAACATTCACCGCCACCACCTGCTCCGAAAGCAACAGGCCCGACTCCTGATCTGGCCCGAAGGGATGCTGGCCGAGGCCGTTGCGCCCGAAGCGCATGCGCCCCACCTGACCGGAAAAACCGAACAAGCGGCTGGCCGGGGCGGTCTCGCCGCGCACAAGCCGGGTGGTGCGCCACAGCGGTATGTTCCACCTGCTGCCCGCGATGGTGAGCAGAAACACGGCCAGCCCCTGCGCGCCGGTGAGGCCCAGCTTGCCCAGGGCAGAGGCCACAAGGCTTACCGGCAAGGCGATGAACAGCCCAAGCAGGGCGATGACCACAAAGGCCAGCAGGAATATGGGCGGCCCGGCTCGAAAAATCATGCACGCTCCTTGTACGCGGCGGCAGCCTCGCGGCAGTTGCCAGAGGCCTGCCAAACATTGTATCCAGGTGCTGAGACTAACAACCCGGGCGCGCGATGTAAACCGCAGCGGCCATTGCACACCACGGAGCAACCATGAAGGGCATCATTCTGGCTGGCGGTTCGGGCACACGGCTGCACCCCCTCACCCGTGTCATCAGCAAGCAGCTTTTGCCGGTGTACGACAAACCCATGATCTACTACCCGCTCTCAACGCTCATGCTGGCGGGCATCCGCGACATCCTCGTCATCTCGACCCCGGCTGACCTGCCCCGCTTCGCCGAAATGCTGGGCGACGGGGCGGACCTGGGCCTCAATATCTCTTACGTGGCGCAACCCACCCCGGACGGGCTGGCCCAGGCCTTCGTCCTCGGCGCGGATTTCATCGGGAACGACACCGTGTGCCTTGTGCTGGGCGACAACATCTTCTACGCCCAGGGGCTTTCCGGGGTGCTGCGCCGCTGCGCCGCGCTCGAAAAAGGCGGCATCGTGTTCGCCTACCCGGTGAAGGACCCGGAACGCTTCGGCGTGGTGGAGTTCGACGAGGAACAGACCGTGCTCTCCATAGAGGAGAAGCCGCGCGTGCCGAAGTCGCGCTACGCGGTGACCGGGCTGTATTTCTACGATAACGACGTGGTGGGGATCGCCAGGGGCCTCAAGCCCTCGTCGCGCGGCGAGTATGAGATAACGGACGTGAACAACGCCTACCTGAAGCGTGGTGACCTTTCTGTGGAACTCTGCGGGCGCGGCTGGGCCTGGCTCGACATGGGCACGCACGAGTCGCTTTTGCGCGCGGCCAACTTCGTGCGCATGGTGCAGGAGAACCAGAGCCTGCGCATAGCCTGTGTGGAGGAAATTGCCTACAGCATGGGGTACATCGACGCGGCGCAACTGGAAAAACTCGCCAGCGGGCTGCTCAAGAACGATTATGGGCAGTATTTGATGGAAGTGTTGAGGGGGTGAGGAGCTACTCTGGTTCTGGGGTACACGTTGTGGTTTGCCCCTTTCCCGATTTGGGAAGCGCTGTGGGGTTTTGCGTAAGCCAATCCCGAAATGCCATATCTGAATTCAGCACATGGTCCAACACCCAGCCACGCATGAATGTAAGCACCTCATCAACAGACAGATTTTCCCTTTTGAATATATCACGCTGCCATTGCTTCACTTGATTCGTAAGGCGAACATGCTCGTTCTGATGCATGTTGTAGCCAGGATAACGGGCCGCAACCATGCAGACCTCTTCATCTTGGAAATGAAGAACGGTATATTCCCTCAGCTCCTTCACTATCTCATCAACACCAAGAACCCCGAGCTTCTCCTGAACAGCCTCGATGACGCGGTTGGCAATATCAATCAGGTGACGGTGTTGGTCGTCAATCTTGGCTATGCCGAAATCAAGGGTTGAACTCCATTGCAAGCCAGCCATGTTACTCCTCGTTTTGATTGAAAACCAATTAGTATTAATTATCAGCTATATATCGAGAGATAGGATATCCAGTCTCGCATTGCTTAGCAAGAGAATTACGTATAAAAATCCTCCCAAGCGAAAAACACGACAATTCTGTTCAGCTGACACAATCAAAAGCAGCTTTACCGGGCGCCCTCCCGCTCCGCCTCGCACTGCCTTTCGCAATGCCGCAAGTACAGCATATCGCCATTATATTTGAAGTCGTAGCGGCAGGAGCCCAGGCAATCGGCCAGGCGGGCCTTGGTGCAGTCCGGGTCCCCGGCGATCTGGCCGGGCGTGCAGGCGTGTTGCGCACGGTAAAGGGCGGGCGGGCCTTCGGCCGGGTGCAGCACCCCCTCCCCTTTCACGGGCAGCGGGTCGCAGCCGACCATAAGCAGGCCGAACGTAATGCACAGAAGCCGACGCATGTCCGCACCTCCCGCGCGCTGAAGTTATCTACCCCACCAGCCGCCGCGCCAAATCCAGCGCCGCCACGAAGCTGGTCAACTTGGCCTTGCCCGTGCCCACGAGGTCGTACCCCGTGCCGTGGTCCGGGCTGGTGCGGATGATCGGCAGGCCGAGGGTGACATTGACCGCCTCGCCGAAGTGCAGAAGCTTCAGCGGCGCCAGCCCCTGGTCGTGGTACATGGCGACAACCGCCGGGTAGCGCCCGCGCGCGGCGAAGTGGAACAGCGTGTCCGCCGGGACGGGGCCTTCGACATTCAGCCCCGCAGCCCTGGCCTCGGCCACGGCCGGCGCCACCACCTCAATGTCCTCCCGGCCAATGCGCCCGCTCTCCCCCGCGTGGGGGTTGAGCCCGCACACGCCGATGGGCCCGCTCAGGCCGAGACGTTCCACGAATTCCGCCGTGTGCCGAAGCGCCCGCAGAATGCCCGCGCGCGTCACCAGCCGGGGCACGTCCGCCAGGGGCGGGTGCGTGGTCACAAGGCTCACGCGCAGAACCAACTGCTTGCCGCCCGGCTGGGGCATTGGCCCGCAGAGGTGCATGGTCACGTTGGCCGCGCCCACGCCGAGCCCCTCAGCCAGAAATTCCGTGTGCCCGGGGAAATGGAACCCGGCCTCGTGCAGGGTGGCCTTGTTCAGCGGGCAGGTGACAAGCCCTTTCAGGACGCCGGCTTTGGCCAAACGCACAGCCAGCTCCAGGCTGCGCCCGGCGGCAAGCCCGCCCGCGGTGGCCGCCTCGCCCGGAGGGTAGTCCAGCCCGGCCAGGCCTTTTGGTTCGATGAAATACGCCCCGGCCGGGCGCGCGGCCAGTTGCTCCGCGATATTCGCGCCGGCATCGAGCACTTCAAAAAAGCGCGGGCGTCCCTCCAGCGCATGGACCAGCGGTGCCAGCGGCCCCATGAGCAGCAGTTGTTCTCCGCGCTGCTCGTAGCGCTGGGGCGTATCGGCCAGGGTGCGCACCACAAGCTCCGGCCCAAGGCCGCAAGGATCGCCGAGGGTGACGGCAAGAATCCGGCTCATTGGCCCTCCTCCCCGCGGGAGAACGCAATGGCGGCCAGCGGCGGCAAGGTCAGCGTCAGGAAGCTGTCGGCCCCGTGCTGCACGGCCTCCTGCCCGCCCGAGTTGCCCACATTGGACCCGCTGTAGATGTCCGCGTCGGTGTTCAGTATCTCGCGCCACCAGCCCGGGCCGGGGCAGCGCACGCCGTAGCCGTGGCGCACCATGGGCGTGAAGTTGAAGACCCAGAGTACAGGTTCGCGCCCGGGGGCCCTGCGCACAAAGCTGATGACCGAGTGGCTCCAGTCGCGGAAATCCATCCACTCAAAGCCGTCCCAGTTGGTGTCGGCCTCGTGCATGGCGGGCCTGGTCTTGAGCACATGGTTCAAATCGCCCACCAGCCGGGCGATGCCCCTGTGCGTGGAGAAATCGTGCAGAATCCAGTCCAGCTCGCGCTTGCAGTTCCACTCGTCCCACTGGCCGAATTCCGAGCCCATGAACAGCAGCTTCTTGCCGGGGTGCGCCCATTGATAGGCCAGGAGCAGGCGCAGGTTGGCGAACTTCTGCCACAGGTCGCCGGGCATCTTGGAAAGCAACGTGCCCTTGCCGTGCACCACCTCGTCGTGGGAAAGCGGCAGCACGAAATTCTCGCTGAAGGCGTAAAGCATGGAGAAGGTCAGGCTGTTGTGGTGGTAGGCGCGGTGGATGGGCTCCTTGGTGAAGTAGGAGAGGGTGTCGTTCATCCAGCCCATGTTCCACTTGAAGGTGAACCCCAGCCCGCCGGTGTACGTTGGGCGCGAAACGCCGGGCCAGGCCGTGGACTCCTCGGCGATCATCAACGCGCCGGGATAGTGGGAATGCACCACCGTGTTGAGTTCTTTGAGCAGCTCTATGGCCTCAAGATTCTCGCGCCCGCCGAAGGTGTTGGGAATCCACTCCCCTGCCTGGCGCGAATAGTCGAGGTAGAGCATCGAGGCCACCGCGTCGATGCGGATGCCGTCGATGTGGAACTCCTTGAACCAGTAAAGCGCATTGGCCAGCAGAAAATTTTTGACCTCGTGGCGGCCGTAATTGAAGATATACGTGCCCCAGTCCGGGTGCTCGCCCTTGCGCGGGTCCTCGTGCTCAAAGAGCGCGGTGCCGTCGAACCGGCCCAGGCACCAGTCGTCCTTTGGAAAGTGCCCCGGCACCCAGTCCAGAATGACCCCCACGCCCTCCTGGTGGCAGCGGTCGATGAGCTGCCGCAGGTCGTCCGGGTCGCCAAAGCGCGAGGTGGGCGCGAAATAGTGGCTGGTCTGATAGCCCCAGGATTCGTCCAGCGGATGCTCCGCCAGGGGCATGAACTCGATGTGCGTGAAGCCGAGTTCCTTCACATAGGGGATGAGCTCGTCGGCAAGCTGGCGGTAGGAGAGGAATTTTCCATCGCGCATGCGCCAGGAGCCCGCGTGGACCTCATACACAGACTGCGGGCGGTCCAGCGGCGGGTTGTGGCGCGCGCGCAGGTCCAGCCAGTCCGAATCCGACCACTGGTAGCCGTCCAGGGCGCACGTGCGCGAGGCGTTGCCCGGGCGCATCTCGGTGGCGAAGGCGAAGGGGTCGGTTTTGAAGGTGGTGTGGCCGGTTTGCGCCTTCACCGCGAATTTGTAGAGCACACCGGCGGGGAGCCCCGGCACGAAGCACGCCCAGATGCCCGAGGAACCGACCGGATACAGCGGATGCGCCTTGCCCAGCCACTCGTTGAACGGACCGACAAGGCTGACCTTCTTGGCGTTAGGGGCCCACACGGCGAAGCGGTAGCCGTTCTCGCCGCCCTGCTCGTGGGGGTGCGCCCCCAGGATGCGGTACAGGTCCCAGTGCTCGCCCTTGCCGAACAGGTAAAGGTCAAAGGGCTCGATGAAGACGGGTTGGGTGACGGGCTGGCTCATGCGTCGCTCCTGGTTGGGGCGGACCCGCTGCGGCGGCAAGTCGGGGGGTCCTGTTCCACTAGGCGAACCCTACCCTACTTGACCGCCGCAGACAATCGCCATGAAGCGGGCCTCTCAGAGCTGCAAGAGCTCCGTTATCGGCAACCAGCCGCGCAGCAGGTCCGCCATGCGCGCGTAGCCCGCGGCATCCGGGTGGATGCCGTCCAGCGCCAGGGAGTCCATGTACGGGCGGCTGGCTGAGAGCGGCGCGTGGAAATCGAAGGTGGGAATGCCGCACCCGGCGCAGATGCCGCGCAGGTGCTCGCCCGTGGACTTGATGTGCGCGGACCAGGCGGGGTCGTGGGCTGGCGGCGGCGAGATGTACAGCGTGCGGCCAAGGCCTGCGGCGGTTTCCAGCACCATGCGCGAGGCAGCCAGGGTGTCCTCGTGGGGCACCTTGTGCAGGCCGTCGGCCGCGCCGAAGCTGAACACGAAGGCCATGTCCTCGCCGGGGCGGCGGCGGCGGTCGGTATCCTGGCGCCAGCGGTCGGCAATGCGCAGGGAGGACTCCCCCCGCACGCCGAGGTTGTAGACCGTGGGGAAGCTCTTGCGCTCCATGGCGCCGTAGGCCCCCTTGGCCAGCCTGCCCACCCAGCCCAGGGCCTGGCTGTCGCCGACGCCATGGGTCAACGAATCGCCGATGAAACAAATGACCATATGCGCGTCTCCATGCCCGCCGCGCTAAGAGAGCTTCAGGCGGGCGGTGGCCTTCTCCATGCCGATGGCCACCACAAGGGTTTTGGCGAGGATCTTCTCGTCGTAGGGAAAGGTGTCGGCCCCGGCGTATTTCTTCATGATGCAGCCGAGGGCGGCCATGCGTTCGGCCGTGTTCTCCAAAAAGCGCACGGAGCCGGCGGCGAACACGCTGCGGAACTTGCAGCCCCACTGGCACGCCAATTCGCCCGTCTTCATCTCCAGCGCGGTGACGGCGGAAAACGAAACGGGCGTGCCTGCGGCCTCGGCCTGGCGCAGGGCCAGGGTCTTGCGGCCCTTGTGGCCGGTGTGCAGGTACAGCACGCCCTCGGCATGGCCGAAGCTGACCGGAACGCTGTACGGCCCGTCCGCGTCGCAAAGCGCCAAAGTCACAAAGGGCGCATTGTCCAGAATCTCGGCCACAGCCTTGGGATCATCGGTCACGTCCGTGCGCATGGTTCCTCCGTGTTCACGCTTCTATTGGCAAAGCGGTTGGTGTTTACCCCCATTGGCCGGGAGCGGCAAGTCTCTCACCCGTGCAGAAATTTGATGCGATTCGTCATTGCCAGCGTGCGGACGGATGTTTACCTTGCGCTCTCGGTTGCGCGGCATTGCGCGGCCAGGCCACCACGCATCAGGAGAACTCATGAAAGCCGCCGTTCTGCTTTTTCTCGACCAGCCTCTGCCCGTGCTCAGCCAGCTTGCCCCGGGTCAGGCGCCAGAGCCCTTCGCCCTGGCCCTGGTGCGCGACACCCTGCGCAACCTGGCGGACGTGGAAGCGGATGTGTTCGTGTTCCTCGCCCCTGAACAGGACAAGACAGCCGCCCGCGAGATCCTCGGCAAGGGCGCCTTCAAACTCGCCGCCGCCCATGGCCGCAACCTGCGCGCCCAGCAGCGCAACGCCTTCCGGCTCGTTTTCGCGCGCGGGTATGAACGAGCCATCCTTCTCGCCAACGCCATGCCGGACCTGCCCGCCCACGTCATCCAGTCGGCACTGGACGGCCTGGGCTGGAAATGCTGCTGCCTCGGCCCCGTTCCCGATCCCGCCAAGCCCGACGCCGCACCGGACAAAATCTACGCCATGGGCTTCGACTTCGAGGGCTACACCACCGACGCGCTGGACATGGTGGACCAGGACCGGCCGAACCTCTTCGAGCGGCTGGAAACCCTGCTGTTGTTCTATGAGCGCAAAGTCAAAGTGCTTGCGCCCTACTCGCCTATTGCGCACCCCGACCAGGCCCCGGCGCTGGCCGGGCGCTGCCGCGACACGCGCTTTGCGCTGCTGCCCTCGGTGCGCATGGCGCTGGAGCGGACAGGAGGCTAGCCCCGCTCAGACGATGGCCCGGCCGGTCCTGGGCGGCTGGCGCACCAGCTCGGCCAGCACGCCGAGCCCATATTCCAGCTCCTCGCGGCTGCGCGCCGCCGAAAGCGACACGCGCACCGCTGCCGGCGCGGGCGTCTGGCCCACGGCAAAGGCGTCGCCGCCGATGACAACCACCCCCCGAAGCGCCGCCGCACGCTCAAAATCAGACGCGCGCCAAGGCTCCGGCAGCTTCAGCCAAACAAAATACCCCTGGGGCAGGGCGGCGAGGTCGCACCCGGCAAGCACCCGGCGCGCCAGATCGTTGCGGCGCTCCGCCTCGGCCAGCTTGCGGCGCAGCACGCTCTGCGCCGTGCCATCCAGAATCCAGTCCGACGCGATCTGCGCGCACAAGGGCGAGGCCATCCACGTGGTCCCGGTGATGCCCAGCGAAAGCCGCTCCACATAGTCCGCCGGGCTGAGCACAAATCCCACCCGCAAGCCCCCGGCGATGACCTTGGACACGCTGGCGATGAGGAAGGCCCGCTCCGGCGCGAAGGCCGCCACAGGCACGCAAGGCCCCTTTGCGTCGCGTCCGCGCGCGGTGAGCGCGTAAGCCGCGTCCTCGACCACCAACAGATTGTGCTTGCGCGCAAGCTCGGCCAAGCGCTGCTGCCGCTCCGCGCCAGGCGTGGCCGTGGTTGGATTGTGCGCGCCGGGCATGCAGTATAGCCCGCGCACCCCCTCGCGCTGGCAGATTTCGTCCAGAGCCTCCGGCACCACGCCCTGCCCGTCCAGGGCGACGGGCACAAGCTTGATGCCGAGCAAGGATGCAGCGGTAATGAGCCCCGGGTAGTTCACATTGCCCGCGACCACCCGGTCGCCGGGACGGAACAGCACTGAGAGCAGCACCAGCAGGGCGTGCTGGCCGCCCGCCGTCACCAGCACCCGGTCCGGTGTCGCCACGACGCCAAACCCCGCGCACCAAAGCGCCCCGGCCTCGCGGTGCCTCGGCATGCCGGTGGAGGGCTGGTAGCGCAGACACTCCTGAACGTCCGGTTTTGCCGCCAAG
>Ga0209373_10005061_pt1 | contig 10980 bp, 8 predicted proteins | sample Higcelweek5metaG_FD_187173 | JGI IMG/M metagenome (GOLD analysis project Ga0209373, IMG submission 187173) | Freshwater pond sediment microbial communities from the University of Edinburgh, under environmental carbon perturbations - High... | ecosystem: Environmental > Aquatic > Freshwater >... | reverse complement strand
AATCCCAAATCCACAAGCTGAAAGTCTTATTATAAAAATATCTGAATATGAAGGTAAACAACGTACATTTAGTTTGAAATTAAGTAAAATAAAAGCAGATTGACATTATTAGATAAAACAGAGAAACAAAAATGATAAATATAGGCATTCTAGGAGCTGGAACAGTTGGTTCTGGTGTTGTGAAAATATTTAGTGAAAAAAAAGAACTATTTGAAAAAAAACTAAATACAAAACTAAATATAAAAAAAATCTTGGTAAAAAATAAAGAAAAAGAAAGACCTTCTTATTTTGATAATTCAATTTTGACAACAGACCCAAACGAAATTATTAATGATCCTGAAATAGATATTATTGTAGAGCTTATTGGTGGGATAGAACCAGCAAAAACGCTCATTTTAAATGCAATAAAACAAGGTAAACATATCATTACAGCAAATAAAGAAGTTATTGCAAAATATGGAGATAAAATATTTTCTCTAGCTTTAGAAAAAAAAGTTTTTGTAAATATAGAAGGAACTGTATGTGGTGGAATCCCAATTATTCAAACAATAAAAAGAGATTTGATTGCAAACGATATAACAAAACTTGTAGGAATTGTGAATGGAACAACAAATTATATACTTACAGAAATGACTTACAAAAAAAAATCTTTTGATGAAACTCTCAAACTTGCTCAAGAACTTGGTTATGCAGAAGCTGACCCAACATCTGATATAGAAGCTTATGATTCGGCTTATAAACTAGCAATACTTGCATTTTTAATTTTTGGGCAAAAAATACCTGTAGAAAAAATTTATAGAGAAGGTATAACAAAAATAGAAGCTGAAGATATAGCCTATGCAGATAAACTAGGTTATGTTATTAAACTTCTTGCTGTCATAAGCCAAAATGAAAATAAAAGTTATGAATTAAGAGTTCACCCATCAATGATTTCAAAAGAACATCCTCTTGCATCTGTAAATGGTGTTTTTAATGCTGTTTGGTTATATGGTGATAGCATTGGGGAGTTTATGTTATATGGCAAAGGTGCAGGACAATTACCAACTGCTAGTGCTGTTGTAGCCGATATTCTAAACTTAATTTCTGAAACAAAAGCCAAAAGAATAGTTTCTACAAATTCAGAATATAATAAAACACCAAAATTATCTCATATTGATAATTCAATTTCTCAATATTATATAAGGATTGAAACAAATGATACATTTGGAGTAATGGGAAATATTGGCAATATACTTGGAAAATGTGAAGTCAGTATTGAATCAATTTGGCAATCTAAAACAGATGGTAAGATTGCCGAAATAGTTATTATTACTCACCCTGCAATTACAAAAAATATTAATAAAGCTATAACACTTTTTGAAAAATCAGAATTTATTAAAAAAGTTTGTAATCTTGTTAGGGTTAAATATTAGCTTTTTTAGCTTATACTTGATTTATATAAAAAATTATGACAACTGATATACAAGATAATACAGAAAAAATAGATGAGTATATAGAAAAAATTACAAAAGCTGTAAACTATGAACAAAAAAAAGTTTTTTGTAATGCCAAGGGTCTAAACTTTTATTTTTCTGATTTTATAAAAAATGAAACACAACAACTAATTCAAGAGCATATCTTAGAAAGAGAATATATTTTTATTTTAAAAAAGATAAATGTTCTTTTTGAAGATTACAATGATGCATCTTTGGCTGATAGAAAAGAAAAAATTAATCAATTAAATATTTTATTAGAGCAATTTAAAACTTTTAAAATTCTTACAAAAGAAGAAAGAGCTAAATCAATTAGCAATACTTTTATAATAAAATATCCTAGTAATGGTATTACAAGTGAAAATTGGGAAATAAAATCAGTAAGAACTATAAAAGGTGTTGGAGATGTTTGGACAGAAAACCTTGCAAAAGCAAATATTCATACAATAAAAGAACTTTTATATTATTTTCCTAGAAAACATCTTGATTATTCCAACAGAGTCAAAATAAAAGATTGTAAAATAGGCTCTTTGGTAACAATTTGGGGTGTAATAAAAAAAACTGAATGCTTCACATCTCCAAGAAACAAAAACATCACAATTTTAAATGTTTTAATTAGTGATGGTACAGGTTCAGTTTCACTAAGTTGGTTTTATGGCAGAGCAAATAAATATTTACAAGAACAATATAAAAGAAAATATCCAGAAAATTATTATGTTCTTGCAAGTGGAACAGTAAAATTTGATAAATATACAAAAAAGAAATCTTTGGATAAGACAGAAGTTGAGCTTATTGGAGAGTATGATAATAAAAATGATATTGAAACATTAAATACAAATAGAATTGTTCCAGTATATCCACTCACAGAAAATTTAAATTTAAAATGGTTAAGAAAAACAATTAAACTAGCATTGGGTATTTATCAAGATAAAATTTTAGACCCTTTGCCAAAATGGTTAAAACAAGATTATCAACTTGGTGATTTACCCAATTCCATAAAAGAGTTTCATTTCCCAACAGATAATGATACTTTGCAAAAAGCAAGAAGAAGATTAGTATTTGATGAACTTTTCTATTTTCAATTAGGCTTTATATTCAAAAGAAAACAAGAAGAAAAATATCTCAATTCTCTTAGCCTAAAATATGATGGTGAATATGTAAATAATTTTTTGAAAAATTTACCTTTCAAACTTACCAATGCACAACAAAGAGTTTTTAAAGAAATTACAGTGGATTTAATTTCACCAAAACCAATGAGTAGGTTAATTCAAGGTGATGTAGGCTCTGGTAAAACAGTTGTGGCTGTTTTGACTATGCTCATAGCTGTTCAAAATGGTTTTCAAGCTGCATTGATGGCTCCTACAGAAATTTTGGCAGAGCAACATTATAGAAAAATTAAAGATTGGCTAGAAAAACTAAATCTTAATGTTGGTTTTCTTGTTGGAAGTCAGACAAAAAAAACAAAAGCTAAAATTTTGGAAGAAGTTGAAAATGGTAATACAAATGTTCTTATCGGAACTCATGCACTGATACAAGAAGGAGTTAAATTTAATAACTTGGGTCTTGTTATTATAGATGAACAACATAGATTTGGAGTGAAACAAAGAATATCATTGAGAAATAAAGGACAAAATCCCGAAGTTTTGACAATGACAGCTACACCAATTCCAAGAACTTTGGCATTGGCACTTCATGGAGATTTGGATGTTTCTTCTATTGATGAACTTCCACCTGGTAGAAAACCTGTTGAAACTTTACTTGTAAGAGGTAGAGATAGAAAACACATGTGGTCAACTGTAAAAGATGAAGTGGAAAATGGTCATCAAATCTATGTTGTATTTCCTTTGATAGAAGAATCTGAAACTTTAACTGCAAAAGCTGCAACAGTAGAAGCTGAAAGAATACAAGAAAAAATATTTCCAGAGTTTAAAGTTGGTTTGTTACACGGTCAAATGAAAAATACTGAAAAAGAAGAAATCATGAATAAATTTACTAATAAAGAAATAGATATACTTGTTTCCACCACTGTTATAGAAGTTGGCGTTGATGTCCCAAATGCTACAGTAATGGTTATAGAAAATGCTGAAAGATTTGGTCTAGCCCAATTGCATCAATTAAGGGGGCGTGTTGGTAGAGGTGCAGACAAAAGTTATTGTTTTCTTGCAACTGATAAAATGGGTGATGTAGCAGAGCAAAGACTTGGAATCATGACAGAAACAAATAACGGTTTTATTATTGCCGAACAAGATTTAAAACTTAGAGGACCTGGTGAATTTTTGGGATACCGTCAAAGTGGTTTGCCTGATTTTATTTTGGCAGACTTGGTAAACGATACAGAAATTCTTGAAGAAGCTAGAAATGCAGCTAAATTTATGATTGAAAAAGACAATGAATTAAACGATTATCAACATCGATTTGTAAAGCAAGAACTTTTTAAATTTTTTAAAGATAATGTAGATTTTATTTTTTCATAAAACATAGAAAAATTAGGTATTTGAACGAATTAATTAGAAAAATTACAATAATAGATTTTTATTTTCCTATATAAAATAACTGAAAATAGTATGTAGTTTTGTTTTATTGAATGAATGTTATATAAATATTATGTGAATATTATGTGAATTTGCGTATTTATTGATTTATATATCTTGTTTTGTGAGCTAACATATACTATTTAGATGTTTTTATATCTTATTATTATATATAGGTACTTCCAATAAAATCCAGAGAATGAAAATAATAGGCATGTCGAATCTTAATGATTTTAAAATTAACGGTAAGATAACGGGAAGATTGTCATTTGACGTCTTTCCTTTATTTGCTGCATTCCCTGAATTGGAAAAAAATGTAGATAAAGTTAATTTGGGAAACTTTCCTACTCCAATACAAAGAATCAAAAATTTTGAAAATTCAATAGGTTCTTTTTCAAAAATATATATAAAAAGAGATGACTTAAGTAGCTATATATATGGTGGAAATAAAGTAAGAAAACTTGAATTTACTATTGGAGATATTTTAAAAAAGAAAAAGAAAATTGTTATCACAGGTGGTGGTCTTGGTTCTCACATGACAATAGCAGTTGCAGCCTTTTGTAAAAAATATGGAATGAGTGCAACAACTCTATTATTCTCTCAATATATAAATGAACATGTAAAAAGAAATTTACTTTTAGACAAATACTTTGGTGCTGAAATGAAGCACTGTAAAAATTATTCAAGTTTTATTTTTGGTTTTGTGAAAGAATGCTTAATAAAGCTAATAAAAAATAAAGAAACTCCATATATTATTATACCGGGAAATTCTTCACCTCTTGGAAATCTTGGTTATGTAAATGCAGCTTTTGAAATAAAAAAACAATTTCATGAAGAGCAAATACCAGAGCCAGACTATGTTTTTGTTCCAGTGGGTTCTTGTGGAACAATGGCTGGTTTACTTGTTGGTTTTAAACTTACAGGAATGAAATCACAAATTATTGGCGTTAGAGTTACAGAAAAATTTGTTGCCAACGAAAGAGCTATCGCAAAAATGGCAAATAAAACAATAAAATTTATTTCTGAAAAAACATCTATTCCAATAAAAATGGATTTTAAGGCAAAAGACATTATTATTTTTCATGATTATATTGGTCAAGGTTATGGATATCCCACACAAGAATCTCAAGATATTATAGAAATTTTGAAAAGAACAGAAGGAATAGAACTTGACCCAACATATACAAGTAAAGCTTTTGCTTGTCTTTTTAGTTTTGTAAAAATGTCTGAAAATAAGGGTAAAAATATTCTTTTTATTAATACATATAATTCTAATAATTTATTAAAAGAAGCAAAATCTATAAATTATAAAGATTTGCCAAAAGACTTTCATCAATTCTTTCTTAATTCATAATTTTATAAAATAAAACTTACTAAAAAAGTAGGCTCTTTAGACCTACTAAATATATATTTTTTTGAAAAATATTGATTATTTTTGAACTTTAACAATATCTCCAGTTTTTAGAATATCATAAACTTCTTCAACATCTTTATTTAGCATTCTCATACAACCATGAGAAGCATTTGTTCCTATTGATGAATTTGTATATGTACCATGAAGCTCTTGACCACTTCTTGTAATTTTTTTTGTGGCAGGGTCAAACCAGCTTAAATCCATTAATTTTGTTCCAAAAGCTCTACCTTTGCTATCTGGCCAAAGTTTCAAAGATACTGCAGTTGGGTCACTATTTTTACTTGTAAGTTTTTTTATACCAGGTGTAGTTTCTCCACCTTTACCATCAGCATTACCATTTTTACCAGTAGCAACACTATAAACTTTTTTCAATGTTCCATCTTGATTATAAAGAAATAATCTATGCTCAGAAAGATCAACTATTGCTCTTGCTTTTAGATTATTACCAATATCACTGGATGGATATAATTTTTTTGTATTAGCATTTGCACCCATTTCCCAAAGTTTTTTACTTGGAGGTGGAGCAATATTACTTAACTCTGTCATTGTTTGTTTGTCTAATATACCTGTAACTGGTAAATTTCTATTATCTTGAAAATTTTTGATGGCAATAGATGTTTGTTTTCCAAATTTTCCATCTGAAACATCCCCAGTATAAAAGCCCATATCACTAAGAGCCTCTTGAACCAATTTTACATCATCGCCTTTACTTCCAATTGTTAATGATTTTTTGCCATTCATTACTTGTGTCAAAGAGTCATTACCAACAAAACGATTTTCTTGGTTGGAAACAATGGAATTATCAGAAGTGGATAGATTTCCTTTTTGCAAAATTTCTGTATTTTCTTTTAAATAATTTCCAACAGAGTTTTGCTTTATATCTACACCAGTATTTAAATTTACTAATTTGTTTGAATTTATTTCAAATGCCATTTACTAAAAACTCTCCCCTAATTAATACAAAATCTTAATTAATTATAGCATATTTGATATTTAGCGATAACAAATTAAATAAAAATCACCTGTGATTAGTTTATAAATAAGTTTAAATAGGATAATAAAATTTCAATTAATCCTAGCTTTATTTTTATTCATTTTGAATATTAAATGCCCCCTGATTCTCTGTTATTTTTTTGATTTTATTTCTTCTTTTGTGTTAGAATCATATTAAGATTTATTAGGGGTTCTTAGAGGTAAAAAGATGTCAGATTTTTTTTCAGTAAATTCAATTGCACAATCTTATATGAATGAATATGATAAGAATAAAGATGGAAAAATAAGATTGGAACCTAAAGATGGAAGAGGTTTATTGGATATTCTTACTAATGAAGATGGAAGCGAAACATCAAGAGATGAAAAGTTTTATTTAGTGGATGAAAATAATCCTGATTATACTACATATTATGCTGATTCTCTTTTTAATAAAGCAGATGAAATGGGAAATAAGGATGGTTTTGCAGAAGAAAATGAAGTAATACATGTAATTAAAATGTTTGATGAAAATGAAGATGATAATCTTACTAAAAATGGTTTTTTAGAGAAAAGTATTAATTTTTTATCTAAAAAAGATGAACTTCCTAATGATGAGTATGCTAATTTTGATAAAAAATATGGAGAAAGTATTCTTCCTAGAAAGAAGGAGCCTTCTACAAAAGAATCGGGTGAAAAATCACCAAACGAATATGATTTTTTAAAATTATATGTTAATGAAAAAAATGATTCTCCTGTAAACGAAACAGCTCCTAAACCTATAGATCCAAATCAAAAAACTATATCAATAAAAGACGTAAATGACTATTTGAAAAAAAACAAAAAATAAAGCTTAATCACATGACCCTGAAATAAATATTGAAGCTATTAGAGTAAAATAGAATATATTTTATTCCAGCTTTTATTTTTTTTAGTAATCTAATTTTTTGTAATAGTTACTTTCAAAATTTTGGGCCCCACAACTTCAGAAACAATAATTTCTAATTCATTGTGAACAAATTTTTCTCCAGCAGTTGGAATTTTGCCAAGTTTTTGCAAAATAAAACCAGCTATAGTTGTATAGTTTCCTTCTGGTAAAGATATATTTATTTGTTCTTTTATATCATGTATGCTTGTAGTGCCTTTTAAAACAAATGTATTTTCATCAACTGTTTCAAATTCTTTTTCTTCTACAAACCCGTTTATATCTTCTTCCATTTCACCAACTATTGGTTCTAATATATCTTGAACTGTAATCAATCCATCTGTTCCACCATATTCATCAGCAACAATAAATATTTGTGTTTTACGTTTTTTCATCAGTCTCAAAACTTCACCAATTTGTTTGCTTTCTGGAACAAATATTGCAGGTTTTGCAAGTTTTTCTATTGTTTCAGATTCCATATCTCTTTCATTTAAAATAAAGTCTAATAGTTCTTTTAAATAAACAATTCCGACTATTTCATCAAGTGAATTATCATATACAGGAAATTTTGAGTATTTATAGTGTAACATTTCCATCAATGCTTCTTTTATAGTATAGTCTTTCTGTAATGCTTTTATTTCTGTCCTTGGAACCATAACTTCGGCTACAACAGTATCTCCAAAGTCAAAAACATTTTGTAATAATTCTCTTTCTTGTTGATGAAGTGGACCATCATCTATAATCATTCTAATCTCACCTTCTGTTACAGAAGAATGTAAATCTCCTGCACCTGCTTGACCTATACCAAGTTTATTTAAAGATGAAATTAATAATTTTGTAGTTCCTGTAAGAATGAGCATTGGATAATTTAATATTGTTACAAGTGTTTTTAGAGGTATTGATGCAAATAGAGAAAGTTTTTCTGAATTTTGAGCAGCAAAAGTTTTTGGTGTTATCTCTCCAAAAATAACTATAAGCAATGTCATTATAAAAGATGCTATAAGAGTTCCTGATGCTCCAAACATTTTATGTGCCAATGTTGCACCAACAGATGAAGCAAAGATAATAAAAGCGTTTTCTGTAGCCAAAATTGTGGCAAATAATTTATCTGGTGTTCTCAATAAATCAGAAATAGCCTTAGCTCTTTTATCTCCATTTTGTTCTAAGTTTTTTATACGTATTCTGTTTACAGAAAGTATTGCTGCTTCAGAGCTTGCCAAAACAGCAACCATACATACACTTACAAGGACAATAGATATAGAGGGAATCAAATCAAATTCCAAACCCGGTATTGTAGCTTCCATTTTTTTTTGTTTTAACCAATAAACTAATAATTTATTCTATTTGAGATTATTAGCTGTTTTAAATTCGATTAATTCTTCTCTTGCTTTTACAAGGTTATCCAGTTCTATTTTTAGCTTTGAAAGAAGACCTCTGTATTCTGCAAGTAACATATCACTTTCTTCAAGATTTTCTGTTCTTTTGTAATAAATATTACTCATTTCTTCGTCAAAGTCTTTTGCTCTACCCAATCCAGCAGCTGTAAAACAACGCATACATTCATCTGCTTTTTGATTAATTTCATAACGAAGTTTTACTAATTCATCATGAACAGTTAAATAATTTTCATTTAAGTTATGAAGTTTTTCTTCCAAACTCATTTCTTCTTGAGATTTTTGTTTTACTTTAATTGATTCAACTGCTTTTTTTTCTTCATCTATGTAGGTAAATGGAGGCATAAATATAGCACCACATTCTGGGCAATATTCTTCACTTTCATCTGCAACTACTCTACATTCTTTACATCTAATCTTTGCCATTTTGAAATTCCTAAAAAACAAAAAAAAATACAATCATTTTAAAGAATCAATATTATCATAGGTTTGGCTTATTGACAAAGAATAATAAAATTAATTCACAATTTATATTAAATTTTTTTTGTTAAATTATTTTGTATTTAAGCATTAACAAATTCAATTCAAATAAAATTTGAAAAATTTATTCTTTTTTCAAAAATTATATTAATATTAGCCTATTTTTGTAAAAATTATATATTTTCTTAGCTCTTCCAATTTATTTATAAGACGAACTAAATATATTGAAGATTCATAGCGTGTAATATCTTTTGTAAGATAACTTAGCTCTGGTTTGTAATCAATTAAATTATTTTCTATTGCCAATTTAAATGGTGCATAAACAGGATTACTAGGTGGAATCTCTTTTATAGGTTTTATAGAAAAGTCCATTTCTTTTCTCCATTTTCTTTTTAATACAGGTGGAGCATTATCATTGATAATATCCATAACCCTTCCCAAACCTATTGCAAAACCTATATAGTTTACATTGGATGAACCTCTAAATGTATTATCGGAAAATGGTCTTATAAAACCCAATCTTAAAAGATTTGATACTTTGGAATATGACCAATGATTTTTATCTAAGTCTGATATATTTCTCATTTCCAAAGATGTATTATTTATTGTTGGTGATATGTCTAATAGAATATCTTGTTCAATTTCTATCATTTTTTGATTTAGAATTTCAATAGTATTGTATAGAATTACTGAATACATATATCTATCGACAAAATTATCACCTCTAAAAGTATTATCATCAAAGCCAGATATAATTTTATATTTATTTACAATTAAATTTACTGATTCGTATGCTTCATTTGTTTCAGTTACATCAATAAATTTTTTATCTTGCTCTTCCATTGAATATACAGGACAAAGTGTAGATAAAATTGTAAAAAAAGTTATAGAACTTGTTAATATAAATTTTTTCATTCTAAAAAATCCTCTAATATCCTTCACCAAAATTTTTCTTAGTTTCCTGAGGTTTGACAACAGGCTGTTGTCTAACAGGAGGTTTATAAACAGGTTGCTGTCTAACAGGAGGCTTATAAACTGGTTTTCTATAAACGGGTTGCTGTCTAACAGGAGGCTTATAAGCTGGTTGTCTATAAACAGGCTGTTGTCTAACAGGAGGTTTATAAACAGGTTGTTGTTTGACAGGTTGAGTTGGTTTTATTATTGGTTTAGCTTTTGGTTTTGATGACTTAACAACAGGTTTAACACTTGGTGTTGTTTCTATTCGTGGTATGAATGTTGATTTTGGGCTAGGTTTGGTTTCTATAGTATCACCTGTATTTTTTTCTCCTTTACCAAAAACAAGAGCCAAAATAAGAACTAATATAAATACAAGAAAGATGACTCCACCAATAACAATAAGAATTAATTTTTTTTGTTTATCATCTTTATTTGCTTCTACTTCTACAAATTTTTCTTTTATTACGAGTTCATTTAATTTTGTAGTTTGTTTCTTTTGTGGCTCTACTTGATTTAATTTTGTAGTTTGTTTCTTTTGTGGTACTGGAGTTACATCTTTTTCTAAAATTTTTTCATCAAGTGGTTTTGTTACTTCTAATTTTTGTTTGGGTTCTTCATCATCAACAATTTGATTCTTTTTTTCTATAATTGTTTTTTCTAGCTTTGAAGATAGAGTATCTTTTGGAACCTGATTTTCACCAGTATTAGAAAGACTATTTCTAGTGGTTTCAGAAATATGAATTTCTGAGTTTATTGCATTAGGATTTTTTATATACTCCATTGCTTTTTCTAATGTATATTTAAATTCATCTGCAGTTTGATATCTTTCATTTGGATT
>Ga0209373_10005060_pt1 | contig 10980 bp, 9 predicted proteins | sample Higcelweek5metaG_FD_187173 | JGI IMG/M metagenome (GOLD analysis project Ga0209373, IMG submission 187173) | Freshwater pond sediment microbial communities from the University of Edinburgh, under environmental carbon perturbations - High... | ecosystem: Environmental > Aquatic > Freshwater >... | reverse complement strand
ACGCGCACCCGACGCGTTCGAGAATAGAGGCACAGAGAGGGAAGAGAAGGACAAGGTCCCGGCGAACTCGCGAAGACGTGCCGCCGCCGATGACATCAGGGGCGTGTGAAAAGCTCCGTTGACGGCAAGGCGCATGACGCGACGCGCGCCCAGGTTCTGCAGTTCAGCGGCTGCCTCCGCCGCGGGGGATTCGAGTCCTGCGATGACGAGCTGGCCGTTGCAATTGTAGTTGACGGGATAAACATCCGTATATGAATGCAAACATGTCTCGATTACTTCGTCCGCAAGGCCGATCACCGCATACATGGCGCCGGGAATGCTCTCGGCAGCTTCCTGCATGAGACGGGCACGTACGTCGACAAGACGCATCAGATCGGTGAAGCCTATAAGTCCGGCTGCGTAAAGTGCGGTGTACTCGCCGAGTGAGAATCCGGCGAGAGCCGGAGAATACTCGGTGACAGGGTTCGTCTCGCGCTCGAATAGAAGTGATGCGACGCTGTGTACGACGATGGCCGGCTGACTATAGCGCGTCTGTCCGAGTTCTTCTACAGTAAGGCATGTCAGGTCAAGGCCTGTGATTTCTTGCGCCTCCTGATATAAAGAGCCTGCCGCAGGATAGGCGGCAATAATTTCCTGGGACATTTGAACGGTTTGTGCCCCTTGACCGGGGAAGAGATATGCACGCATAGGGTTGGTAACCTCCGTAGTTCCGGCGACACCGGATTCGTCTGTATGGTGTTGACGCCATGGTTGACGCTTGCTTCGCATCGTAGTAGAATGGCCATAACCTTTGATTATCAAAATACTTGATTCTCAAAAGAAATGCAAGCGGCGGAGTCTACGAATTGTATATTTCGTACGCGCGGAGGAAATCATCGTGCAATATTCTTATTCTATACTCGGCACTGGCTCTTGTCTCCCGGATCTGGCTGTCGCAAACCAGCAGTTCTCGGAATGTGTCGACACCAGTGACGAGTGGATTGCCTCGCGAACCGGCATTCGCAACCGTTACTTAAGCGCCGGAGAAGAAACCTGGGAGCTTGGAGCCGAAGCTGCACGTGCAGCGATCGAGATGGCCGGCGTTGCTCCGGAGGAGATCGACATGATCATCGTGTCGACAATGACAGCTGACTATTCCACGCCGAATATGGCGTGCATTATCCAGAACGCACTCAAAGCGGTGAACGCATCCTGCTTTGACATAAATGAAGCCTGCACCGGATTCATCCAAGCCTTCGATATCGCGATGCGATATCTGGCAACCTCGGATATGCGCCATATTCTTGTTGTATCAGCGGAGTCACTGTCGAAGATTACCGATTTCTCGGATCGCCGCGTCTGTGTGCTGTTTGGCGACGGTGCCGGTGCGGTTGTGCTCGGGAAGGATTCGACGGAGGCCGGGACAAAGCCATATGCGTCGTTCTTCGGAGCGGATGGTGCTTCCGGATACGCGATTGTCAGCGAGGCCTATCCGCGTGCGAAGCATCCGTTTCTCCCGAAAGACCAGTTGGAGAGGAAGCCGCTTTTCGCGCATGAGGGCGGAAGATTTGTCGTGATGGAAGGGCAGGAAGTCTATCGTTTCGCCACGACAAAGATGCCCTACGCAATTGAACGCGTCATCGAGAATGCCAAGACAACCCTTGATTCGGTTGATTATATTATCCCGCATCAGGCGAATACGCGTATCCTGCAGTCGGCCGCGAAACGGTTGGGCATCAAGGACGACAAGATGATATCCCATCTCGCGGAGATCGGGAACACCTCGTCGGCGTCGATTCCGATCTGCCTCGATCGCGAGGTGCGGTCCGGCAAGATCAAGAGAGGTCACAAACTGGTATTTACGGGCTTCGGCGGCGGATTGACTTACGGCGCCCTGCTCTGCGAATTCTAATCATCAATTGGAGGAAGAACCCTATGAAGACAAGAGTAACAGATATTCTCGGAACGAAGTACCCGCTGATCCAGGGCGGTATGGCCTGGGTCGCCGATGCCTATCTTGCCGCGGCGGTGTCGAACGGAGGCGGCCTCGGACTGATCGCCGCAGGTTCGATGAACGGTGAATTGCTTCGAAAGGAGATCCGTCTCGCGAAAAGCCTCACGGACAAGCCCTTCGGTGTTAACATTATGTTGATGAATCCGGCGACGCCGGAGCTCGCGCAGGTCGTGATCGAAGAGAATGTCGCCGTTGTCACAACCGGCGCCGGTTCTCCCGGAAAATTCGTCGAGAGCTGGAAAGCCGCAGGAATTAAGGTCATTCCGGTTGTCGCGTCGACGGGGCTCGCCAAGCGCATGGAGTCTCTGGGCGTTGACGCGGTCGTCGCTGAGGGAACAGAAGCCGGCGGACACATCGGCGAGATCACCACGATGGCGCTGACCCCCCAGGTTGTAGACGCGGTGAAGATTCCGGTCATCGCCGCGGGCGGTATTGCCGACGGAAGAGGAATCGCGGCCGTCAGCATGCTCGGTGCTTGCGGAGTCCAGATCGGAACTCGATTCCTCGCCGCCGAGGAGTGTACGATTCACCAGAATTATAAAGAATTGGTCATCAAGTGCCGCGACATCGATTCGCGTGTTACCGGCAGAAGCGGTGGACATCCGGTGCGCTGCATCAAGAATCCGCTCGTATCCGAGCTTCTCGAGCTCGAGAAGAAGGGCGCGACCTTCGAGGAGATGGAGGCGATCACGATCGGCTCCCTGCGCAAGGCCGTCAAGGACGGCGACCTCAAGGAAGGTTCCTTCATGGCGGGACAGGTTGCCGGAATGGTTAGGAAGATCCAGCCTGCCGCCGAGATTATCGCAGAAATGTTTGCGGAGTATGAGGCGATCGTCGCCTCCGGAGGTTCGATATGAGTGATAAGAAAGATTACACACCTGTAGCTGTTATCACGGGCGCGTCGCGCGGCATCGGTGCCGCAGTAGCGGAGCAACTGGTCGCGGACGGGTTTGACCTTGTTCTTGCGTACCGCTCGGGACATGAGGCCGCAGCCGCGGTCAAGGCTGGCTGCGAGGGGATCCGTCCGGATGCCCGTGTCGTGACCGTCGCTGCGGACGTCTCTTTGGAATCGGGTTGTCAGGCGGTTTTCGATATGGCCAAGTCGACCTTCGGACGCGTGGATGTGCTGGTGAATAACGCCGGGGCGATCAAGGATAATTTCGCGATGCGGATGAGTCTTGAACAATTCTCGAGTATCATCGACATCAACCTGACGAGTGCGTTCATGCTCACCAAGCTCTGTCTCTCCCTGATGCTTCGCCAGAAATACGGCCGCATTATCAATATGTCGTCGATCGCGGGCATCTACGGGAATCCCGGTCAGGCGAATTACTCCGCCGCGAAGGCCGGCCTGATCGCAATGACGAAGACCGTCGCCAAGGAAATGGGAAGCAGAGGGATTACGGCGAATGCCGTTGCGCCCGGGTTTATTGATACGGATATGACGGCAGATTTGCCGGAGGAGATCAAGAAGGCCGCTGTCGCGCGAATTGCGCTCGGCCGGTATGGCACCTCCGCGGATGTAGCGGGTGTCGTGTCTTTCCTCGCTTCGGACAAGGCCTCGTATGTCACCGGACAGGTGATTGAGGTGTCCGGCGGACTTGTACTGTAATTTATTTGGAACCGATAGATATTCGAGGAGGCTTGTTATGAGAGAGAAAACATACACTGATGCATCTGGTCGCCCGCGCGTCGTCGTCACAGGAACGGGCGTCATCTCGCCGGTCGGCAACAACACGAAGGATTTCTGGAACGCGCTTGTCGAAGGCCGGCACGGAATCGCTCCACTGGAGATTGATGGTGAATTCGAATTCAAAGTTCATGTCGCATCGCAGGTGAAGGATTTCGATCCGACACTCTACATGGATCGCAAGGAAGCCCGGCGTATGGACCGTTACTGTCAGTTCGCTGTCGCGGCGTCCAAAGAGGCCGTTGAGTCATCCGGGATCGACTTTGCTTCGATGGATCCCTTTGACGTCGGCGTCATTATCGGCTCCGGTGTCGGCGGACTCAACACGATGAACGAGCAGTATGAGAATCTGTTTGTCAAAGGTGGACCGGGTCGAATCTCACCTTTATTCATTCCGATGATGATCAGTAATATCGCCGCCGGACAGGTCGCGATGAATTACGGCGTTAAAGGAGCGAACTATTGTGTGACGACGGCGTGCGCGTCCGGTACCCACGCGATCGGCGAAGCTTTTCGCGCGATCAAGGGCGGCTACCTGAAGGCGGCGATCTGCGGAGGCGCCGAGGCGCCGATCACGCCGATCGCCATTGCCGGCTTCTCAAATATGAAGGCTCTGAATACGACACAAGATCCGGATCTCGCATCTCTGCCTTTCGACAGCCGCCGCGGCGGATTCGTTATCGCCGAGGGTGCGGGCATCCTCATTCTCGAGACGATGGAGAATGCGGTGAGCCGTGGAGCGAATATTATCGCCGAGATCGCCGGTTATGGCGCGACGGCAGACGCATATCACATCACGAGCCCAGATCCGGAAGGCAAGGGTGCGGCGCGATCGATGATCCTCGCGATGCGCGAAGCCGGAGTCACACCGGAGGATGTCTCCTATATCAACGCCCACGGTACGGGAACCGAACTCAACGACAAGTACGAGACGATTGCGATCAAGTCCGCGCTCGGCGACGCCGCCTACCAGACGGCGATCAGCTCGACGAAGTCCGTGACGGGACATCTGCTCGGCGCAGCCGGTGCGGTGGAAGCCGTTGCCTCGATTCTCGCGATCCGTGACGGAGTTGTTCCCCCGACGATCGGCCTTACCGAGCAGGATCCGGAGTGCGACCTCGATTACACACCGCTTACCGCTCGAAAAATGCCGGTTCAGATCGCTATGTCGAATTCGCTCGGCTTCGGCGGACAGAACGCTACGCTGCTTTTCAAGAAGACGGAGGATAACGTATGACCACTTCAAAAAACACTTCCGCATCTCATTCCTTGAAGGAAGAGACACCGCTCACGTACCCGATTGAGGCTCCGCTTTCGGAGACGGGCTTAAGCTTTGCGCAGATCAAGGATCTGATGACGCACATGAAGAAGGAAGGCGTCACGAGCTTCAAGTTCGGCGAAGGTTCCACGCGGATCGCGATTCGTCGGGAGAAGGAAGTCGTCTACATGAACGGGGCTTCGGAGGGCGTCTTTGCCAATCCGATGGCCTTTGCCTCCGAGCCTGTCGTTACGGAACCCGTGGCGCTACCGGATACCGGGTATGCCGTCACAAGCCCGGTCGTCGGTGTTTTCTATGACTCGCCCGCGCCGGACCAAGACCCTTATGTCGGTGTCGGCTCCTTCGTCAAGAAGGGCGAGGTCCTTTGTATTGTCGAGGCGATGAAACTGATGAATGAGGTCACGAGTCCGATCTCCGGCGTCGTCCGCGAGGTTATGGTTCAGAAGGCCAGCCGCGTCGAGTACGGCCAGAAGCTGTTCATTATCGACGCCACGATGTCGGGGGAACACGAGAATGCCTGATACACCGTTGATGACCCAAGAACAGATCAAAGAAATTATTCCGCACCGCGACCCCTTCATCCTCGTCGACGAAGTCCTCGAGATGACAGAGGATTCGATTAAGGCGATCAAATATGTTCGCGCTGAGGAAGATTATTTTCGCGGACACTTTCCCGGTATGCCGGTCATGCCCGGCGTTCTGATCATCGAGGCGCTGGCGCAGGCCGGTGCGATCGTCGCTCTGTCGAAGCCCGAGAACCGCGGCAAGATCGCGTTATTCGCGGGGATCGACAAGGTCCGCTTCAAGAAGAGCGTCTATCCGGGCGACACATTGCGCCTGGAGGTTCGCCTGACGAAGCAGCGCGGCCCCATCGGTTTCGGCGAGGCGAAGGCCTATGTCGGCGACAAGTTCTGTGTCGGCGGTGAGATTATGTTCGCGATCGGCGCGGACACAACCCCCAAGACCGTGGCCGGCAACACAAACTGAGAATAACGTTAGTAGATCCGTGAGGTGACATATGTTTCGCAAAGTCTTGATCGCCAACCGGGGCGAGATCGCCGTTACCGTAATACGCGCCTGCCGTGAGATGGGCGTCCGGACGGTAGCCGTCTGCTCCGAGGTCGACCGCACCGCCCTTCACGCCCAGCTCGCGGACGAGTGCGTCTGCATCGGGCCCGACGCCTCCAAGGACAGCTACCTCAACATGCAGGCCATCCTGTCCGCCTGTCTGACGACCGGCGCCGAGGCCATCCATCCCGGATTCGGCTTCCTGTCCGAGAATCCTGTTTTTGCGCGTCTGTGCCAGAAGTGCGGCATCAAGTTCATCGGGCCGAACGCACAGATTATGGAGCAGATGGGCAATAAGGCCAATGCGCGAAAAGCCGCGGAAGCGGCCGGTCTCCCGGTCATTCCCGGTTCAAAGGGCGCAATCTCCGATCTTGCCGAAGCGATGCGCGAGGCAGCAAGCGTCGGCTATCCGGTCTTGATCAAAGCCTCCGCCGGCGGCGGTGGCCGCGGCATGCGCATGGCAAACAACGAGTCTGAAATCGCGGCGGCCTACCAGATGGCGAAGGCCGAGGCCAAAGCTTGTTTCGGCGATGACGAGGTCTATGTCGAGAAGCTCGTCATTCAGCCGCGACATATCGAGATCCAGCTCCTGTGCGACGAGTATGGTCATGTCGTCCACTTAGGTGATCGCGATTGCTCCGTTCAGCGCCGAAATCAGAAGATCATTGAGGAAGCTTCCTCACCTTTCATGACCGAGGAGCTTCGGATCCAGATGGGCGACGCCGCCGTTTGCCTCGCGCGCCGCATCGGATATACCGGTGTCGGTACGATCGAGTTCCTCGTCGACGCCGACCGCCATTTCTACTTCATGGAGATGAATACGAGAATTCAGGTCGAACATCCGATCTCCGAAGCGATCACGGGGGTGAACCTCGTGCAGGAGCAGATCCGTGTCGCAGCCGGAGAGATCCTCCGATACTCGCAGCGTGACATTGTTTTTCGCGGACATTCGATCGAGTGCCGCGTCAACGCGGAGGATCCTGCCTTCGACTTCCGCCCGAGCCCGGGCACGATCGAACGGCTCCACCTACCGGGCGGACAGGGCGTCCGCATCGACAGTGCGATTTATCAGGGATACCGCATCCCGCCGGATTACGATTCGCTGCTTGCGAAGGTGATCGTCTGGGCACCGACGCGTGAGGAGGCGATCGTCCGGATGCGCCGCGCGCTGACGGAGTTCCTGATCATCGGCGTTAAGACCAACATCGATTTCCACCTGTCAATCCTACGCGAACCGGACTTCATTCGCGGCAACTATGACAACACCTATCTCGCACGAAAAAAAGACGTGCTCCTGCCTTCGTAAACGATCTTTTTCCCTTCGTAATCGAACCAACGCATCGAAGGAGACCACTGAGGAGATAAACTATGGACGAACCTTTTTCCCTGTTACGTGCCCGACTCGACGCTGACCGCGCCTATCTGGAGCAGGAAGAGCAGAAGGAGAAGCCCTCTGCCGCCGCGGATCTACTTCCGGCCGCCGTCAAGGATCGCTTCAGCTATATGATGCCGATCCCGGATGATCTCTGGATCCGTTGCTCATCCTGTCAGGGCGTGATGATCCGCGAGGACTTCGAAGCCAATCACAGCGTCTGTCTGCACTGCGGACATAATTTTCGCGTCAACGCACGTGAGCGGATTGCGATGACCGTAGACCCGAATAGCTTCTCGGAGCTCTGGGAGACACTCTACGGTAAGGATCCGATCTCGTTTCCCCGCTATGAACACCGCATCAGCAAGCTCCAGGAGAAGACCGGCATGACCGAAGCGGTCATCGTCGGCTCGGCTGCCGTCGGCGGGCATCGCGTCATGATCGGCGCGATGGATTCGAACTTCCTGATGGGTTCGATGGGCTCGGCGGTCGGAGAGAAGATCACGAGGCTTTTCGAGGCGGCGACGAAGGAGAAGCTTCCTGTCGTCCTGTTCTCGGCGTCCGGCGGCGCGCGTATGCAGGAGGGTATCGTCTCTCTTATGCAGATGGCGAAGACCTCGGCCGCGGTCGAGCGTCACCACAGTTCGGGACTCCTGTACATCTCCGTCATGACCGACCCGACGACGGGCGGTGTCACGGCAAGCTTCGCGTCCTTAGGCGACATGATCCTAACCGAGCCCGGCACCTTGATCGGCTTTGCCGGTCGCCGCGTTATCGAAGGGACGATCGCCCAGGCGCTGCCGGAGGATTTCCAGCGTGCCGAATTCATTATGAAACACGGCTTTGTCGACCGGATTATCCCCCGAAGCGAGATGCGCGATGAGATCGCGGCCCTTCTGGCACTGCATGAGAAGAATGAGCCGTCGAAGCTCTCTTTGCCGAAACTTCCGGCACTGCCTCGCAAACATTGCCGCGGCTCCGAATGCCTGTCGATCATACGAAACCGCGAGCGACCGACACTCATGGATTATCTTCCAAGAATTTTCTCCGATCTTCATGAGACCCACGGCGATCGAGGCTATGGCGACGATGCCGCGATGTACACGGGAATCGGCCGACTGAACGGCAGCCCGGTCACGATCATCGGGCATCGAAAAGGCAAGACTCTTCTGGAGAATCAGGCGTGCAATTTTGGCATGCCTCATCCCGAAGGCTATCGTAAGGCGATGCGCGCCATGCGACAGGCAGAGAAATTCGGACGCCCGATCATCACGTTCATCGATACGCCCGGTGCCTATTGCGGCGTCGGCGCTGAAGAGCGCGGGCAGGGCGAGGCGATCGCCAGAAACCTCATGGAGATGATGCCGCTCAAGGTCCCCGTGATCAGCGTCGTCATTGGCGAGGGCGGCAGCGGCGGTGCTCTGGGCATCGCGGTCTGCGATGAGCTCGCGATGACTTCGAACGCGATCTATTCGGTCATCTCGCCGCGCGGCTTCGCATCCCTCCTCTGGAAGGATCCGTCGCGTGAGAATGAGGCTGCGGACACGGCTCATATCACCGCCTATGACCTGGTTGACCTTGGAATCTGCGATAAGATTCTGGCTGAACCGATGGGTGGGGCGCACAGCGACCCGGACAAGATGGCCGAGACATTGCACGCGTATCTGTCCGACGCGACGGAGCGGTTCAGTAGAAGTTACCGGGAGAATACCGAGAAGGCGATCGACGCCCGCTACGACCGGTTCCGAAGGATCGGCGACTGCGAGTGAGAACGTTTCCAAAGGATCGTACCTATTCCGATGCCAGCAAGTGACAAGAGGCTTATCGCGTAGGAGACGCGTTGAACGGGTGTCCCCGCGTATGACACAGTAATCGTCCCCGTCGTCCTTTCGGGAACGAGCAAACAGATGGTATTATTCGAGGTCTTCGTAATCGGAAGCTCCTCGAAGGAGCCATCTGTTTTTTCGATCGTCGCACGGTACCCGTAATAGTACAGAAGGGGAACCTGATAGGCAGTGCTGTCTGCATCCGCCGCGAAAACAAGGGTTGTTCCTTTTTTGTCTGCAGAAATTTCTGCGTCCGTATTTGATACGATAATTGTCGAGTTCTGAAGCATGGCGACATCGGTATTGAGTGGCATCCATTCCTGTCCTATACCGGTTGCGAACTCGGCATTGTAAATATCTAAACTCTTACTGGTGCTGAATATTTCCCATCGAACAAAGAGAATGGTGACACAGAAAAAGATACAAAAGACGCACAAAATGGAAAAGAATGCGATTTTGCCCTTCTGTGTCACAAAATACTGTGTGCATATACTGACGATACCCAGAGCGAGAAAAAAGGAGGCCATTGTAAGGATTCTCCACGGGAACTGAATAAAGCCGATGGAACTATCGAGCAGATTCCAAGGGATTAGCTTCGTGGTTAGGAGAGATAACCCAATCCCCAATACAAGGTACCCGTCCCCCGTGGACCATACCCTCTTCTCCTTCTTTGTAAGGCTGAGAATTCGAAGCAAAAGAGAGATCAAGGTAAAGGCAGACAGCGGAATACCAAGCGATGCGGTCGAGAAAAGGAGAAGTTCAGAAAATTCAAGCGTATAGTCGCGTGCATGGTAGAAAGGAACAGAACTCTGGAAGCTATCTCTTGCCAGTTGCTCAAACATCGGAAGCCAGAAAGACATGGTTACCAGTAGGACTGCAGTCGCCGCGATCAGCAATCGGAAGAGGAGCCTGATATTCTTCTTATCTCTCCCGCCTTCCGGTATCGGCTCCCGATGAAGCAAGACGCGAGAATTCAAAACGATCATAATGCCTGCGTAAATCAATGCAAAAAAAAGAGAGATCAGGTGACTGAACATCAATCCCGCAAAGCCCAGACAGATCACCCACGGCTTTGAGAATTTCTCCTTCAGTACGTTGTAGACACCATATATAACAAATGGAAGGAAAACGCTCGCGAGCATCTCTCCAACCGCCGTTCTCCAAAAAATGTTACTGATTACCATATGTGATGCGCAGAATAGTAGCGTTGCGCATATCGCTGCGTACTTACTGAGAAGAAGACGATTTGTACAATAATACGTCGATCCGACAATCGCTATGATGATCAATAGAGCAAAAAGCTTGTATGAGATCACTGCGTCGATACCCATCAATCGAAAAAATGCCGGGATATACAGAAAGAAGCTAGGGTAGAAAAATCCACTGCCGTAACCGAAGCCATTGAGCAACATCGCGTGAATCTTGACAGGAAATTCTCCGAATAATATCCCGTCCTTAATCCCTTCAATACGCGCCAAATGATAGGCCCAGTCATCCCCTGGCAAGTACTCATTGCGAAAGAGGGGATAAGACATCAGGAGTACAAGGCAGCCGATGAAGAGAACAACGAGCAAAGGATGAACCTTCTCGTTGCGATCCAACAGGCTGTCGCGTACGCCTGGGGAGCCTTGCGTTACCATGATATACTCCTATTCTTGTGGGGGAGAATCGTCCGAAAAATATCCAAAAGAAGTCCAAGAAATATCCGTGAAAACAGCATGGATTCAACTCTTCACTTATCTTACACGGATA
>Ga0209373_10005059_pt1 | contig 10981 bp, 5 predicted proteins | sample Higcelweek5metaG_FD_187173 | JGI IMG/M metagenome (GOLD analysis project Ga0209373, IMG submission 187173) | Freshwater pond sediment microbial communities from the University of Edinburgh, under environmental carbon perturbations - High... | ecosystem: Environmental > Aquatic > Freshwater >... | reverse complement strand
TATATCGGCTCCGGCAATTATATGAATTACTCCTATGAGGAGATCACTGAAGAAATAAAGGGCGCCAATGCTGCCGGATATAACGAATGGATTCTCTGGAATGCCAATGCCGAATATCCGCTGGGAAACTACGACGGTACATGATTCATGAGTTCGGAATAGATCTGTTTGCAAGAATGATTATCAGCCAAAAGAACTCCCTTCTTTGAGGGGAGTTCTTTCTGCCGTTTCCGTCGATGTTTTGAACTCGTCCGTTTTCGCTGAAGATTGTGAAGCCACTTTTTATTGAAGGGCTTGCAATTTTCTGATTGTGAAAACCTCCAAATCCGGACGTCCACCGCAAGCTGCTTTGAACAAATAGCCGAAGTTTCTCCGAATAAGATTCAAATCAAATGATCCCGGTCGACAGATAACCTGGAAGCGTGTATTCTGATAACATACCTAGTTGATAGGATATGTCGTTTATACAGGAGATAGGGGTGAGCGTAATGGTCGAGAAAAAAGCTGTGAAGAAGACACCGGACAGCCCGGAAGTGTCGACAGTGATTGATCAGTTGGTCAAGAACGCGACAAAAGCGCTTGAGTCATACATGCAAATGAACCAGGAGCAAGTGGATAAAATGGTTCATGCCATGACTCTTGCAGGACTCAATGATCATCTTCGTCTGGCAAAAATGGCCGTCGAAGAAACCGGACGCGGCGTGTTCGAAGACAAAGTCATTAAGAACATGTTCGCAACAGAATACATCTGGCACAGCATTAAAAACCAGAAAACCGTCGGTATTGTCGACGAGAACGAAGCCGAAGGTTATGTTGAGGTCGCCGAGCCGGTAGGCATTATCGCCGGCGTGACACCGGTCACGAATCCGACTTCGACAACGATGTTTAAGGCCCTGATTTCCGCCAAAACTCGCAATCCGATTATTTTCGCGTTCCATCCGTCGGCACAGAAGTGCTCCGCGGAATCGGCACGTGTCTTGCGCGAAGCCGCCATTGCTAACGGCGGACCCGAACATTGTATTCAATGGGTTGAAGTACCCTCGCTGGAAGCAACCAATGTGTTAATGAATCATCCGAACATCTCTCTGATTCTCGCTACCGGCGGCTCCGGCATGGTTCGATCAGCTTATAGCGCCGGAAAGCCGGCGCTCGGTGTCGGTCCCGGAAATGTACCGTGCTATATTCATAAAGACGTTGATATCGAGCGCGCATGTACCGATCTTATCATTTCGAAGACATTTGACAACGGCATGATCTGCGCATCGGAACAGGCCGCGATCGTCCACATGGATATCTCCGATGCATTTGAAGAAACAATGAAGAAACTAGGTTGCGTATTTCTTACGGGAAGCGATGCCGATAAACTCTCAAGTTATGTCATTAACATCGAAAAACAATCCGTCAATCCGGAAGTCGTCGGACAAAGCGCACACTTCATTGCCACGAAGGCCGGAGTAAGCGTACCCGAAGATACAAAAATCATTCTGGTCAAGCTCAAAGAGCCCAGTCTCAAATACCCGCTTTCTCTCGAAAAACTTTCGCCGGTCCTCGCTTATTTTGTTGCTAAAGACGAAAAGCAAGGCTTTGACTTCTGCAACAAAATGCTGGAGCTCGGGGGGCTGGGGCACAGTGCCGTCATTCACGCAGAAGACGAGGCGCTGAGTGTCGCGTTCGGTCAAGCCATGAAGGTCGGCCGTGTCATTGTTAATTCTCCGTCATCCCAAGGCGCCATTGGTGACATCTATAATACCAATACCCCTTCACTGACATTAGGTTGCGGCAGCTTTGGTCGCAATTCGACCACAAGCAATATCTCCTCGGTGAACCTGATCAACAAGAAACGTATCGCACAGCGGAGGGTGAGTATGCAGTGGTTTAAGATTCCGCCGAAGATCTATTTTGAAAAAGGCTCCATCCAGTATCTCGAGGCCATGCCGAACATATCCCGTGCATTCATCGTTACAGACCCGGTGATGATCAAACTAGGCTATGTCGATAAGGCTCTTTACTATCTGCGAAAGAGAGCACAATACTGTCACAGTGAAATTTTCTCGGAAGTTGAACCGGATCCTTCCATTGAGACCATCATGAACGGCGTTGAAGAAATGAAACGGTTTCAGCCCGATGTCATCATAGCACTCGGCGGCGGCAGTGCGATCGATGCCGCCAAGGGCATGTGGTTGTTCTATGAGCATCCGGACACCGACTTCGACGGACTGAGACTGAAGTTTATGGATATCCGAAAACGCGCATTCTATTTCCCGAACCTCGGCAAAAAAGCACAACTGGTTGCGATTCCGACCACCTCGGGAACCGGATCGGAAGTGACATCGTTCTCGGTCATCACCGACAAGAAAAACGGCAATACCAAGTACCCGCTTGCCGATTATGAATTGACGCCGGATGTCGCTATCATCGACCCGCAATTTACGGAGACGATGCCCAAAGCCATCGTCGCGGACACCGGAATGGATGTTTTGACTCATGCCATCGAGGCATATGTATCGGTCCTCGCATCCGACTACACCAACGGACTCGCTATGAAGGCGATTGAACTGGTTTTCAAGTACTTGCGCCGCTCTTATAATGACCCCGAGGATAAACTGGCTCGCGAAAAAATGCACAATGCATCCTGTATCGCCGGCATGGCCTTTACAAACGCATTCCTCGGCATCAACCACTCCCTGGCACACAAGCTCGGAGCGGAGTACCATATTCCGCACGGACGCTCGAATGCCATCTTGCTGCCGCACGTGATCGAGTATAACGCACAGCGACCGACCAAATACGCCATCTTCCCCAAATACGGCAAATTCGTTGCCGATGAGCGTTATGCGCAGATCGCCCGCTATCTGGGATTCGGCGGCCAGACAAAGGAGGAGCAGGTTGCGGCATTGATTCGCGAAGTGAACAAACTGATGGACGATCTGGATATGCCCAAGACCATTGCGGCAACCGGTGTCGACGAAAAGAAGTTCATTGACGGCTTGCCGACGCTGGCCGAGAGAGCTTTTGACGATCAGTGTACCACTGCAAATCCCAGATACCCGTTGGTCAAAGAACTCGCCGAAATCTATCGAAAAGCTTACTACGGAAAATAAGTAACAACTTCAAAACGAGGCAAAAAAAGACCAGCCACATTCAAGCGTAGATGCTTGTTGTGGCTGGTTTTTATATGATTAAATGTTCGAACTCAATATCGGATACGTGATTCGTTACCGATTATGTCGCAGCGTGCGATCTCTGGCGCCAAGCCTCTTGTAACTTAGGGGAAGGCGGGCGTAGACGAAACCCTATTTCGCTGCGATGCGATCTCTGCCGCCAAGCCATTTACGGAGGACTTCCGGTATAATTACGCTCCCGTCTTCCTGTTGGTACTGCTCAACAATGGCAGGAAGAACCCGGCTGGTCGCAAGCCCGGAAGCATTCAGCGTATGTACAAATTCTGTGGTCTTCCCGTCCGCCCGGCGGAACTTCATATTCCCGCGCCTTGCCTGATATGCGCCGGCATTTGATGCGGAACTAACTTCCTTGTAATCATTCATGGACGGAATCCAAATTTCAATATCGTACGTTTTCATCATGGACGCCGAGCAGTCTTCCGCAGCAAGCTTGGTCACGCGGTGATGCAGGCCAAGACCCTTCACAAGTGCGGAAGCTTTGGAAACAAGTTCTTCAAGTGCAGCGTCGGAATCCTCCGGCCGGGTGTACTGGAACATCTCAATCTTATTAAACTGATGTCCGCGAATCATTCCACGTTCTTCTGAGCGGTATGAGCCTGCCTCTTTTCGATAACATGGCGTATACGCAAAATATTTCAGCGGGAGATCGGCTTCGGAGAGGATTTCGCCGCGATGCAAATTCACTAGCGCCGTCTCTGCAGTCGGAAGCATGAAATGCGTGAATCCTTCCGCTGCTTCTTCGTTGCGAACTTGATAGACTTCATCCTTGAACTTCGGAAATTGTCCCGCAGTGTAACCGCATGCCGTATTTAGCATATGCGGCGGCAAAATGAACTCATAACCGTCAGCCAGGTGGCACTCGATAAAATAGTTCAGCAGGGCCCACTCAAGCAGTGCTCCGTCTTTTCGGTATATCCAATATCCGTTTCCGGAAAGTTTGACACCGCGTTCGTAGTCGATCATGCCGAGTTTCTCGACGATATCCACATGGTGTTTGGGTGTAAAGGAAAATACCGGTTTTTCACCGAATACCGAAACCACCTTGTTATTTTCTTTGCCTCCCGCAATAACGTCGTCTGCGGGAATATTCGGCAGGCCGATCAAAAAATCATTCTGCTTCTGCTCAATCACGGCGAGTTCACTGTCCATTAGTCGAATTTGCTCTGCAACCTCTTTCATTTCCAGAAAAATCGGCTCGACATCCTGACCCTCTTTTTTTAGCGCCGGGATCTTCGCGCTTGCCTGATTTCTTTTGGCCTTCAGTGCTTCCACCTTGACAATGATTTCACGGCGGGACTGATCCGCCAAAAGAAATTCCGAAAAATCAACGGAGCATCCCTTCTTCGCTAGTTTGTCCGCCACGGAACCGGGATTGCTTCGAATTTCATTAATATCCAGCATATTACTGCCTCCTAAAACACTTTCATACCGATGCAGGTATTATATCGTATTACGTGGGGTTTAGAAAGAAAGCGAGGGATAAATCAGGCATCGTTCAGCAGATAGTATTGGGCGATGGCATATTTTTCAAGCCAATTAAGGTTCTCCGGGGTCATTTCTTCGGCCTCAATTCCGACGATTTTCCCGGTATCATCAATTATCGCAGCCGGGTTGATCACCGGCATATCTTCATGCATTGCACGGAGAAAATTCATGAAAGGGGTACTCTCAATGCCGATAATATCCGTCAAAAAGGGTAACACGTAATTGGAACTGATATACGGCTCTGTCATGAGCGCAATATCGGACTCGGAAATATCATAGTTTGCCCAAATAAGTAGTGGGGTTCGAAACCAGTTCAGCCACTGATCCCCGATATTTTCCGAACAGTAATCCATGAAGCCTCCGGTGAATCCGGGTTGATGATCCCCCATGAAAATAATGACCACCGGATCGTCGACCTGCTCATAGTACTGAATCAGTTTTTCCAGCGCCTTATCGGATTCGTTTACCAGCGTCAGATATTGCTCCGCCTGTGGATAATCCTCATCAAGGAGCACATCAATCTCAGGCGTGAGAAGTGGCGAAACATAACCGCCATGGTTTTGAATGGTAATCAGATATTCAAAAATCGGCTCGTCTGCGTTTGATTCTTTCTGCTCCTCATACTTTTTTATCACGAAGTCATATGCTGAATGGTCCGTAATATACTCGCGAATCAAATCCGGATCCTCGAAGTCCTCGATCGTATAAAATTCAGAAAATCCCATGAGTGAAAATACGCTGTCTCTGTTCCATCCGAATCCTGAAAAAGGATGGATGGCAATGGAGTTGTAACCTGCGTCATTCATAATTGAAGCAAATCCTTCAACATCCCGATTAATATTGCGGACAAAAGGATAGGTACCCTGATTATAAAAACTCATAGATATACCAAGCAGTATTTCCGCCTCTGTATTGCTTGTACTGCCGCCCCACACCGGCACATATAGCTCTTTTCTAACAACATTATCGCCTTCAAGGGATTTAAAATATGGCATGACTTCTATGTCGGTCTCGAATGAATACTGAGACTGCAAGTCAACGAATGCTTCATTAATGATCAGAATTACATCCGGCTTCTTCCCCTCCAAAATGGATTCTCCTCCTTGATATGGGAATTCGGCTAGGATTTCCTCCGCTGCTTCTTTCGAATAATCGGAAGGCTTGTTGTCTTCCAGCCTCAGCAAATGGTGCGCAAACGTTAACAACACGCCGTTCTGTGTATTGTCCGAAATTGTACTAAATGATGAGTAGGCGATTTTAAGTGAATACTGATATGCAGTATTGAATACAAAAGAGACGGAGTAGAAAACAGAAACTATGGCAAGTGCCGAAATAAAAACGACCCTGTATTTTATTTTTATAATCATGTCTTTTTTCATCAGAGCGAGTGTCATCATTGCCACATATAGAAAAAATGCAATGATAACAAATTTATCAATTGCCAGTTTATATCCACCAATGATATTTCCGACAAGTTTTGTCTGTGTAAGATCCCATGGATACAAAATCGCTCGTCTGATAAGAATGACATAGTGTTCTGCCAGTCCAAATATAAAAATGAACGTTGACATGACCGCAGATGAAATCCTGAAAAAAGGGAGAAAGAACAAAATAAGATATGCCAGAAGCAAAATGAAATAGTTCGGAAGAAAATTCCACTTAAGATTGTCCCACCAAACAAACTCGACGATCAACGTCTGGTCAAAATTCTGTAAAAAGGCCGATAGTGTCTGCAATACGATTACACCCAATGCCGGCAGAAGCAAAACGCGAAGCAAAGAGATGAGAAAAACATTTCGATCAATACCAAATATCTGTTGCTTGACTAAGTTGTCAGACGAAGACATGGTTGCCCCCCTATTCCGAACTTCCCAAAATCAGGTTTTTTACTCATTTATTTCTTCTATAAAGTAATACTGTAACTCCCGATATTCTTTCAATATTTCTTCAAGATTTTCCGGTTCCTCTTTATCGTCTCTGGAATAAAATACACCTTCGTTATCCGTATATCCATAAGCGGTAATTACCGGCATTTCATTGAGTGCATCCAACAGGAACGAATAATAAGGCTCGTCCTCGACACCGGCGATGTCCGAAAGTAATGCCGGAATATAATTTGTGCTTATGTATTCCGATTCGATGCCGGCAAGAACGGATTCGGACAGATCGTAATTAGCCCAGATCAGGAGAGGCGTAGTATACTCCCGAAGCATCGGATCCAGTGACATATTGGAAGAATTGTCAAAAATGTATTCGGCAAAGCCGTCGGCAATATTCGGGTGATGATCCCCCAGAAAAACGATAACAACCGGATCTTCGATACCTTCGAAATAGCCTATGAGCTCCTCGAGTGCCTCATCCGATTCGCGGAGTACCGACATGTATTGCTCAGCCTCCGGAAATTCTTTTTCTGTCAGAATATCTACCGACTCCGGGAGATTTTCCGTCTCATCATAGCCACCATGATTTTGCATTGTGATGAGGTATTCGAAAACAGGCGTTTCCGGGCTAACTGCCAGTTGCTCTTCATATCTGTCAATCATAAAGTCGTATGCCGCAGAATCAGAGACAAAATTGCGGACGGTCTCCGGATTCTCGAAAGAATCAATTGAGTAGAAATCAGAAAAACCCATGTTGGGAAAAACATTGTCCCTGTTCCACCCTTCCGGTGAAAACGGATGAATAGCCATGGAAACATATCCGGCATCATTAAAAACGGAGGGCAGCCCCTTCACTTCGCCGTTAAAATACTGAATGAACGGATAGGAACCCAAAGGGAAAAAGTGCATCGAATATCCGGTCAGAACCTCAGTCTCTGTATTGGGAGTACCTCCGCCCCATACCGATACGCAAAGAGTCTTTTTGATTACATTATCACCGGATAATGACCTGAAGAAAGGGAGCACATCAACACTTGTAGCAAAGTCAGAGGAAGATTGAAGATCGCAGAAAGACTCGTTGATAATCACAAAAACGTCCGGCTGCTCTCCGTCCGGAACGATGCTCTTTGGAAGAGCTTCCTGCTTTTCGAGTAGCTTCTCCGCGTCTTCTTGAGAATACCCGTCCGGTTTAGATATGGATCCGGCTTGTAATTGATACGATAAATTAAAGAGCACACCATTATACATATTATCCGAAATCGCCGTGAACGGCACAAAAAACATTCCGAAAATCTTCTGTGCACGATAGTTGTTCACAAAACCGGCAAAGTAAAAAAACGTGCAGGCAAAAACGATAAATAACGACAGCAACCTCTTTTTCAGCTCTATGGGGTATTTCTTTGATATGAGCGACACGGCAATCATCAACACGAAAATCGCAACGGAAAACAACACGTATCGATCCAGTCGGAATCGGTATCCTCCTGCGATTTCACTCACCAGTTTGATCTGAAAAAGATCCCATGGATATATGATTGACCTTTTATACAATATGACATGATATTCGGCTAAGCCAAAAAGAAAGAGAATGGCGGTCAGAACGATGGATGTCACTTTGAACTTTGGCAGGAAAAACAAGATGGCGTAAAAGAAGAATAAGAGCAGATAATTGAAAATGAAGCGCGGTCCCAACTCGACAAGCCACCTTGGCCAGTAATAAATTGACTGATCTCTGACCTGAAGAAACGGAGAAAGAGATTGGAGAAGTATTACTCCAAGTGCAGGTAATAATGCAAGGCTGAACAGCGACCGGATAAGCGATCTTCTATTATCTTCGATGCCTTTCCATTTCACATGAACCTTCCGAAAGATGTTTTTCATCTTGCTCTTGATTTCCTCCGTATTTCGAGTAAACTTGGATAATAATAATTCTCGGGCGTTTCTATATTTCAGAGTACGATGTTAGCACAATACCGGATTCTGTTCAATCTTCCTTCCCATCGGACAGGCTGCAGAAAACTGATTTTTGCCTGATGACCTGTTTCATATTTAACCTATATTGTTTATAATATCGATAGACTGTTTTAGGGGGCGATTGTTTGAAACCTGTTCATGCTTTTCTCGGGGGTGTCCATCCAAAGCCAAACAAGAATACGGACGTCCTCCCTTCTATTCGCCTCAACGATTTTCCTGAAGTTGAAATCTTACTTCAGCAGCACATCGGTCCTCCGTGCGCTTGTGTAGTCGCACCGGGGGATTATGTTTATGTCGGACAATTGATCGGCAAGGCGGAACATCCGATGGCCGTTCCGATCCACTCGAGCGTTTCCGGCACCGTTAAAGAAATTCATTACGTTGTATCTGCGATCGGCGCTCCGGTCGAATCAGTAAGGATCGAGTCGGATATGAAGTTTAATATGCTTCCGTCTCTTTCCTGCCCGGTAATAAATTCCAAGGAAGAATTCCTTGCTATGGTTCGTTCTTGCGGTCTTGTCGGGCTCGGAGGCGCAACGTTTCCGACACATATCAAGTTAAGCCCCCCCAAGGGCAAAGAACCGGATCTCCTTTTGATCAATGCCGCCGAATGCGAACCGTATATTACCTCCGATTATCGCCTGATATGCGAGCATCCCGATCAAGTCATCGACGGAATTCTTGCTGTCATGAAGTGGATCGATATCCCGAGAACAATTATCGGATTTGAAGATAATAAGCCCTTTGTACAGAAGATTTTTTCACACGAACTTGGCAAAAGAGTTTTCAAGACCGGTGAAAAGAGCGACATCCAAATTCGTTCCTTGAAAACAAAATATCCGCAAGGCGCAGAAAAAATGCTGATATATTCTCTTTCCGGCAGGAAAGTCCCTACCGGCAAGCTTCCCCATGATGTTCGGGTTTTGGTGATGAATGTGACAACCGTCTGCTTCATCGGAAGATATATGAAAGAAGGCGTCCCATTGGTCCGTAAACGCATTACACTCGACGGCAGCGCGCTGAACACTCCCGGCAATTTCAACGTCCCGATCGGCGCGAAAATTAAAGATGTAATTGCCGCCGCCGGAGGTACGCGAGAAGAGCCCCGTAAAATTATCATGGGCGGACCGATGATGGGTGTTGCCCTTGATCGTGACGACTGCGGCATCATTAAGGCAAACAATGCCATATTGGTTTTTGGAAGCAAAGAAACCAAGATTCCCGCCGAATCGCCTTGTATCCGCTGCGGCCGATGTGTTGCCGCTTGCCCCATGAATCTGATGCCAACCGGCATTGACCAGTCAACACGGGCACGCGACTTAAACGGACTTGAATTTTTCCACGTAATGGATTGTATTGAGTGCGGTTGCTGTACTTACGTCTGCCCGGCGAAGCGCTTTTTGACACAGAGCATTAAGAATGGCAAGGTATTCGTCAAGGCGGAAAATGCCCGCCTCGAACGTGAAAAGCAACTGGTTACTTCTTTGGCAGGTTCTTTGCCGGGAAAGGAGGGGCAGTCCGGGAAGCAGGATCAATGATCCGTTTACCCATTCTGCACATTAGACGCCCATGAAACTAGAGGTCTCAAACTCTCCTCATATACGGGATCGCGCAACCACCGCCTCAATCATGCGCGATGTACTCCTTGCTCTTTGTCCTGCCGTAATCGCTTCCGGGATTATTTTCGGTCTCCGGGCGGTGCTTATGATTCTGGTATCCGTATTAAGTTGCATGATTTTCGAGTATCTCGCTCGCAAAATCATGAAAAGAGAAAATACGCTTTTTGATTTGTCTGCGGTGGTTACCGGCGTGCTACTCGCGTTTAACCTACCGCCCACCCTGCCTGTTTACATGGTGGTCATCGGTGCTTTTTTTGCGATCGTTATCGTAAAGCAGATGTTTGGTGGTATTGGTAATAATTTTGTTAATCCGGCACTGACATCGAGAATCTTTCTTGTCATTGCCTTCCCGAAGGCGATGACGCTCTGGTCCGCTCGAGAGGGTGCTTTTTCTTTTCTCAAGTCGCTTTCGGGCGCAGATCTTGTCTCATCCGCGACGCCGCTGGCAGCACTGCGTAATGCCAGTGCCGATTTGGTTTCGAGCGCAACTCCGCTTCAGGACAATTACACGTTACCCTCTTTGCTTAAACTTTTTCTCGGAGATAAGGCCGGCAGCATCGGTGAGGTCTGCATTCTTGCACTTCTGATCGGAGCGGCATATCTTCTCGCTCGAAAAGTGATCGCCCCATGGATCCCGCTGGCGTATCTGGGTTCTTTTACCCTGATGGTTATGCTATTCGGGAACACTTCGTTTTTCGAGACCATTATAGAAGACCCTCTCTCGGTTTCCGCATGGGAAACCGCATTATTCGAACCAACGTACATGCTTTTATCCGGCGGTCTGATTCTCGGTGCTTTTTTCATGGCAACCGACTATGTCACGTCACCGATTACCCGCAGA
>Ga0209373_10005057_pt1 | contig 10989 bp, 10 predicted proteins | sample Higcelweek5metaG_FD_187173 | JGI IMG/M metagenome (GOLD analysis project Ga0209373, IMG submission 187173) | Freshwater pond sediment microbial communities from the University of Edinburgh, under environmental carbon perturbations - High... | ecosystem: Environmental > Aquatic > Freshwater >... | reverse complement strand
ATAAATCTGATGTTTCTAGAGATATAACTTGATATGTAAAACCCAATCAAAATACTAATAATGAATATGGCCGAAAGAATCACTAATAACATTTTTGACGCTAACAGGTAATCGTCCTGGCTATGATTCCTTGCATCATCTGCACCCTTGTTATTAATTTCTATCATTTTACTCGAATTGCTTGTACATGTTTCAAACAGTCCGGCGGTTTCGTTCACGATTTTTATCGCGTCGTCATCTTTCCCTGCGTCCACCAACTGTATGGCTTTAGCTTGCAAGGGGATGTATTTATTCCAGTTCTCGATCAGCAACTTGTATTGCTCTGACTCTTCTTGCGAATTAATAAGCTTTTGATAACTCGTTGCTGTTGATTCGAATTTCTTTAATGCTTCATCGATATTATTTATGCACCTTGCCTTGTCATCTTTCGACTTGGTGGTGATGATGAAGTTGAGATAACGCCTGGTTGTTAAGATCTCCGCGTTTAATTGCCCCGATAACTTCACCGATTGCAGGTATTTATCTGCAATGTCTTTCATGTTGTTGTTCTGTGAATTCATCTGGTACATGTTGTAGATTCCCATACCGATGGATAACAAGATTATGGCCGAAAATCCAAGAATTATCTTGGTCCTGATTTTTAGATTTTTCATACGTCGTTTAAGATTAATTTAATTACTATCGTGTGTTGTGGAATATTCGTTAATTCAGCTCCGCGTCGGCCATGGAGAACACCTTGTTGATGTCGAGTATCAGCACGAAGCTCTCGTTGCGGCGGATGGAGCCGACGATGAAGTGGGCGTTGTCGCTGAAACCCATCTCGGGCAGGGGCTTTATCTCCTTCCGGTTGATCTCTATCACGTCGTTGACGCTATCGGCTATCGCGGCTATGGTGCTGCGGTGCTCCGCCTCGCCGATCTCGAAGATGATGATGTAGTACTTCTCCTGCTCGCCGCCCGTGATGTTGAACTTCTGGCGGGTGTTGATAACCGGGAGCATGTCGCCCCTGAAGTTGATGATTCCCATGATGTGTTCCGGTGTCTTGGGCACCCGCGTGATGTGCTGCTGCTCGTGCACTTCAAGCACGTTCGACACGTCGACGGCAAACTGTTCCTGCCCCAGGACGAAGGTTAAATATGTCTCGTTATCCATGATTAGTGTGATTTTATTGGTGATATACTGTGTGTCGTGTTATGCAGTCATCTCGCTCCAGAGCTTGTCGGTGTCGAGCAGCAAGGCTATCGAGCCATCGCCCAGGAGGCTGGCGCCAGAGAGGAATTCAATGTCGTAAAACGTCTTCCCCAGGGGTTTTATCACGGCCTGGTACTCGCCGATGATGGTGTCCGTCACGAGGGCGTACTTCTTGTTCAGCTTCTTTATTATCACGATCTTGTCGGTTTCCGAATCGCGCAGCGTGGCGCCGGGGTTAAATTTCGTGCGGAGGTTGATGAAGGGTATCAGCTCGCCGTTGAAGTCAAGCACGTTGTTCTGCTTGTTGACGATGTGCTCGCGAAGTTCGATGATACAGGAGTCGATGTCTTCCACGGGGATGGCGTACGTTATGTCGTCGGCCTCCACGAGCAGGGCGTTGATTATCGAGATCGTCTGCTGGAGCTTGATGATGAAGCTCGTTCCCCTCCCGGGCGTGCTTTTTATCGAGATCTCGCCCCGTATCTCCTTGATTTTCTTCAGGACGATATCCATCCCCACGCCACGGCCGGATATGTTGCTGACGTTCTCGGCCGTCGAGAAGCCCGGCAGGAAAATGAGTTCGATGATTTGTTCCTCCGTCAAAGTGGCATCGGGAGCCACGAGGAGCCGCTTCTCGGCCTTTGCCAGCACCTTTTGTGGATCTATCCCGTTCCCGTCGTCGCTTATGGTGATGTGAACGCAGTTGCCAACGGTGACGGCGTCGAAGCTTACCACCCCCGTCGACGGCTTCCCCGCGGCCCCGCGCGCCGATGGCTTCTCTATGCCATGATCCACGCAGTTGCGGATGATGTGCATGATGGGTTCCCCTATAACGTCTATGATGTTCTTGTCCAGCTCCGTTTCTTCCCCCGCCGTCTCGAAGCGTATGTCTTTCCCCAGTTCTTTGGAGAGGTCGCGCACCAGGCGCTTGAACTTGTTTATCGTTTCTAGCAGCGGCACGAGGCGTATGCTCAGCGTGTTGTTGCTGAACATCTTCGACAGCTTGTCTATCTTCTCGGCCGATTCCATAGCCTTCGTTTCATTCCCTTTCTGCAACGCGAGTTTCAACTCCGATTTGGTGGTCACCAGCTCGCTCACCAGGTACATCAGGGTGTCGAGTTTTTCCGAATCGACGTGAATGCGGTTTTTCCCTTGTTTTTTTGTCGCCGACGCCGGGCCCTCTTTCTTCAGTTCTGCCACGGGTGCGTTGTCGGCTGTCGCGCCTTCTCCCTCTTCGCCATCCCGTTGCATTGCACCACTCGCAGCCCGCTTTTCTGCCTTGTTGTATTCTTCCTGCTTGAAAATGTCGTGGTCGGCTATCTTCGTTACCTCGAAACAACCCGGGGCAAAGAGCAGCGCGTTCTCGATGTCGTTGAAGTCTTTCCCCGTTGAAAGGTAAATGCTCCAATATTGCATATCATCTGTCACAATGGGAGTTTCACAAAACCTGTAGTCGCCCAGAGCAAAAACCATCTCGAACGTATTCGTCAAATCCGTGGCCGAAAGTTGCTCCTTGTCGTTCGTGTAATAAATGATATTCCATGTCGCAACAGATTTTTCGCCCGGTTGCAGCTCGCCCGGTTTCTCCTCTTCTTGGTAATCGCCCTTGACTTTTTCGATATGATCTAGTATTTTGATGTGTTGCTCTGCGTTCCTGGCCTCGGTGCAGAATTCGTCCACGAGCAGTTGCTTCAGGTGGTCGCTCACGGCAAACGACAGCTCGATCAATCTCGAGTTAACCTTCCGTTCCCCGTTCCTCACGCTGTCGTACAGCGATTCCAGCTCGTGAGTTATCGAAACCACTTTCTCGAAGCCATACATGCCGCTCGATCCCTTGATGGTATGCATTATCCTGAAGGTCTGGCTCACCAGTTCCTCGTCTTCCATCTCCTTCTCCAGCTCGATGAGAATATCATCAAGCTTCGAAAGAAGCACTTCTACCTCGGATATAAAATCCTGTCTTAACTCGCTCAAATCCATATCTGTATTGTTTTGTGTCGCTACTCGTTATCCAGGTCGTCTCGTCGCTTTTCCGACAACAAGTGGGGTTTATGACTTCTTGCGTTTTCGATGTCTCTCGCGAGTTCCTCTTGCAGCTCTCTTGTGTTTATCAACTCCTTCTGTCCCGCCTCGACTATCATTTTGATGTATATCCTGTCGGGGCGGTACGTTATTGCGATTACCTGGGTGTTGGGAGAATCCCGTATGTACTTGGCCATGTACTTGAGCTCCATGTCCTGCATCATGAGGTTTAGTATTATCACATCTGCGAAATACCTGTTGTACATGCCCACGAACTCTCTCACGCTGTATGCTTCCCCTATGACATTCACGCCGTGCTGCTCCAAGTAACGTTGTATTCCAGCCCGTATCGTCTCGTCTCCTTCTATTATTATCGCCTTTATTGTCTTCATGATAGGGTGTGTAGAGTAATCACCTGTAATTAAGCTATGTCCTTTATTAAACTGGCGCTGTGATTTTAGCTTTATCCCTCGTTTGCAGCCTGTTATAGATCACATGACCAATGACATAAAAGATCTTCCCCGGAGGGTATTATCATTAGCTATTAAACAAATGTATTTAGATAAACTTGTCAATGGATTGCCCAAAGTGAGGGAATACCCTCATTACATTTGGTAATAAAAACAAGCAGGGCGCGACAGTTGTGTTGCGAATGGCAAGCAATGCAGCCGCCTCGAGATGGCGGCATTGTGCTACCCGCGATGCGGTGAGAAACCGATTTTCACTTTTAGCCACCGCGGCTAAAACATCCCACGTATTCCCCTTTCAAGAAGAGAATTCCGTATTGATAAAAACCTAATGCTAAGAGTTTTGGATTCCGCGTGATGGTTATTATGCTTGGCTAAGTCCTATGAATGACAGCAAAGCTGCCCCAACGGGGCAAAAGCATCAGCCTTGCTATACTTGTTGCGTCTCGCCCTTCAACAGCTCCCGTGGTGTATGACGCAAAAATGAGCACGAGGTTCAAGCCTCCCCTTGAAGGGAAATTTAGGGGGATGTTTGGTTTTAAAAGCGGGTTCACGGGGAACCCCGTTGCCCCGTGCCGGGCGAATCCGCTGGTATGCTCCCGTTCTACCGGGGGCTTCGCCTCAGTTTCAGGTTAAAGCGTCTCAAGAAAGAAACCTCCAGCCGTCCCGTTGCCAGCATGAAGTCGCAATCTTCAATGCTGTTCAGCGACAAGATGCTTCCCACGAACGACAGCCCCAACGACCACTTCTCCCGGTTGTATCCTGCCGAAAAACGTGGTAATGCCGATATGTTCACGTCGAGTTGATCGTCGAAAAACGGTTTCAAATGCTGGTTGCCAAGGTTTGCCCCCACGCTCAGCGAGCCGTTGATGAGCCAATATCTCGAAACAACCCAGTTGTAGGCGTAACCAGCGTTGAATCCCCACTGGTAACTGTTGAACACTCGCTTCCCGTCATGAATGAACGAACTGTCCGACGTTATCTTGGAATGATACATGCCGTAGCCCAGCAAGAAACTACCCGCCGACTTCAGCTGTTTCTCGTCCTGCTGGAATGCCGCGCGGTACGAGAATTTCTTGCTGTTAAAAACATATTGACCAGATATAACCCATTGTGAGAATTTCATGTCGGGGCACGTGGCGTCTTCCACCGCCAGGTTCTCATCGTCGATGTGGAACCCTTTGTACTGCTGGAAGTAAATATCTACCACGACCCTCGACCAATACTTGTGAAACTGGAAGTCAAACGCTTTCGTCTCCTCGAACCGCTTGTCGTGCTTCGACCCGAGGGTTTGCCCGTAATTAATGCCCAGCAAAAAATCCTTGTACAACACGCCAATTCCTTCACCCAGGGGATTGTTGGGCACATAATCGAGCATATCTGTCTCGTTCGACAACTGGATAATGTTGTAAAACATGAACCCCTTGACCGATAGCTTCCGCTCGTAATCGCACACGTAACTACTATCGGGCCGCGAATATGCCGCTTGCGTGGCGACGATGAACAATAAAAATATGCGCGTTATCCTCGGCAAAATATCCGTGTTATCGTTAATCTTTTCGCATCAAGATGCTGTTCACTGCCAGGCATCTTCCCCTTTTCTATTTGTTCTGTATCTGCATGCGGGAGACTTGAATCCTATTCTTTCTCCTTCAAATACGATTCCAAGATCCCCCTGCCTGTTTTAAACAACTCGTCGTCAAATCTGACTCCCAGCAGGGGCTTGGTGTTTACAACCTTGTTCCCTTCAATGTCATCTATTGTTTTTGTCAACCATTCCGCGTTGCTCAACCGGTTTCCGACCAAAGCCATGACCCTGCGGATATATTCGAAATCTTTCTCCGACAAATATCCCGTGTTGGCCTGCTCGAAATTCAATGGATTGACTCCCAGCTCAAGTTCTGATTCCCGTTGGGCTATCCGTATAATTTTCTTCATCACCAGCGCTATTCTTTCCTGCGATTCCAAACCTTTCCCGATTTTATAAAGTTAGTTTTCCATTACTAGCAGCAATATACCGATAATTTACTACTGTTGGTTTAATCTTTGTATTCACTGTCGATTTTCATGCAATGCGTAACGATAATAGATGTCAATATTGTATCCCGGGTTAAAAATCAAACTCTCTTCTTAAGCCCTAGTACCATTTCCTTGTCCGCATCCGACACTTTATTCGACTCGCGTATCTTCTGGATAGCTTTATGTATCGTCCAGGCATCGAGCCGCGATTGGCTGATAAACGCGGTCACCTTCCCCTTGTCAACGCAGAACAAAACACTCAGCAACCAGGCGTTCGCTATCCTCACGTAATAATCCGTTGATGCGACAGAACCAGACACGGCAAGGATTTCATCTACACGCGCGCTGCTGTTGTAATACCAAAGTAGCAACACGAGCCCAAACCGTGCCTCCCACGCATTCTCGCCCCGGGCCATTTCTTTCGCGGCCGAGTAGAATGCATCGTGATTGTTTTTCACCACATTTTTAATCGAGCAAACGAATAAATCACACGCTTCCCAGTTATCTATCTTCGCGGCATACGCAGAAATATCTTTAAACGATTCTTCGAACGAGTTGTATTCCCGGAATCCCAGGATAAACCCCAGTATCAACGTCTCTTCATGAACATTGCTCGCCCACAGGCTCGAGATCAACCGGGGATCAACGTCTTTTGCGCTGTTTTCCCTGGCGATACGCCTTAGTACGGGAATCTTCACCCCCATGCAATTGACTCCGGGGATGATCTTTCCCTTGAAACGCTTGTACGAATCATCGGCCGAATCGACCAATGTTTTCTGCAGGTCAGTATATTCCATTTCGAGTTGTTGGCGCCCGTGTCACAGTTGTGTCACAGCATGTTTTTCTCTATCAAGTCAAGAACCGTGTACCTCCTGTTTTCTAACTCGTGTTTCAATACCGCTTCCACTATCGCGTTCACTCCTTTCGCATAAGATTCGTGTCCCAGTACCTTCGTCTCTATCGTCACCTCGTCGCGTCCATCTTTAATCACAATCTTGTGATACGCGTGCCTCTCCAGGTATTCCCGGGGGATACCTATTTCCCCCTGTTGTACCCCTGGATCTCTCACCGACACTACCTTGTCTACCGGGAATTTCAACGAGCGGGCAAAGGCGTACGCCGTTCCGGGTTCCGTTCTCTTCGCCGATTGGTGAGATTCCGTTATCGAGATCTCGTAACCTGCGAAACTCCCGCCGTTCGCTTTCAGCATATGCAGTGTTTTCAGCACCAGGATCGAGGTGTTGGGACAAACAACAAGGGGGAAAGCCGGCGTCATCGTTTCTGTCTCCAACCCGGTAGAAAGTTCCACGAACACCGATTTCGTCCTCTCGCAGAATTCTATGCATTCCTGCAACTGTCGTCCCGAACCTGCATGTACAACTACCGCTTGCTCGTTCGATGACTGGTCGGGCATTTCCCATTTTAATATCTCACCCGCTTGCAATGATATCGAGGATGTTACTATCGCGTTTGCTAGCTTCCCCGATCCTACAACATATATTTTCATCCTTCCCTCCTGGTTTTTTGTCCTGGTTTTTTTGTCCTGTTTCGCACACGTCTATATTGCAGCAACGCCCGTAGAGACGCAAGATCTTGCGTCTCTCTCATCCGGTCTATTTGAGAGGTGAATATTTTGTTTCATCATTACATTATCTATTCAGGGTAATGGCTGGCCAAGAAGATAATCTCATCCTAGACGATCATTTATAGGAATTCAAAAGTAATAAATATTCGAAAGAAAGGCTTTTAGGGGAAAGATATTATTTCGTTCTATGATGATTGGTATGAATCGCAATTTTTTTATCGTTATAATACCGTCTGTTTGACGAAATGAATTTTCATAAAGAAACGAAAAACAATATATTACATACAACCTATCCTAAATCCTCTTCCAAAAGAGAGGGGAGAAATAGCCTGGGCTTCCGCACGAGACTGGCTGTTTGATGTCAGCGCCAGATGGGGTTTTCATGATGCATAACTGGAAGGTGTTGCCATTCGCATCTCCACAAGTATGCCAGAAGAATCAATTCTTCCATATATTTATATGCAATATTTTCTATGAGCACCACGTTTGATGATTTCTTTCTATAACCAATAAAATTAAACTTGTAGTTCATGAAAAAAACATCATTATTGATGGCTACGTTTGCCATTATCGTTATCGGAACAACTGCACAGGAGCAATTAACTTCTCGTTTGGCGAAGACTTCTTCTACCTATGGTATCAAAACGACCAGCTTGGGGTTGAATCCACTGTTTGAAGATAATAAATCGGATAATTTGCTGATTTATGATGCTGGTTTAAATAATAGCAAATCAGCTCTATTGAAATCAAATAGCTCGACGAAGTATCTTGTAGATTCGTTATACTATTACACGACAATCCCTGAAAACAATTTGACGAAGCAAGTAAACGCGTATGATTCGAATGGTAATCGTGTAGAAGAAATGTATTCTGAGAGGAATGCCGATTCGATAAGCTGGACAGAATCGTACAAGTATACTCGATCCTATGACTCGAAAGGGAACCAAACTGAAATTGTCACATATGAATGGGATACGTTGTCTGGTGTTTGGATTATGAATGGGAAATATACCTATGTTTACGATTCGAATGATAACCTTATTGAAGAAACAAACTTAATATGGGATGCAAACATCTTAAGCACAGGATCTAATAAACATTCGTTTATATACGATTCGAATAACAAAATAATCGGATATTCATCTTATACTTGGAGTCCAGACTCAAATTGCTGGACTCCATTATCAAAATACACGGTCACATATAACCCTGCGGAAGATCAGTATGAATACGAAGTGAGCCGTTGGAATCCAGGGTTCAACACATGGTCGACAACGGAAAAATTCATTACGACATACAATTCGAACGACAAACTCATCGCAGAATCGCATTATCAATGGGTTGATTCCTCAGATATTTGGGAAGAACAGTTAAAAGACACGTTATCGTATGACTCGGAAGGAAACCTCATCGATAAAACTGAATTATCTTGGAATTCAGATTCCAAATGCCTAATACAATCTTCAAAATACACCTACTCCTTCGATTCGGATGGAAATAAGACAGAGTACGCGTATTATAAATGGGATATTTCTTCCAGCAAATGGGGGCAATATGAGAGGCTAACATATAATTATGATTCAACCGGGAACTGTTCTACCTCTTATTACTGGAATGGAATTGACACTAACTGGTGCAGTATGACAAAATATTTTTATTCTAGCCACGCTGTAACAACCACGGCAGCAGAAAACATCTCTTCTGATGATATGCAATTGTACCCCAATCCTGCAAGCAGTATCGTGACCATTACAACAGGCGAACAAGCACACGTGGAGATGTTCAATATCTCTGGGAAACTTGTTAAAACTGAAACGTCGACAGGTATGCTTGAAATTCAACTCGATGACCTTGCCCGGGGATTATACTTGGTTAAGATCAGCTCAAGCACTGGAACGTGCGTAAAGAAACTTCTCGTAAAGTAAGGTTCAAACATAAATATCTGACTGGGAGATGTGGCACTTCCTTGTTTGCTCATTCCCGCAAGTGTTGCCTTGCTCACTTGCGGGATAAACAAGCCGCTCATTCAACGAACCGGCTTTTTCCTGTTGTCTGGTTTGTATACTTCTATGTGAAATCTTGCGTCTCTAATCGTTATCCTATGCTATTCCCCTTGTTTTAACGATGCTACTTTTATCCGTCAATTGATTAATTTGTTTTTATCGTTTTTCTTCTAAATCATTAAGGCATTGTTGTCATAGTTAAAATATTAGTCAATTTTATTGCCATTAATAGTGTAACTAGCTTGCGCTCCTAATCCTCCTGACCGGCTATAATAACTAATGCTATCTTTTGCGGGGAAGAATGAGATTTGGATTTTGGGTATACCATCTCCCTCTGTCCAATTATAGCTCCAGCCTGCATTTAGTTTAAAAGTTTCTATGCTTGAACCATTGTAATTCGGTATTATTTGTAGTTCATAACCACTGCTTTTGCTTACCGATAATGTATCAGTTTTTTCAATATGATTGGAGCTATCGCTCTTATCAATGTAATTGTAAACATTGGTACATTTGTATTTGCCTATCACGTAATTGCGATAATCGTAAAAATAATTCACTGTATCCCAATTATTTTTTGAATCAATTATTTTGACAGAAAATGATAATGTATCAGTTACCGATGTCACAAACGATCCTGAGCCACTATTCTCTTTGGGAGATATCCACTCATATTTATAATTCGATTGTGTGTTTTCTAATTTGTAATACAATTTTGCCCCATTCGTGTTGAATGTGATAGAATCAACTTTGAATTGAATATTTAAGTCTACATATGTTTCCTTGTCTTCATCTTTTTTGCAAGAAACTAAAAGTAACAGACTAAAAAATAATAACGAATTTCTCATGATAATAATGGTTTAAGGTAATAGTAAAATTAATTTTAAAATTTATAGATGTGTGTTGATCTGCAAAAGTAGAAATGTCACCTCGTTTGCTTGTATTATTTTTTTTATTTTCCTTCAATCTGTATAACAATGACCTAGTAATGGGAAAATACTTGTTGTTGTTTTGTATGTCCTAGATATAATAGAGAATTCAAAAATAATAAATATTCGAAAGAAAGGCTTTGGGGGAGAGAGATTAATTTCGGAATATTTATGGGATTATCGGCGGCTATATGTTGGTTTGATGTTCGTTCTCTATATCATATGCTATTTTGTTTACATACCCGTCAGATCTTTATAATGCAACCCAGGTTAGCCCGTGGCTCTATTCACCGCGATGTTGGGCTGAAGCCAGCCGTCGAACACCGCACGAATTACAACTACAGCTCAACGAGGAGGAATTCAAGTCGTATTTTTCCACTGTAGCATACATGTTGTAGAAAGTATGTCTGTGAAAATTTCATGGAGGCTAAAACTGATGATTTGATGCCCGTGAAAATTTCATGGAGGTTAAAACTGATGATTTGATGCCTGTGAAAATTTCATAGCGGTCAAAACTGACGATTTGATGCCCGTGAAAATTTCATGGAGAGCAAAACTGATGATTTAGTATCTGTGAAAATTTCATGGAGGCTAAAATTGACGTTTTGATGCCTATGAAAATTTTAGAGGGAGATGGAGCGTAGAGGCAGATTCCTTTATTTTTCATCATAGATGCGTGTTTCGATGATTTTGAAATATGAGTTTACTGCTCCTGCAAGTGCCGCACAGTACACTTGTCGAAACATAGATGAGGTTGTTCCCGCTTGCCTTGTCTC
>Ga0209373_10005056_pt1 | contig 10990 bp, 17 predicted proteins | sample Higcelweek5metaG_FD_187173 | JGI IMG/M metagenome (GOLD analysis project Ga0209373, IMG submission 187173) | Freshwater pond sediment microbial communities from the University of Edinburgh, under environmental carbon perturbations - High... | ecosystem: Environmental > Aquatic > Freshwater >... | reverse complement strand
AGGGCATTGGCTGGAAAGCAATCTGACCGCCGAGCAGCGTGAAAAATTACAGCGGTTCATGGGCACTTGATTATAAAATCAAACGCCCCAATTTTCAATTTTGAGACCGGGGATTCCGGAAAAATGATCCATATTGCTGGTGACAAGGATCGCCTCTTCGGTAATCACGGAAATACAGATGTGGCTCAGATGCTTCCGCAATCTCTCCAGCAGGGGCGGAGAGGTCCCTTTAATCATGTAGGAAGCGATATCGGTACCGAGCATATAAAGAGCCATCAGGAAAGCTTCCTTTCCTATGTTTTTTGTGCTGCTGTTCGATTCATTTCAAAATCCGGAAAGGACGGCATTGAAAGGAATTTTTCCGCCCATTGCGGTGGAAGGAGCCAAAAGTTCATAAACGTTGCGATAGAGACATCATCCGCTTCTTTTCTGTCGTGCAGATGCATCATTGCCGGGAGAAACCATTAAGCATGAATTTCAGGGCGGCGGTGGCGTCTTCGTAGTTGGTTGAATGTCCGCCTTGTTCCCGTACAATGAGAAAAACTTTTCCGCCTTGTTTCCTGATTTTTTCAGCCAGCCGGATGGCACTTGCCGGGGGGATAATTTTATCATTCAGTCCGACCGTAATCGCCAGTGGCATCGTAATTCTTTCCGGAAAAAATTCCGCGGAACGCTTCACGTATTCAGAAACGGCGTTTTCATCTGTTTTGGAACCTCCGAATGATGTTGCGATCGCATCTTGAAAATTATCGTATTCCAAATGATTTGCATGCGGATTCATTGCGGCTGCGCCATCGATTAATTCGGGATGGAGCACACAGAATGTCAGTGTGGCGGTAGCGCCCATGGAAGCTCCTGTAAGATAAACTTTCCGAATACGATATTTCTGCTTCAGTTCCGTAATAATCTGAACGAGATCGGCTTCTGCCGCAGGACCCATCCAAGAGGTTTTTGGGCGATAATCAGCGGATACTGCTATCATTTTCTGTTTAGATGCAAAATCGCGAAACGCACGGCATTCAGAAAGGCGGTCAAAAATATATTGCTTCATATCACAACCATGTCCATGCAACCCGATTAGTAGATCATGTTCCTTCTTCGAATTGAATTTATTAGGAAGGATTACCATATATTTCTGAGTGGATTGGTCATAACTTGCGGTAAAAGTCACTTCAAAAGGTGATGCTTTCTCTGCGGGAAGATTGCCAAAACAGAAAATTGACAAAAGGACGATTATGCAAAAAAAAGACAAAAAGGCGATTGTTAGATAATTTCGTTTTTTCATGATCCTTGTCTTCATTATTTTTTGTGAAAGTGCCAATCGTAAAATTATTGCCACTCTTTATTGATATGCGTTTAGCTGTCCCCGATCATTCTTCGAGAAACCCTTCTTACTCCCAGATACGTCATCTATCCACAGGCGAAGAACGCATGAAAACAGCGTCTCTGATGGATAGTCTTTATCGTGATTTTCTTCATGCTTTTATCGCGATCTTCCCTTGAAACCAAAGGGGCTTTTGTGGCTATTTGGAAGAAGTTGCTGTCTCGTCAAAAAATGAGGAAACAGCAACTTTCCATTGGCTCGGTCTATCGTCTGGAATATGGCGGAGGACAAGGCCGCCAGTGGGGCGGAACAGGAGGCGGGCCGGGTCTACCCCAACACCAGCGGTTCCCGTAATAATACCAGCCCGAATAATACGGCACATAAACATTTTGGTAATAACCGTAGGTGTATGCGGGAACGGTCTGGACGATGACCGTCGGCTGTCCCGGTTCGTAAACAGTCTGTGCAACGGACTGTTGAACAACCACGGGCTGCTGATACTGCACGATAGTCTGCGTTGCCGCAACAGGCTGTACCACTACTGGAGTCGGTTGTGGTGCCACTACCACCGTTCTGGGAGCAAATATCGATCCGACAAGGTCAACGATATCCGAGGCCAGCCGGACGCCTCCGACGGTTCCTTTATAAGGATCACAGCTCCGTCCCCGATCTCCGCATTCCCGGGAGGGCGGAGCGCTTCGTCCGTCTTGGCCCATGATTCCAATTCCCGCAGTCAGGATTAATCCCGCAAGGATTCCCGATGCAATTTTTCTCATAATGACTCCTATTAGCTTTGGTTTCTTGTGAACTCGTTTTTTTGAATTCCTCACCCATCGGGACGACCACGATGGGTGAGGATTGGCTTACTGTTTAACGAGTCTGCCCCGGTCATAAACTTCTGTTCGAATTATCTTGCCTTGCTCATCATAGTAAATTTTCTGTTGCGAATTGTAGTCCTTTGCAAACACCTCCAATCGGACTTTCCCATTCGGATAATATTGGAATTTTTCCGTTCCCTTTGGTGTGCTCCGGGAAATCAGTTGTCCGGCTTCGTTGTATTCGTCAAAGCGGATGATTTTTGAAGCGTAGGCTCCGATTTCATATGCAGAGATGGAGTCTTCACTTCTCATTACTCCGTTGTCGAAATAACGGCATTCTGTCGTGATGTATGTTCTCGAAGCGCTGTCATACCGAATGGATTTCTCAAGTTTTCCGAGTGAATTGTATTTCTCATACACAAGCAGTCCATCGGGCAGAATATTCCCCCATTTGGGCGATTTGGATACATAGAGATACTGCAACTTTCCATCCGGGGCAAACTCTTCCTGACGCACATTCCCGTTTTCAGAACGGATAATTTTCTTGCGCGCTCCATTGTCGTAAAACTCTTCCAGGTCACATGCCAAATCGGGAATGGAATTTTTATAGGTGCACTTCAGCTTCCGTTTTCCGTTGGGGTAGTATTCCTCATGAAGGCCATTTTCATATCCGTTGACATAGTGACTTTTTTCGAGCAGTTGCCCGTTCGGATCATATTTTTGCATCTCGCCAGACAGTTCGGAAACGAATATGGACCCGTTCTTTCGCACGGCATAGTGTTCGATCGCCTTTACTTTGCCATTCGGGTAAGTAACGGTCACGGTGCCTTCCGGAAGAGCAAAGGGCGCACTGCATCCGTATCCATCGGGAACGGCTTTATAAAACACTTCCCGAATGCAGCCGTCAGCCTCGTTCGTAATCCATTTTCCGGTCTGAAGGTCTTTTGTATACTGGCCTTTCTCGTTCATCTTGCCGTCCGGATGGAAACGCTCACACAGACCGTCCTTCATCCCGTCCTTGTAATGCGTGTTGCAGCGAACTTGTCCATCGCTGTAATAATAGGTTTCTGTCCCGTACCGCTGACCATTTTTGTATTTGGCTTCGTAGGTCAACTCGCCGTCTTCGGAATAATGATATTCCTTTCCCGACAACACGCCGTTCCGGTATTCAACTTCCTCGGCAACCTGCCCGTTCGAGTGCGTTCGAATGGAGCTTCCGTGGAGTTTTCCCTTTTTGTATTCCTGCAGGAATCTTCCCCCGCCTGACCGGATCACTCCGGTAAACGGACGTGTCGAATTCACCTTGTAGACCATTCCGTTCCGTTCAACGGTGTCGCGTATCGAAATCACTTCCGGACTGCCGAAAAGCCAATAGCCAATTGACAGAACCGCAAGTCCCGCGAATATCACAAGAATATACCGGACTGCCGTAGGCTGGGCTTTGAATTTTTCCGTGATTTCGTGAACGACATTCTTGCCTCTGTCCTGCAGCGAAGAGCCGCAATTTTTCAACTCTTTCCCGCAGAACGGGCACCGGGTGCTGCCGGACGTGATTTTCTCGTTGCACGCCGGGCAGTTCATTTTTTCTTCAGACATATTTCTTGTCTCCTTTTCTTTTCGATGAGTTTATAATTCCACTCCGCAGAAAACCAGGATCGTCAGGATCAGCGCCCATCCTCCTAAAAACAGGGCAGCGTAAGTGCGGGATTTCGTGCCGTCTTTCCAGAAAGGAATCTGTTTTTCTTCGGGTGTCATCTTCCGGAAAGAGAGGACTCCGAAAATGCCGCCGGTCATCCCGGTCAACAGAAAGACAATCATGGGAATGGAGAAAAATCCGCCGATCATCAGTCCCAGGATTCCAATGGCTCCGAGGTTGGAGCCGATTGTGGAAAACCGGGAGGCTTTTTTCTTGGGCGGTGGAACGGTGGATGGCAATTCGCGTTTACAATGGACGCATTGGGTTGCTTCCGCAGGAATTTCTCCCTTGCAGAACGGACATTTCTTCTTTTCTTCAGACATTTTCTTTCTCCTTGTTGGAGTTTGTGTTGAGATCGGTCGGGGTTCCGGGCAACAAAAAGGGCGCACCCTGTCGTGCAACGTCAGAGGTACGCCAATACCCGATCTCCGCACAGACAGAATGCGCCCAAAGAAGCGCATCAAGTAAGCGAACGGAGATCACAACGGTAAAATTTGGCGTTTTCTGACGTTGGTCCTGCTTAAAGATACTATGATCTAAAAACTTTTTTCAAGGTTTGTTTTTTATGTCGTTTTCGGAATTCCCTTCCTTTCAGTTAGTGCGGGAAAAATAGCACGCGTTGACGGAAAATACAAGTAATTTGACCTGTCTTTTCCGGATTCCCTTTTATTTTGAGATCGAGCGGAGCAAGCCAAGGGTAGCGGCGACTCCGAGGGCGAATCCGGTCAGGAGTACGGCAAGCAATTCCTTGGGTTCCCGATCCGGTCTTTCAAAAAAGTCTTTCATAAATTCTTCTCCCGAATGTAGTGCTTGAAATAACCGGAACAGACGCCTTAACTCGTCTGCTCCGGGATGCATTGGAAATACGACAAGGGGGCATCAAGTCCTTGAAGCCGGGGTCTTCCGTCTGCGAGAGACACGCACAGTTTTACCGAAACGGAAGCCTTCCCCTGTGCCGGGAAGGTGGCGTACCTCCGAATCATGAAGCCAAACTCAATTCCAGAGCGAAGCCTGTTTGCCGTCCAAACCAAAACAGCGGGTCAGTTGCCGGTAAGAGTAATCCACCCTCGCCGGAGGATACTTCTTGACCGTCTCGGTAAAGGCGTTCAATAACGCCCAGCGGGTCGGCTCTTCGAACTCGGCGTGACGCGGCTTCCGGTATTCATGAAACACGGGCAGAATATCACTGGAATTGATCGCTCCCGTTTCGGCCGCCCGGACGATAATCGCACGGGCCTCGTTCTCATTGCGGATTGCAAGGATTTTCAAGTCTTCCAACACCGTTTCCAGCGTCAGGAATTCCTCTTCGAGTTCACGGACAGCCACATCGACCAGTTCGGTGAGTTCAATCCGACTTGTATGCCGACGCTTCAAAACCATCGAACCGCCAAAGCACATATTGGAACAAACCATGACCGAGACTCCTGCCGTCAAACCGACCGAGATACTCTTGTCATGGGAATTCCGCAGACCGATACAGCGAGTCCATTCCGAACTCGAACTCTTGTTGATTTTCATGACCCCGAAAAGTTTCTGTCCTTCCCGAGCCAGCCCGAACTGTTCTTCCGTGATCGTCCAGTTGTGAGCGTGGACAACCTCGCTTACAGCCTCAATCACCTCAATATGGGGAACCGGTTTCCAGCTGACCGTTGGGATCGGCGTATCCACCAGAGCCACTGTTTCGCGATCCACAAACCGACCGCCTCCGCTCATCATCAGATTCGACATTTCTTACCTCACTTCCTTATGAAATTTTTTGCATCGATTCGCATAGGCGCAATCCGCGCACGAAAAACTGGTTTCAGCCGGAAGAAATACGCCTTTCTGGACCGCTTCCTGCACCTTGTTGGCGAGGAATTCAAACCGGGCGAAATCCTCTTCATTGCGCCTTGTGTAATGGTTCTCCACACTCGGTGTCTTGGTCTTCGTCACCACATCGAACCGGAACAACGGCAGAACTCCATTCACCAGCTTATAGGCATACGTATAGATAGTTGCCTGCAAGTCCTTATCGGCCTTTCCATACGCCCATTTCGAGGCCGATGTTTTCCAGTCCACGATGCACGTATCCTTGCCGTCCGTTACAATGAGGTCATACTCGCCGATGAGGGGCATATCCAGTCCCGGCACCTCTATCGAAAAGCATTGAGCAACGTCCCGGATTGTGTAGTAATCCTGCCACGCTAGGACCGTCTCCCGGAGCATACGGAATCCCGTTTCGAGCAGGGAATCGTATGTCTCCTTGGGCTTGTAAACCAGATTCTCGGCGGCTTTCACTTCCGCTCTGAAAAAGTCCGCGAAAAGATCGTTGCCTTCCTTCTCCGGAAGACTCTGTCCCACCTTCGCCATATAGGCTTGGGCGGATAGTGCGGCATGGAAGGCGCGTCCGAAAGCGAAACAGGAACCCGTCCGTTCCGGAGGCGCGTGTTCGATATACTGGAAATAGAACTTGAGGCTGCACACGTTCAGATACGTGTTCAACGCGCTGAAACTCCAATGAGGATTCGCGCGTTCTCTTTCCACAATTTTTATCATGGCATCACGCCGCCTTTCCGCTGAGTTCGTCGATGGCCTTCGAACATTGCGTCCGGGTCAGCTCCTCCAGCGAGTTCACCCGATACCGAGCCTTGATCTGTTCGGGCGTGACTCCGTTCGTCCGTGCGAGGTCCAACAGAAATTTGATCTGCTTCGGACTTGCCGGACCATCCGCGTTTTTCTGCCCGGCTGGGGGATAGCCTTGACTGCCGTTTTTCGGACTGCTTTGAGGGGTGTTCTCCCTTGGAATCGTGGGCGTATTTCCGTGTAATTCCGACTCCACGGAATTCCGCACAAGATCGAATGTTTCATGAATCTTCTCATGAAGCTGATTCGAATTCAGTCCATCGGGCAGTTCCACCTCGATGGAAGCATGATACGACTGCGAAGAGTAATCGCTTTCCGCCGGGATTTTCTTTGAATACGATGCGTTCAATTTGAGCATAAAAAACTCCTTTCTGAATAAAAACTTGCAATATTCCGTATGTATGTTATATTTACAGTGAACACAAACACGGAAAGTGCTGTCTATGAAATTTGTATGGGATGACGACAAGGCTGAGATCAACCGGAGGAAACACGGGATTGGCTTTTCCGAAGCATCCACCGTCTTTTCAGACGAAGACGGTTTGCTGATCTACGATCCGGATCATTCGGAAAGTGAAGACCGTTTTGTTCTGCTCGGGATGAGTTCAGCCCTGCGGATACTGGTTGTTTGTCACTGCTACCGTGAGAATGACGAACAAATTCGGATTATTTCCGCGCGGAAAGCGACGAAAAACGAAACATCAACTTACAACGGGAGGAAATAACATGCGTAAAGAATACGATTTTTCGAAGGCGGTTAAGAATCCTTACGTTCGCAAGGTCAAAACCCCTGTTACGATCCGCGTCGATCAGGATACAATTGAGTATTTCAAGGCGCTTTCGGCAAAGGCCAATCTGCCTTACCAGACGCTGATCAATTCGTATCTGGCCGATTGCGCGAAAAAGAAACGAAAACCCGTATTCACCTGGTCATAAAGGTTTAGAAGCCGCTGACCATGCGGATACGTTCTATGGCGCGTTTGGCCTGAATGAAGTCTCGTTCCTTCTGTTTCTGGGCGAGCTGGACTTCCTTCACCTTGCGGCTCAGGTTATTGGACTCATCCAACGCTGCTTTGAGCTTGATCCGAAATTCCTCAATTGCCTGATTGAGTTCCTCCATCGGATGAATGCTGATGTTCTCGTTTTGGGCGGAAGGCTGTGCGTGGACAGTCTCGGACGTTGTGTTTGTTTCGACCATTCTGGGTTCCTCCTTGTTGGGTTGAATGGGGGGCTCTTTTTGTGGCTGATTCTTGCGGTAAAGAGGCATGGCGACATACTGCCCGATCCCGCCGGTTGCAACGACGGGATAGTAACCGTCGCAAGCCTCGATTTTCGTCTGCCCCAGCGACAACAGGCGCAGGAGAAGATTCTTGTTCAAATAAAGTGTAAAGTCGTCCCAGTTCCCCTCGAACGACGCGGCAATGCCGGTATTCATTTTGTTTGCATCGATCCGCAAGTTTTCCGGATCGGACATCGACAGTTCCACGATGTTGTGAGGCGGATTGTCAGGCACGTTCTTCAGTTACGTGAACAAATCAGAATACCTCAACGATTCCTCTGCTTGATTTTTCTCTAGTCCCGCCTTGTTGATATTTTGGGGAGCGGATAATCTTCCGGGCGTCGCGGCTCATACGGTCGGAAAGGTCCTGTGCGTAAGTGGCCAGAAGGATTTCCGCGTCCGGATGCTTCCCCAAAAACCAGGGAGGAAAGTTTCTTGAGACAATCTCTGACTTCCCGTGCCGAAATGGAACTTTTACAAGCAAGTATGTTGAAATTCCGCGCGAATAGTTCAAGTTCGCCTGTGTCAAACTGTCCGTAATGGCCTGTGTGTGTTTCCCCACGAGAAAGGGACTGCTTGACTGCCATGTATACCGCATGAAAGGCAGAAAGGAATCTTTCGAACAGGCCCGGCAAAGAGATTGATATTTTTCTTGAGGGGTGAGATTCATTCAATTTCCGCTCTCCATTTCTTTCAGGAGGGCAAGCCGCTGCTCAGGAGTGAGCTTGTCGAGAAGTGCATTGAATTTTTCAAGCTCGGTGGAATCGGTGACTTTGTTTTCGACCCTGTGAACGTCGGCCCATTTTTCAGAGCAACGGTTCTTGAGAAAGAAGAATTGCGCTGTAACATCCCCTTGGACGTGCTTTGTGGTTCTAGTGACCTTTTTGTCTTTTGTTTTGTCGGTGATGGTCAGGTTTCCGTTCTTCCGGTCTTTCCCACGTTCGATGTATTCCGTCTTGACCTCTTCATAATTATAACCGACAGCACTTTTGAACAAAGCATTTTCGACAAGAGCGATGGAAACTTCCTTACCCTTTTTTAAGACTTCCGAAAGTTCCGGGTATTTGAGCTTGTATAAATTGAAGGTGGAGTATGCAACCTTGAGGACAGACGCTATCTTTTCTTCTGTGACACCATCCCTTCGCATAGCTTCGATATAAGCAAGATTCGGAAGGATGTTGGTTTCATATTTTGATTTCATCTGAACGCTCCTTCAAAATTCAAACGTCAACTGTTCGAACGGAGAGTTCCGCATGAGACGTTTTTTCCGGTGAACAAGTTTCTTTGTGAGTACCGGCCGTGTTTTACGCCAGCGATTGTAAAGGGGTCGATTCTGGAGAACCAGTTTCAAGATGGGGTATGCCCTGACAACGGTTTGAATTTCCTTTCCAATGGCCTGTTTGCGGACATGGAACTTTTCGGCAATCTGCTGGAGGGAGATGTCGGGGTTGCGGATTTTCTGTTTGATGATCTCCCGGATCCGGTAATCGTCGGCCAGTTCGATCAGGGTGATGATCAGATCGGAGAGCTGTTCGGTTGTGTAGATGGGTTCCGTTGCGCCGGGGGTGGGTAATTCTTCCGTGTCGATGGGGGCAGCGGGTTCTGCCGGGATATTTACGGTATCGATGTCGATCTGGCTTATGAGGGGAGGGTCACCGGCATCTTTGCAGTATGCGGCAAGTTCGCATGTCGCACATTGCTCTTTTCTGCCATAACTTTTCGTCCCATAGCATTCCATCCAGCACCCTCCATGCTGATTAAAATACAGGGGAACGCGGGGAAAATCAAAAGGAAAAGCGTTTCTGTTTTCCGCAAACAAAAGACGTGCAAATGCGCTGACCGCGATATTGAATCAGAATCATTCCAGGGTAAGAGTCAAATACATTTTTTACCGATCCCCCGGAAAAGTTTTTCGTTTATCTGTCGTTACTTTGATTTTTCCGGCATGGATTTCGGCTTATTCTCCCATATTGGCTTATCCTCCCACGTATAGGTTATATTATTATCAATTTCTGGTTCCTCTGTAAGCCGGTAGATTGCTGTTTTCGGGTCCCCATTTTTATTGGCAATTTGTGTCGCGATCTTAATGGCATCATCAATATTCAATGTTGATTTAAAAATACTATTGATTTCTTTCCCTGCTACTGTTAGTTTATAGCATGAGACTGAGACTTTTTCTTTTTCAACTACAACAATAAGGTTGCTGGTAGAAATAGGAAATCTTGTTTGTTTCTCTTTGAACGCATCAATATGTGTGTAATGCCGCTCTAGAACTGAATTTTGACTTCCAATCAGTTGAGCATCTTGGAGTATCAAAATATCTGTATAGGTTCCGAAAATAGGACATCCTCCTTCATCATCAATAATTAGAATTTCGTCAATGACACCTTTAGATAACTTCTCAAACAATAAAGCCTCTTCTTTTGATAAATTCTTAGCGATGTCAAGCGTACGAGGAGAAATCGATTTGGGCTTTTTTGTCTCTTCGACTAATAAATGAGCCCACCACTTACGCAATTCTTCATCATCAATTAATTCAGCTTCTTTACGCCAATGATTGAAAAAAGTTTGATCGATATGATCATCTGAAATTTGATCTTCTGGAATCTGTCTGATTTCTTCCGCCGCCGTCAGCATTGCTGCTTCAAAGCGTTTTGCATCACATTCTTGTTCTACTGCATTCAATTGAGAGTAAAATCCATATGGTGTTGAAAAATCTGCAATGGGAATCAAATTTCCATTTTCTAAACACTTTTGTCCAGATTGAATATCTTGAACATCTTTTTCTGTTTGTGCTGTCAATAATCTGATTTGGCGTTCTCTTCCTGCAATCCAAGGTCCAAATGCAGCAAAACAAAGTTTTGCAATACCTTTATGTGAATTGTTCGCCATATCTGCTCCCGCTTGAACGGCTGGCGTAAGATCGGCTTTTACCTTTGCATCTAGTTTGATTTCAGGAAGAATACTCATTAGATTGCCCCCCCTTGAAAATGGTTACTGCTTCATTTTTTTTTGTTGCCATTGACGAGATAAATGCTACCACCTTAAATTTACTATACCACTTTCAATTGAGAATTTCAATTCTCGGAACCGGCTCTTGCCAAAATTAAAAGTCGGCCAGAGCAATATATCTCTGCTGGCTATAAACGAAACAATGAGTTCTGCGAAAGACGGGATAAAAATTTGACATGATCGGGGAAATCCGAGTGGTGGAGAAGATTTTTCTGTGAAGGGATTATAAAACGGATGGA
>Ga0209373_10005054_pt1 | contig 10993 bp, 9 predicted proteins | sample Higcelweek5metaG_FD_187173 | JGI IMG/M metagenome (GOLD analysis project Ga0209373, IMG submission 187173) | Freshwater pond sediment microbial communities from the University of Edinburgh, under environmental carbon perturbations - High... | ecosystem: Environmental > Aquatic > Freshwater >... | reverse complement strand
ATATTTTTGTTCTTCTTCTTTTTCTTTCATTTTTTCAGCCAAAAATGAACCATCGGTATTAGTAGTTATTGGAGTTGTAACATCTTCTTGACCTACAGTATTAGCTGTTTTTGAGTTATCAGAAGAGCCATTATTAACAACAACTTCTGTTTTTTCGTTGCTAATATTTTTTGTTGTGGCAGTATTTCCAACATTGTTATTTTGAGAAGATTCTTGTTGTCTATATGCAAAAATTATTTCACCAGTAGCACGAGCAAAATTAAATAAATCTGGAGATGTAACGATATTATTCAAATCTTTTTGCATTTGTCTAAGTTCTTCTTTTGAAACTTTTACAGCTTTATTTCCATCTTGATAATAAAGAGCCACTTTCCCATTTTCATTGGAAACTTTAATTTTTAGTTTGTCCCAAAGTAAGGCTTTATCACTTTCAGTTATACTTGAATAATTATCAGTGCTAATAAGTTTGTTTAAAACTTTGTTTACATCAGCAAACATTTTGACTCTAGTATTTGTATCAGTGAGAGCTTTATTTAACTCACCTTCACTCATATTTGAAGTAATTTTATAAATATCTTCTGAGATACTTGCCAAAAAGTTTTCTCTAGCTGTCAATGATTGTCCTTGAACTGTTTTTTGTAATGCGGAATGCATTCCTTTTAGTGTATCAACTTCAGAGTCTGGAAGTTTTTCTGCATATTGAGCATAAACAATATCTGCTTGTCTCAATAAAATTTCTGAACCTTCATAAATATTTTGAAGTTCTTTTTGTTTTATTTTGATTGTTGATTCAATTGACAAGAGTTGTTGTTTTTCATTCATTGTCAAAGGTCTTTCTTTTGATACAGAAATTAGTTTTTCGGCTTGAGACTTTAAATCTTTTACATTACCTACGGAAGTCTCTATTTTTTTGCTGTTTCCCTCGATAAAATTTCTTATTTCTTCAAACTCCTTTATAAGTTTATTAGTTTCTTCCGAAAGGGGTTTTAGAACTGTTTCAATTTTTACATCTTGTTCATTAAGTGTTTTTGCCATAGCCTGAGCTTCTTTTACCAAATTATCAGTTTCGGCTTGACTTATTTCCATTTTTTTTTCGGGAATATCATTTTTTTGAATGTGTGCAATTGATCTTGATATACTATTTTGAGTTGCACTAATTAAATTTGATAAATCTTTTATTTCGTTACCATCTTTATCTTTGACTACCAATTTACCATTATCCATTTTTGCATCAAGACCAAGAATGGTCAAAGCCATTAAGTCTTTTTCACCAAAACCATCAAGATTTTTTGCTGTAGAAAGTTTTGACAAAGCTGAATTTATATTATCAAGTGTTTTTGTATCTCCACATGAAGAATATTTTTGAATTACTTTTTCAGCAGAAATAACACTACTATCACCACCACCAAGAACTGAAAAGCCTGTGGGAATATTACCTTTTGCAGAAGCTTTTACACCAGTGTCTTTTTCTGTTGTAGTTATAGATTTATTTTCTTCTACTTCTTTATTTGTAGATGTTGTAATGTTTGTAAATAATTCTTTATTATCAAGTTTTATACTGTTATCTGAACTTGGATTTATATTTGTAATACTCATAATTTATTTCACCCTAATGATAAAATGCACAAAAACATAATTTTACTTATTTGCCTGTTGAAACGATATCAAAAGCTTTACCAATTTGAACAAGAGAAGAAGTTAATGAAGATGTAAGATAATCTTTTACATTTGTCAAAATATCTGTATTCTTCTTTTCTGTTTGTTCGTAGTAATTTTCCATTTTTCTAAAATCGTTTATAAGCACATCATGTTCTCCATTTACAAAACCTGTGGTTAGAGCAAGATTATTTATTGCACTAATTGCTTCATTTACAGATTTTGTTGCATCAATTCTTGCATCAAGAGCATCACCTCTTGCTTTTGTAAGTTGTTTGCCACCATCAATAAAAGCTTCACCATTCATTGATTGATATTTTACAAGTGCTTCCAATGAAGTAATTTTTAGACTCCAATTTTTAATTTTTTCTGTTGCGATATCTATTTTGCTATCTGCTTCACTTTTATCAACAAAAGTTACAACATCAACTTTACTAGCAGCACTTATAGAAGATGCGTTTATTGTTGTTGTAGTATTTGTTGGTTTTGCAGCCGCAGAAATTTGGACATTATCTGCTCTTTTTACTGTTGTTGGTTTATTTATAGAAGTTGTAGTTGTATTTGTAACTGGTTTTTTATTACTAACAACTTTTGTATTATCTTGAACTGCTATATTTTGTTGACTCATCAATGTATTAAGAGGTCTTAGTCCACCCATAGCAGTATTTGTTACATTAGTATTGCCTTGTTGATTACCTTGTTGTAATTCACTAAGAGGTTTTAGACCTCCACTATTAGCATTTCCTTGGCTTTGGAGTAAAATATTCAAAGGTTTCAAACCAACTCTAGCACCTTGAGCTGTACCTGATAACTCTAAAGTATCTTTATTTCTTGTTGCATAATAACTTGCAATTGGTTGAAGAGATTGTGTCGGTATCTTTGAGAGTGTAATTGGTTTGTTTTGAGTCGCACCAGATTTGTATGTCTCTTGAAAATAAAGACTACTCAAAATTAAAGTCATATTAAAAAGTTACTCCTTTAGGCTCTTATGTAACAATTTTTATAAATCTATATTATAATAACATTAGCTTTACTTTAACTAAATTATACAGTATAGTTATCGTGTAATTCTAAAAAAACTTGCTTGTTTAAAACTTAAATAATCCACTGGTTATTATTACTTTTCAGGATTTTATTATGAATACTAATAATATTGACAAAAACAAAATTGATAAAATTTATTTCGCATTAATAGAATCTTACAATGAAAAAAAATCATTTGAAAAGGTTAGATTATCTGACATTGCCAAAAAAGCAAATATCCCATTGGGTGAAATTTATGCAAATTTCAATGACAAAGATGAAATAGCAATACAGTTTTTGGAAAAACTTGTTTATGATGTTTTTACAACATTTGATGAAGACATTGATAAAGATATGCCTCTTAGTGACAAATTAAATGTATTCTTGGGTTTACAGTTAGAATTTATTACACCAAATTTAAAACTAATAAAAGAAATTTTACCCAAAGCACTTTTGCCTTTATCTAAATTTGCTCAATTTTTGGATAGAATTAGAAGAAAGTACATAAATTTTTTATCTGAATTGTTTTTAGAGCTAAATGATAAAGCAGACAGATTTTATAAAGTATTTGTTTTACAAGCAATCGTAAATTCTTTCATGCTTATAAATATTTCACTTTTTAAAATTTGGGAAAATGATAAATCTGAAAACAAAAAAGATACATTAAAATTCATAGAAAAAAGTATAAAGAATTTTGTTATAGTTTCAGGTCTTCAAAACAGATGAATGATGAAAAAGAAAAAGTAAATAGTTTTAATAACTCAAGTTTACCTTCGAGAATATGGAAAATTGGAGCTATGACAACAGGTGTTTCGGCTGATATTATTGGCAGTAAAATAAAAGAAAAAATTTATCCTTCCAAAAACCAAGAAAATGTAACAATAAATCCAGAAACTATTGAAAAAATTGTCAAAACTCTTGGAGAACTAAAAGGCCCTTGGATGAAAATTGGTCAATATATTTCTCTTAATGATGTATATATAGATGATAATTTTTTGGAAGCTTTTTCATCTTTGCAATATGAAGCACCTAGCATGAGTTATTATTTTACAAAAATGCAAATAAATAAAGAATTGGGTAATAATCCAGAAAATTTATTTAAAACATTTGGTAGAAAACCTATAGGTACAGCATCAATTGGTCAAGTGCACGAAGCATATCTAAAAACTGGTGAAAAAGTTGCTGTAAAAGTTCAATATCCTGACATGGATAAAATTATTAGTAATGATATGATGGCTCTAAAATTAGGATTGACACCTTTAAAAGTTTTCTTTAAAAATAGAATTGAACCATTGATGGATGAATTAAACGTAACACTTTTTGAAGAGCTTGATTATATAAAAGAAGCTAATAATTTAGAAGAATTTGGAGAATATAATAAAGAAGATAATAATATTGTTATTCCCAAAATTTATAAAGAACTTTCTAGCTCAAGAGTTCTTACTATGGAATTTTTGGAAGGTACTTCGCTAGAAAAAGCAATAAAAGAAAATAATCCATCACAAGAAATAAGGAATTATTTTGGACGTTTACTTTTAAAATTTTTGTGTACACAGTTATTTTATCATCATAAAATTCATGCAGACCCTCACCCTGGAAATTTTCTCTATATAGATGAAGAACGTCTAGGTATTCTTGATTTTGGTTGTGTAAAATCTTTTTCTGATGAATTTATAAACACATATAAAAAGCTAATAAAAGATTTAATTCATAAAAATCAAAAAGAAGTTCGAGAAGGTTTTGTAAAACTTGGATTTGCAGAAGAGCATGAGACAGAAAAACTTGATTCACTAGAAGAATTTTCTATGTTTTTGGCAATACCATATTTTGATAAAAAATATTTTGATTTGGATCAAAATTTGGATAAATTAAAAGAAGGTAGAGTAGAACTAAAAAAGACAGCTCATAAAATGGGCTTCAAAGTTCCCAAAGAATTTCTTTATCTAAATAGAACATTATTTGGAATAGGAATGATTCTTTTTAAACTTAGAGTAAATTTAAATTTTTATGATGAAATTTTGCCATATCTTGATTAACTTTAAATAAAATAATACAATTCCTTTTGTAATCTATTAAAATTTAAAATTTTTTAGCTAGTTTAATGTTTGGTTTAGAAAATATAATACAAGGTTTTTCATTAAAAAATTTTGCATGGATAAAAGATCTTCTTGATATTGCCCTTGTAAGTTACATTGTTTATAGAGTTCTTCTCCTTATAAAAGGTACAAGAGCTGTTCAACTTTTGAAAGGTCTTTTAGTCCTTTTTCTAGTCTATTATATAGTCAATAATTTCCTCCAATTTAAATTGATGGCATGGATAATGCAAAATGCTGCCACTGTAATAATAATAGCAATTCCAATAGTTTTTCAACCTGAATTAAGAAGATTACTTGCATATCTTGGACAAGAAAGAATTTTGGTTGACCCTAGCTTTATCAAAGGGAAAGAATTTTTTGACTTTATAAAATCTATTGTTTATTCAGTAAAAAATATGTCTCAAAGTAAAACAGGGGCATTAATAGTTATAGAAAGAACAACTGGTTTGAATGAATTTATAGAAACAGGTGTAAAAGTAGATTCTATATTTTCACCAGAACTTTTGGAGTCAATTTTTTACTCTGGAACGCCTTTACATGATGGAGCTGTTATTTTAACTAAAAATAGAATTTCTGCTGCAGCAGTTCTTCTTCCTCTTTCGGAAAACCTAAAATTAAGAAGTGGTAAGCAAAATTTGGGTACAAGACATCGTGCAGCTTTGGGACTTTCGGAAACAAGTGATTCAATCTGTATTATTGTTTCAGAAGAAACTGGAGATATTTCTGTTGCTTTGGGTGGTAAATTACATAGACATCTAAAAGAAGATACTCTTGAAAATCTTCTTTTGGAAAATTATCAAAATGTTATAACAAAAGAAATTACTAATTTTTTAAAATTTGATATTTTTAGTAAATTTTTTAGTAAATTTTTCGGTAAAAAGAAAAAAGAAAATATTGATTCTAAAGAAGAAAAAACAGATTTAAAAGAAACTGAATCTACTGAAAGTATAACAACGAGTGAAAATAAAGAAACTGAAAAAAATAATAAAATAAAAAAATATCTAACAAAAAAAAATACTAGTCTAAAAATTACTGCAATCGCAACAGCAATAGTATTAACATTATTAGTTAGTGAAGAGATATATTCAGTTAAAAATGAAAGAATATTCGTTTTACCTGTAAATATTGAAAATTCACAAATGTTAAACAGTCAAAATAAAATTGCAAAATTAAGACCTTCACATGTAAAACTACGTCTTACAGGTGATAAAATGACTCTTGAAAATCTAAAAGTAGAAGATTTAAATTTATTTGTAAATTTAGAAAAAATGGACTTTAAACAATCTTTGGATGTAAAGGTTCATATCCCATCAGGAATAAGAGTAAAAGAGCTCAATCCTCAAACAATTACAGTTACTTTATATGAAAAGTAATAACTAGTTTCTATGGAAAAAAAACAAATATTAGGGTATTCTATATATTTCAAAGAAATAATTAAAGCACAAAGTTTTTTTGAAATGATACCAAAAGAATTTAACACAAATTTTAATGGTGATAATGAAATTATTTTGCTTAATATAGATAAATTAGAAAGAGATGATGTTGTTTACACGTTTTGTCAAAAAGAAAAAAAAGTTTCTGTTAAACTTTTTGAAGTAATGTTTATTGAAACTCTTTTTGTAAAAAATTAATTTATATTTTTTGACAACTGTAAACAAATTTTTAAAGTAAAAAAGGGTGATAATTATATGCAACAGGATTTTTTGAGTATTTTTGAAAAAATTCTTTTATTTCTAGCAATTTGTACCTCCTTATTTTTCTTTTCCAAAGCCATTGCAACAAAAATTAAATTAGTTTTATTTGGAAAATTTGAAAATCGTTTTGATAACATAAAAAAAAGAATACAAATTTTTATAAAATATGTACTCTTTCAAAAAAGAGTTGCTGAAGATGGACTTTTTGGATGGATGCATGCAACATTTTTTTGGGGATTTTTGATTATTACAATAGCAACAACCAACGCATTTGGTCAAGGTTTCAACAAAAATTTTTACTTACCTTTTACAGATTCATATATATTTTGGTGCATTGTAGAAACTGTAGAAATAATTGTAATTTTGGCTCTTGGTCTAGGATACTACAGAAGATTGGTAATTAAACCTAAAAAATTAACATTAAATATTGATGGAATATTTGTTTTATCTTTGATACTTGGTTTAATGATTACAGCTCTTCTAAAAGATGGTTTTGAGCTTACTCTTGCAAAAGGCAATTATATTTTTGAACTAAAAGATAATCCTCAAATTGTTTATTTTGGTTATTTTTTATCAGAGTTTATCACAAATTCAAAAATAAGTGTTTTGGCTCTTCATATCATACACAATATATTATGGTGGATTCATATATTAATTATATTAGTATTTCTTGTTTACATACCAAATTCAAAACATTCTCATATAATTTCATCTCTTTTCACTGTTTTCTTTGGAAAAACAACACCTCAAGGTCAATTATCTTTTGTGAACCTAGATAAAGAAATGGAAAAAGATGATCCAGTTTTTGGAGTTAATAAATTTGATGATTATACATGGAGACAAATACTTGATGTTTATTCTTGTACAGAATGTGGAAGATGTCAATCTCAATGTCCTGCATATCTTAGTGAAAAACCTCTTAGTCCCAAAAAGTTAATTATTGACCTAAGAAATGAAGTTTGCACAACAGGTGAGAATAAAATGCTTTCCAAAGTAAAAGCATTAAAAAAAGAAGAAAAAATTTCTACCAAAAAAGCTATAATCCAAGCTTCAAATGAAATCGAACATCCTTTAATAGATAGAGTATTTAATAGAGATGAAATATGGTCTTGTACTACATGTCTTGCATGTGTTAGAGCATGTCCTTTATCTATAGAGCATTTGGACAAAATAATTGATGTAAGAAGACATATTGTTATGATGGAAGCACAATTTTCAGAACAAGTTCTTTTAACATTTAATAACTTGGAAGACACTGGAAATCCTTGGGGAATTTCTTCATCAAAAAGAATGGAATGGGCAGAAGGTTTGGATGTGAAAACAATTGCAGAAAATCCAGAGGCTGAATATCTATATTTTGTAGGTTGTGCTGCTGCTTTTGATGAAAGTAGTAAAAAAATAGCAAGAGCATTTGTAAAAATCCTTAACCAAGCTGGTATAAATTTTGCAGTTCTTGGAGAAGAAGAAACTTGTACAGGTGATTCGGCAAGAAGATTGGGCAATGAGTATTTATTCCAAACTTTGGCAAAACAAAATATAGAAACAATGAATGGTTATAACATAAAAAAAATAATAACAGCTTGTCCACATTGTTTCAACACAATTAAAAATGAATATATTCAATTTGGTGGAAACTATGAAGTAATACATCATGTTGAATTGCTTAATAAACTTATTGAAGAAGGTAAAATAACACCACAAAAAGAAGTTCATGCCATTATTACTTATCATGATTCTTGTTATTTGGGCAGGTATAACAATATATATGATGAGCCTAGAAAAATTTTGAATAAAATCAAAGGCGTTGAACTTGTAGAAATGAAACAAAGTAAAGAAAAAGGCTTTTGTTGTGGTGCTGGTGGTGGAAGAATGTGGATGGATGAAAACATAGGTAAAAAAGTAAATGTAATGAGAATAGAACAAGCTTTGGAAACGAATCCTAATATCATTGCTAGTGCTTGTCCATTTTGTAAAACAATGCTTGTTGATGGAATTAATGCAAAAGATGCGTCTGATAAATTGGAAAACCTAGATATAATAGAAATTTTGGAAAAATCTTTATAAAATATAATATAAACAGTAATTAATAAGAAAGATTTTGCTTAAAAATTTTTCTTATCCAAAATGTTTACACAATTTATTTTACACTCTTGAAAATTTTTAATTATTTTGCAAATTTTTAATAATTACTATAAATTTTCCAAATTTATTCTTTTATAGCTGTGATATAATCATGCTTTAGAATAAAAAAATAAGGAGTGTAAACTTTGAAAAAAATATCAATACTTATATTAATTACATTTGCTTTAATCACAAGTTGTTCTCAAAAAAGTAATAGTAGTGAAAGCAATGCTAAAGATTCAGAAAAAGCTACAGCTCAAGTTGCTAAAGAAGATACAACTCAAGTCGCTAAAATTAGTCAAGAAGAAGCTAGAAAAAAATATGAAATGGAAATAAAACGTGCTATGGATGAAGAATTTAAAAATCCCAAGCAACCTGTTTTGAAAGATTCATATAATTATAAAGGTGCCAAAGATGCTCCTGTAACAATTGTTACATATTCAGATTTTCAATGTTCTTTTTGTTCAAGAGGTCATTTAGTTGTTCAAGATTTACTAAAAAAATATAGCGGTAAAGTAAGATTTACTTTCAAAAATTTACCACTTGAATCTATGCACCCTTATGCAATGATTTCAGCAAAATATTATGAAGCTATTATTTTACAAAATAAAGAACTTGCTTGGAAATTTCACGATACAGTATTTGAAAATCAACAATATCTATATGAAACAGGTGAATCTTATCTTAAATCTGTTGCAAAAAATATCGGTGTTGATTTGACAAAATTAGAAAAAGATATAAAATCAGATGCTGTTGGCAATAAAATAAAAGAAGATATGAAAGAAGCTGAAAAAATGGGCTTTAGAGGTACACCAGCATTTTTGGTTAATGGTGTAAGTGTTGTTGGAGCTCAACCTATTGATGTATTCTCTCAAGTAATAGATAGACATTTACAAAAAAATAAATGAAAACTGTATTAATAACTGGTGGCAGTAGAGGTATAGGAAAAGCTATTGCCAAAAAGTTTTCTGAAAATAATTATAATGTAGCAATTGTTTCAAAAAGTTCTGAAAATTTGGAAAAAACCAAAAAAGAATTTTTGACAGAATCTTTAAATGTTGAAATTTATCCTTGTGATGTCACAAATATAGAGCAAGTTAGAAAAGTTGTTTCTTCTGTTTATAATAAATTTTCATCAATTGATATTCTTATAAACAGTGCAGGGATTTCTTTTATAAATCTCTTGGAAGATGATGATTATTCCAAATGGCATAAACAAATAGATACAAATTTGACAGGAACTTTTTATTTTTCAAAAGAAGTCTTTTCCAAAATGAAAAATAATAATTTTGGCAGAATTATAAATATATCTTCTGTTTATGGTTTGATTGGTGGTAGTGGATATAGTGCCTATTGTGCATCAAAACATGGCGTTATAGGTTTGACAAAATCTCTAGCTTTGGAAATGGCTCCTTATAAAATAACTGTAAATGCAATTTGTCCAGCTTGGGTTGAGACAGATATGTTTGAGCATGATATAAATGAGATGTCTAAAATTTATAACATAGAACAAGATGTTTTAATAAATGATGAAAAAATGGCTGTACCACTTCAATCTTTTATATCTGTAGATGAAATTTCAAATTTGGCTATATATCTTTCTTCTGATGGTGCAAAAAATATTACAGGTCAAGCGATAAATATTTCTGGAGGACTTGCTATTTAGGTGCTAAACCATGAAGACTATATGGAAATTGCTTTGGAAGAAGCACAAAAAGCCTATGATTTGGATGAAGTTCCTGTTGGTGTTGTAATTGTTTATAAAGATAAAATTTTGGCAAGAACCCATAACAAAAAAGAATTAAATAAAGATGTAACAAGTCATGCCGAAATTTTGGCAATTCAAGAAGTTTCAAAACAACTCAATTCATGGAGATTAAATAATTGCATTATGTATGTAACGTTAGAGCCTTGTCCTATGTGTGCAGGTGCAATTATTCAAAGCAGAATTTCAAAAGTGGTTTATGGTGCAAAAAATATTATATATGGTTCTTTGGGAACTATTTTATCTTTGCAAAACCACTATCCAGACTCAAAAAATCTTGAAGTCATAGAAAATATTCTTTCAGATAAATCTAGCTTATTAATGAAAAATTTTTTTAGAAAAAAATAATTTTTAATTTGGTTTAAGTTTATTTGAGGTAATTATAAATTACCTCAAATAATTTAGACTAAAAAGAAGATTTTATTTTTTCCACAGCTCTTGATATTGCAAGTTTTCCATGGACATAAGTAAGACCACCTTGTAAATATGCAATATAAGGTTCTCTCAAAGGACCATCAATACTAAGCTCTATTGATGAGCCTTCTATAAATGTTCCTGCTGCCATAATAACTCTATCTTCATAACCCGGTATATTATCAGGGATAGGTGTAACATAAGAATCTATTGGAGACATTTCT
>Ga0209373_10005053_pt1 | contig 11000 bp, 9 predicted proteins | sample Higcelweek5metaG_FD_187173 | JGI IMG/M metagenome (GOLD analysis project Ga0209373, IMG submission 187173) | Freshwater pond sediment microbial communities from the University of Edinburgh, under environmental carbon perturbations - High... | ecosystem: Environmental > Aquatic > Freshwater >... | reverse complement strand
AAAACAGTTGAATTAGCTGTTAAGGCTGCAAAGGGTGAGCCAGTAGAAGATGTTGATACTGGATGTCAGTGGTATACAGCGGATAATATGGATGATGAAAATATCGCACCAAACCTTTACGATTGATAAAGTAGAAGAAATGCGGGAAACTGCCGATTATCTCGGCAGTTTCTTAAGTGTATACAAACCAGAAACAGACACGTTCTAATTGAAAAGGGAGGTAATGAATGGATAAGAATATCATTACAGGATTACAACATATTGGAATTCCAACAAAGAGAATCGAGGAAACACTCTTGTTTTATAAAGAATTAGGATTTCAAGTGAAAATGCAAACAGAATTAGAGGGAACAGGGAAAAGAGTTGTATTTGTGGAAAAGGGAAATTTGGTTTTGGAATTTTATGAGAGTAACATGTTAACAAAACAAAACGGTGCAATTAATCATATTTGCCTAAATGTTACAGATATAGAAGAAATGTTTCATAAGGTGTCAAATATAAGCTGTATATTAGTAGATTCGGAAATTAGAAAACTACCATTTTGGGATCATGGAATTGCTTATTTTAATGTATTAGGACCCAATGAAGAACAAATCGAATTTTGTAAAATACTTTAGTTTTTAAAGGAGTGTAAATGAAGATGATAGAAATAGTAGCGTTAGGTGAATTGTTAATCGATTTTACGCAAGTGGAAATAGCGGCAGATGGGCAGAGGATATTTAAACAAAATCCAGGAGGTGCACCAGCAAATGTTTTGTGTGCAGCTAGCAAGCTAGGAGCAAAAACAGCATTTATAGGAAAAGTAGGAGATGATCTACATGGGCGATATCTAAAGAACGTGCTACGTGAATGTAATGTGGATGCAGATCAAGTTATATTGGACCCAATGACATACACGACATTAGCATTTGTTCAATTAAACGAAGCAGGTGATAGGCGATTTTCATTTGCCAGAAAACCGGGAGCAGACATGCGCCTCAGAAAAGAAGAAATTGATGAACAAATTTTTGATGACACGTGTATTTTGCATGTGGGCTCCTTATCATTAACAGATAATCCGGCTAAAAGTGCCACTATATATGCAATTCAAGAAGCAAAAAAAAGAAACTGCATTATTTCGTATGATCCAAACTACAGAGCAGGATTGTGGTCTGATGAAGAAACAGCGATAAAAGAAATGCGTAGTATAATTAAGTATGCAGATGTAATGAAATTAGCAGAAGAAGAAATGATCTTACTTACCTCTGAGTATGTGCCAGAAGCCGCCGCCACCTATTTGTTTGAAAAAGGAGTAAAAATAGTCGTAATTACGTTAGGTGCGTCAGGGGCATATGTATATACAAAGAACGAAGGTAGCTATGTTCCTGGGTATCAGAGTTTGGTTGTTAATACAACAGGGGCAGGAGATGCTTTTTGGGGAGGATTTTTGTATCAGTTGATTAATAAAGGTAAAATGCCAGAAGATATTATACTAAGTGAAGCAATAGAGATGGCATATTTTGCAAATGCTGTAGCTTCATTATGTGTTGAAAAAGATGGAGCAATATATGCAATGCCTAATCTTGATGAGGTTAATAAAAGGATGAAAATAGGCGAATCACAGCAGATTAGAAAAAGTAGAATATTATAACAAAACAGTAAAATATTATAACAAGAATAATGGAAGTACCTCTTGACAGAAAATACTGGCAGAGGTACAATTTATTTATAAAACCGAAACGTTTCGGAAAGGAGAATGGCGATGGCTCTTGTAACTTCTAAAGAAATGCTGTTGAATGCACAAAAGGGTGGATATGCCGTAGGGGCATTTAATGTAGAAAATATGGAGATGGTAAAAGCAGTTATAGCGGCAGCGGAGGAACTGAGAGCACCAGTTATACTACAAACAACACCATCTACAATTAAATATGGAACGGTAGAAACATATTTTGCGATTGTGCAGGCAGAGGCAAAAAGAGCGCAAGTGCCTATAGCACTGCATTTAGATCACGGCAACAGTTTTGAGTTAGCAGTACAGTCAATAAAGCAAGGATACACGTCAATTATGATTGATGGCTCTGGATTGCCATTTGAAGATAATATTGCATTAACAAAGAGAGTAGTTGAGGTTGCAAATGCAGTAGATATACCAGTAGAAGCAGAGCTCGGTAAAATAGGCGGCAAGGAAGATGATCTACAAGCTGAGGCTGATACAAATACAGATTCAGAAGAGGCAAGGATTTTTGTTGAAAAAACTGGAATCAGTTCATTAGCGGTTGCAATTGGGACAGCACACGGGTATTATATAGGTATTCCGGTACTTGATAAAGAAAGATTATCAAAAGTAAAACAAGTTGTAACGATTCCGCTTATTCTACATGGAGCCTCTGGGCTCAGTGATGAAGAGGTACGTGAGTGTGTCAAAAGGGGTATTTGTAAGGTGAACTTTGCTACGGAGCTTCGTGCTGCATATACGGATGCAGGCAGAAAATTGTTAGTGGAAAAGCCTGAAACGTTTGATCCGAAAGCACTTGGGAAAGCCGGGATGGCAGCTGTGAAAGAGCTGGTTATTAACCGTATGCGAGTGTGCGGGTGCGACGGAAGGGTATAATAATGGTAGCAACAATTAAAGATATTGCACATAAGACGGGACTTGGACTTGCAACAATTTCTTCGTATTTAAACGGGGGGAATGTGCGAGACAAAAATAGAATTTTGATTGAGCAGGCAATCGAGGAACTTCATTTTGAAGTAAATGAGATGGCACGTGGCATGCGGACCAATAAGACGAAAGCAGTTGGCGTTATTATTCCAGAACTAAATAATGTTTTTTGTGCAGAAATCATATCAAGCATTGAGGATATCTTGAGAAATCAGGGTTACGCAACAATTATATGCGACTGTCGAACAAATAAAAAATTAGAAAATGAAGCGGCTGAATTTCTTTATCGTAAGCGTGTAGATGCAATTATTAATATGCCAGTGAGTAGTGATGGTTCTCATTTGCAGATATTTAAGGATAACAATATTCCCATATTACTAATTGACAGAAAGATTAAAAGCTTAGAATGTGATTGTGTATTAGTGGATAATATTACTGCAGTGAAAAATGCAGTCAGGTTTTTAATGAAAATGGGGCATACTAGAATAGGTTTTCTTGGTGGACCAGAAGATATCTATACAGCGCAGGAACGTTTAGAGGGATTTAGAGTAGCATATGGTGAAACAAATCATAGATTGAAAGAAACCTGGATTGTGAATGGAGATTATACCATTCAAGGTGCAGTTAGAGGGATGGGACAATTAATGAGAATATGTCCTGAGCTAACGGCAGTTATTGTGGCTAATTATGAGATGACTATGGGTGCAATGATTGGAGCGAATGAAATGGGAATCAGAATTCCAAAGCAGGTTTCGATGATTGGATTTGATAATGTAGAGTTTGCTAAGGCGGTAACACCGAGACTCACAATTGTATCACAACCGACTGGCGAGATTGCAAAGAAGGCAGCTGATGTAATACTGACACGGCTGTCAGGAAATGCGGAAAAGCCGCAGATATGCTATTTGCAGACTTCTATTATAGAAGGAGATTCAGTCAGAGAATGCAACTTTTAGAAAAGTAATATATCGGTGTGCAAATACACACCGATCATATTTGGACATTAACCGAAACGTTTCGGAATCAAAATGTATTGGCATCCTACTTTTGGATATAGGAGAGGGGGATTCATAAGTTCTATGGGAGGGAAAATAATATGAGCAAATATTTAATGGGCATTGATATTGGAACAAGTGCATGCAAAGTTGCAATATTTGATAAAGCAGGTAAGGTACTTGCAGCAAAATCCAGTAATTACAATGTGTATTATCCAAAACCAGGTTATGCAGAGCAGAATCCAGAGGAGTGGTGGGATGCAGTCTGTGCAACTACAAAGGCAGCAATTTTGGAAGCAAACATAGATCCACAAGAAATTATGGGCGTGGGAATAGATGGACAAAGTTGGTCAGCAATTGCAATTGATCATAAGGGAAAAGTATTGACAAATACACCCATTTGGATGGATACGAGAGCCACAGAAATTTGTGAACGTTTAAATCAAAAAATTGGTGCAAAAAAAATCTTTGAACTTGCCGGTAATGGACTCCAACCGTCCTATTCAACGGCAAAGATTATTTGGTACAAAGAGAATCTGCCAGAAGTATATCAGAATATATATAAGATATTGCAATCAAATGGTTATATTGTATATCGATTGACAGATATGATTACGATGGATAAATCGCAGGGTTACGGAATGCATTGTTTTAATATGAGACGAGGCACCTGGGATAAAAATATGTGTGAGGCTCTAGGAATCGAGTATACGATGTTGCCGGATTTGTATGATTGCGATGAGATAGTTGGAACTGTTACGGCAAAGGCAGCTTTAGAAACAGGACTGGCAAAAGGGACGCCAGTCGTAGCCGGTGGTTTAGATGCGGCTTGTGGGACACTTGGAGCTGGTGTGATTCATCCAGGGGAAGCACAGGAGCAGGGCGGTCAAGCAGGTGGTATGAGCATCTGCATGGAGGAATATAAGGCAGATCCTACGTTAATCTTGAGCTTTCATGTTATTCCTAATTTATGGCTATTACAAGGCGGCACCGCAGGTGGCGGTGGCGTTATGCGGTGGATAGAGCAAGAATTGGCAGATTACGAAAGGGAAGTGGCAGAAAGAGTTGGGAAGAGTTCTTTAGAACTTTTGAATGATATAGCAGAAAAAGTACAGCCAGGTAGCGACGGTGTTATTTTTCTGCCATATATGGCAGGAGAACGTTCGCCGATATGGGATCCAAATGCAAAAGGTGTTTTCTATGGACTTGATTTTAGTAAAACAAAAGGACATATGGTTCGTGCTGCAATGGAGGGAGTGGCATATGCCTTACGACATAATCTAGATGTGGCATCAAAAGCGGGAGCAGATGCAGAAGAGCTTCTGGCTATGGGTGGCTCTGCAAATTCTTTGCTTTGGACACAAATAAAAGCAGATGTGACAGGAAAGGTTATCAAGGTGCCAGCTTCTGATACGGCAACGACGCTAGGCGCAGCATTATTAGCGGGTGTTGGTTGTGGAATGTATCATAATTATGAAAAAGCAATAGCTGAGACAGTTTGCGTGAAACGGGAGCATAAGCCTAATCTTAGTAATGCGCCTATATATGAAAAAAATTATGCAATCTATCTGGAATTATATCAACAACTGAAGGATATCATGAAAAAGCAGTCAGAGATTATATAAATAAAAAGAGTTGTTACCTATTAATTTTGAAAAGTAGAAAAGAATATAGCAAAAAAAGAAAGTAAAAAGGAACAGGAGAAAATATACTATGAAAGCAGGCGTCGTACATGCAAGAGAGGATTTACGCTATGAAGAAATCGAGAGACCGGTACCAAAAGCAGGTCAAGTACTCATCAAGGTAAAGTATACGGGGATATGCGGATCTGACATTCCGCGCGTGAATGGAGATGCCTGTCATTATTTTCCGAATGTGCTCGGGCATGAATTTTCAGGCACAGTAGAAGAGGTTGGAGAAGGTGTAAAAAGTTTGATGCCGGGAGACAGAGTCGCAGGAGTGCCTCTCATTCCCTGTTTAAAATGTGAAGACTGTCAGAAGGGCAATTATTCTCTTTGTAAGCACTATAGCTTTATAGGATCAAGGGAGTATGGAAGTTTTGCAGAGTATGTAGTAGTACCTGAAAAAAATGCAGTGAAGTTCGAAAAAGAAGTCTCTTTTGAACAGGGAGCATTTTTCGAACCGGCGACAGTTGCTTTGCACGGACTTCAAAGAGTCGATTATAAGGGTGGAAAAACAGTCGCAATCCTTGGGGGAGGAACGATTGGATTGTTTGTTATGCAGTGGGCAAAAATATTTGGTGCTAAAAAAGTCGTAGTTTTTGATATTGTACCAGATAGACTTGAACTAGCGATGAGACTTGGTGCAACAAATATAATTAATACCTTGGAGGCAGATTATTTACAAAAAGCAGAAGAGGTGACTGAGGGCAAGGGATTTGACTATGTTTATGAGACTGCTGGTAATACGATTACCATGAAAATGGCATTTTCACTCGCTGGGAATAAAGCAAATGTATGTTTTGTTGGGACACCTACGCGAGAATTAAATTTTTCTGTAGAAGAGTGGGAAAATATGAATCGTAAGGAATTTAATTTGACAGGCTCATGGATGTCATACAGTGCTCCATTTCCAGGACATGAATGGGAATTGACAGCCAATTATTTTAAGACGGGGGATCTTAAGTTTGATCAATCTTTTATATATAAAATAATACCACTCAGTCAGATCGCAGATGCATTTGAGATGTTTAAAACACCTGGTGCTGTAAAAGGAAAAATATTGATAGATAGTGAATTATAATAAGGCTCTTAAACTTAAAAAGAGCAACCAAAAGTAAATAAATAGAAAATCAAATGAAAAATCAGATAGAAAGAGGGGACTATAGATGTTGCATCCACTTCAAGAAATGATAGTAAGAAGGAACAAAGGGGAAAAATGTGGTATTCCATCATACTGCAGTGCAAATGAACTGGTAATTGAGGCGGCACTAGACCGTGCTAGAATGACAGATACTCCAGTACTCATCGAGGCAACTGCCAATCAAGTGAATCAATTCAGAGGATATACAGGGATGTTACCATCAGATTTTAGAGACTTTGTATATCAAATAGCGGAGCGCACAGGGACAGACAGGAAACTGATTTTATTAGGGGGAGATCACCTCGGACCGCTTACATGGGTAGATGAAGATGAAAGAAATGCAATGGAGAAATCAGCAGAACTAGTATACCAATACGTAGCTGCAGGATTTACCAAAATTCATTTGGATACTAGTATGAAGGTTGCGAGTGATAATAAAGATGAATTATTAGCGACAAGAACAATTGCTGATCGCGGAGTAAGGTTATATAAGACAGCGATAGAGGCATATGAAGAACTGATAGAAAAAGAGCCTGATGCATTGCGACCAGTATTCATAATCGGTAGTGAAGTGCCGATACCAGGCGGGGCACAAGAGGAAGAAGATAGTATAGCAGTCACAAGACCAGAAGATTTTGAAGATACAGTTGCAACCTATACAAGTGTTTTCGAAGAAAATGGCTATATGAATGCATGGGAAGATATCATTGGTGTCGTAGTTCAACCCGGGGTAGAATTTGGTGATGCACAGGTACATATGTATAAGAGGGAAGAAGCCAAGACACTAGTCGATAAACTGAAACAATATCCGCAGATAGTTTTTGAAGGACATTCCACTGATTATCAAACACCTGTAGCGTTAAGGGAGATGGTCGAGGATGGTATTGCAATTTTAAAAGTCGGACCGGCTCTTACATACGGACTTCGTGAAGCGCTTTTTGCACTCAGCATGATAGAGAAAGAATTACTACCGCCTGAGAAATGTTCTTACTTTGAGGAAGTACTAGAGCGCATGATGTTAGAGAAACCAGATAATTGGAAAAAACATTATCATGGTGATGACAAAAGAATGCATCTTGCTAGAAAATACAGCTTTTCAGACAGATCCAGATATTATCTAGGGGAGGAAGAAGTGCAGATAGCTATCAATAAGTTATTTGCAAACTTAAGTATGATAGAGATTCCTATGAATATTTTATGTCAATATATGCCGATTCAATACAAAAAAGTGCGTGAAGAATTATTGAGGCTGGAGCCGAGAGAACTGGCTAAAGACGGTGTCGTAAACATTATGGAAGATTATGAATTTGCAACAAGAGACTTATGATATGAAAATGTAACCACAAAAATAAGGAGGAACAAACATGAGCAATTTTATCAATCCAGCAATTGTACCAAAAATGAAGCTATATACAGGGGAAGAAATTCCTTGTATTGGAATGGGAACTTTTGGTTCCGACCGTTTTACGGCGGAGCAGGTTTCAGCAGCAGTAGCAGGCGCTATTCGCTGCGGATATCGTATGTTTGACTGTGCCGCATGCTATGGTAACGAGGATCAAATCGGGAAAGTATTTGCTGAAGCTTTTAAGGAAGGTGTTGTTGAACGTAAGGATTTATATGTCATGACTAAAGTATGGAATGATATGCATGACAGGGTGGAAGAATCCTGCAGAAAGAGTATTGTTGACCTACAGAGTGAATATATAGATTTGTTTTTCATTCACTGGCCTTTTGCAAACTATCATGCGCCAGGATGTGATGTGGATTCTCGTAATCCAGACTCTAAACCATTTAGCCCAGAAGCATATTGCAAGACATATAAACAATGCGAAGAATTGGTTAAAAAAGGTCTTATTAAATCTATAGGTATGTCTAATATGACAATTCCAAAATTGGAAGCTGTACTTCCGCATATTGAAATTATGCCTGTTGCATGTGAAATGGAATTGCACCCTTGTTTCCAACAGCAGGAATTATTTGATTATTTAGTAGAACACAAAATCCAGCCTATTGGATTCATGCCTATAGGTTCACCAACCAGACCAGAGCGAGATATGTGCCCAGAGGATGTGGCTGATATTCAGCTACCAGAAATGAAGGCAATAGCAGAAGCGCATGGTGTACATCCAGCAGTAATTGCACTTAAGTGGGCAGTTCAAAGAGGGCAGATTCCGATTCCATTTTCTGTCTATGAAGCTGAGTATGTAAGTAATTTAAAATTAACAACTGAAGATCCGCTGACAGAGGCTGAGATGGAAACGATAAAAACGCTGGAGAAGAACAATCGTCTCGTAAAAGGGCAAGTGTTTCTATGGGAAGGCGCTGAGAGTTGGGAAGATTTATGGGATATTGACGGAACAATTACGAAGTAACATCGTTTACTGCAATGTTCGCTTAATGCAATCAACCAGTTTATCATTCATATCGGGATTCATAAAGCAGAACCGTACATATTTATTATCAAGAAATGGAAATGTAGAGCAATTACGAATCATCATTTTCTCTTTAATGGTAGCCTCAAAGAGTGTGTCAGCAGTAATATCTTCACGAATTATTCTTATTAGAACAAAATTAGCTATGGGCTCATATACCTTGAGCCCTTTTATTTTTTTCAATAATGCGACAACACGAGTGCGCTCAGAACGAATCAGATCTTTACTTTGCTTAATATATTCTGCATCTGTAAACATCAGTTCACCGGCAATATCAGCTAATGAGTTTATCGTCCAGGGATTTTGCCTCATGTTAATTGCTTTAATGAGATCAAAATTACCTGTGACTGCATAGCCGAGACGAAGCCCAGGAGCTGCAAAAAATTTAGAAATACCGCGAAGAATAATAATGTTATTATAATAATTTGTTAATGGGACAGCATTGATGGAATCATAATCCTCGGCAAATTCGACATATGTTTCATCTACCATGACACAGATGTCATGTTGCTTGCAGATATCTAATATCGCACGCATTTCTTTTCGTTGTATTACTGAGGAGGTGGGATTATTTGGATTGCAAATAATTAATAAATCAATACTTTCATTTAGCTGTAAAGCCAATTCGCTTATGTCAAGTTTAAAATCAGCGCACTCTTTTAATGGAAAATACAGACTGGTCCCGCCGCCTAAAGATACTTCTCGTTCATATTCGGAATAAGTAGGTCCAATAATCATAGCTTTTTTGGGATGCTCAATCTGAATAAATAGAGAGATGAGCTCTGAGGAACCATTTCCGACTACAATCTTCTCAAAATCAGTATCGCAATAAGTAGCAATGACTTTGCGCAAAGACGTATATTGTCTATCAGGGTATGTTGTAATGACATCCAAGTGTTCTGATAAAGTTTTTTTGAGCTTATGAGAGAGTCCGAGCGGATTCACGTTTGCACTGAAACTTGTAATCTCCTCTTTCCTAATGCCATAGATGGATTCTATTTTTTCTAAATCGCTACCATGAAAGTGGTCCTGATGTTGTAACATAATATGTCCTCATTTCCCTACTTAATCTAGTTTAACATTGCGGAACATGTTAATGTTGTGATATACTTTATTATAATGCAATCTAAAGAAAAAGCAACAAATCTTTCGTAAAGTGTGGTGAGGGTATTGCGAAAAATAGTTGATAAATTAATCAATGGTTTTTTTGAATATGACAACAGAAAACTTTCCATTTCTATGCCTAAAATCGAATTGGGACTACATGAAAATGAGGTTCGAGAAGGCTCATTTTTTATTACAAGCATTGATGGAGTTCTCATTAATGGATATGTATATTCTTCAAGCATTCGCATGAAAATTTTAACAAAGTTTTTCGAAGATGTGGAGACCGAAGTGAAGTATGAAGTTAACACTATGGGCTTAGCAGAAGGAGATGTGCAGAAGGGCGATATCCATATTGTGTCAGACAGCGGCGAATATTATTTGCCGTTTGTGGTAATGATACAGCAGTCGTCAATTGGCGGGGTACAAGGCAATATCAAGAATTTGTTTCATTTTGCAAATTTGGCGCAGAGCGATTGGGAAGAGGCAGTTAATCTTTTTTATACAAAAGGATTTGTTAAACTTTTTGACGGAAATGATCGAAGTTATTTAGAAAAATATATTGGATTTTCTGCAACACAAGGTTCGGAACAGAACGTAGAAGAATTTTTGATTGCAGTTCACAAAAAGCATCCCATTACCTATATTCCAGAAAAAATGACGTATGAATTTATGAATGTAGATGGTCTTGCTGGAGGAGATATCCTAATTCAAAAAAGTAGCTGGGGTTACGTAAATCTATGTGTATGTAGTGACTCGGCTTTTTTGATTGTAGAAAAAAATCGTTTAAGAGATGATGATTTCTTGGGAAATGATTGCAGGCTTGATTTTTATGTCGATGCTGCAAAAATGCATGGGGGAAAGAACTATGGAAGACTCTTATTTCACGATGCCAGAGAGTCATTTGAAGTGGTTGTAATCGCTGAGAAGAGAAAGAAAGACAATTTCACCATAAGTAAGACAAGGGAGCAAAGAAAATTAGTTTGGAAGATCATGAAGGATTAT
>Ga0209373_10005049_pt1 | contig 11008 bp, 9 predicted proteins | sample Higcelweek5metaG_FD_187173 | JGI IMG/M metagenome (GOLD analysis project Ga0209373, IMG submission 187173) | Freshwater pond sediment microbial communities from the University of Edinburgh, under environmental carbon perturbations - High... | ecosystem: Environmental > Aquatic > Freshwater >... | reverse complement strand
AAACACCTCCGCGGCGACAAACGTCGCGTTGACCGCGGCGGGGAATCCGGCGTAAACCGCCAGTTGAATGAAAACTTCCAGGATCTCCTGCCGGGTCAGCCCGGCGTTGAGCCCCATATTGATGTGCGACTTGAGCTCGGCCGGCGCATAGCCGAGGGCGCAGATTCCGGCGATGATGACCAGCTCGTGGTCGCGCGCGGAAAGCCCCTCCCGCGAATGAACGTCGCCGAATGCAAACTCATTGATATACCGGGCCAATTCGGGAGACACGTTCTCCAGCCGACTGCAGATATCGCTGCTGTGTCCCATCTGTTCCAAACGTTCCACGCCTTTTTCAAACCGATTGCGATCCATGATTTCCACCTCCCTGGTTTCATGAGTCAAATATACCGCATTCCCCGGAAAAACGGAATGGCATAAAAGAGCAGAAAAATACCGATTTGTGATTGTTTTCTATTTTTTTTGCATTATTCTATCTATTGAATATATCAATCGGGAGGAATCCATGCCGGACCTGATTTCGCGAACCGACCTTCTTCACGCGGGCAACCTGGCCCGGTTCTACCTGCGGCATTACGCGAAGGGAATCTACCCGGTGCTCCGCTGCGACCCGGCGCGGTTGAGTATGCCGGTCAACCGGCTTTTCATTCCGCTGCGGAACCCGGACAAAGAAGCGAATTTCATCCGGGACCGGCACCGCCGCTATACGCTGAAGGAGAACGCTCTCTATTTTATTCCGGCGTATCTGAAGGCGGAATTCCGCCTCGACCGGGAGCTTGCTTTCCTCTCGATCCAGGACAACCTCGAAGTGTTCCCCGGCGTGGAGCTCTTCTCCGGCTGTTCCCGGATGCTGGAAATTCCGGACGTTCCGGAACTGCCGGAACTGCTGCGGCTCTTCGACACGCCGCCGGAAGAGCGGGAACTGGCCGCGCTCAAGTTCGGCAGCCTGGTGTTCTCCATGCAGACCGCCCTCATTGACCGGTATCCGCCGGAGGAGTTCCAGCGTCCGCTGGCGCTGCGCGAATACCGGACGCTGACCGATTTTCTCGACGACCACGGCAGCGCCCGGTGCCGGGTTTCGGCGCTCGCCGCGATGATGAACGAGTCGCGCGAGGGATTCACCCGGCGTTTTCACCGACAAACCGGAATCACGCCGAAGCAGTTGATCGATCACTTTCTTATGCGCAAGGCGTTCGATCTGCTGGCCTCCGGCTGTTCGGTCAAGGAGACCGCGTTCCGGCTGGAATTCAGCAACGAATTCGTCTTCTCCCGCTTCTTCCGGCGGCAGATGGGGGAATCCCCGAAACGGTGGTCCCGTCACAACGGACTTTTTCCGGAAAACCCGGCGAGATAATTCCCGGGGCGGCTTGCAATCCGGGCGGTTTTGCTGTATCTTTTCTCCTGACATTTCACTCTTACCGGAGAAAGGCTGTATCATGAAGAAAGTACTGGTCACCGGCGGCGCGGGCTATATCGGCAGCGCCTGTTCCGAATACCTCCTCGACCGCGGCTACGAAGTCACCATTTTCGACGCGCTCATCACCGGGCACCGCGAGGCGGTCGATCCGCGCGCGAAGTTCGTGCTCGGCAACCTCGCCGACCGCGAGCTGATCAAAAAGGTCTGCCGCGAAGGCGAATTCGACGCGGTGATGCACTTTGCCGCCTTCAGCCTGGTCGGCGAATCAATGCAGAACCCCTCCAAGTACTTCCGCAACAACCTCGCCTCCGGCATCAACCTGGCCGACGCGGCGGTCGAAGGGGGAGTCAAAAACTTCGTCTTCTCCAGCACCGCCGCCACTTTCGGCCAGCCGGAGTCGATTCCGATCCGCGAAAACGACCGCCAGATTCCGATCAACCCCTACGGCGAATCGAAGCTCTGCTTCGAGAAGGTGCTCAAGTGGTACAGCGAAATCCACGGCATGAAGTACGCGGCGCTCCGCTACTTCAACGCGGCCGGAGCCAGCGAGAAGTTCGGCGAGGACCACCGCCCCGAAAGCCACCTGATCCCGATCATCCTCCAGACCGTCCGCGGCAAGCGCGAGAAACTGATGGTCTACGGCGACGACTACGAGACGGCGGACGGCACCTGCGTGCGCGACTACATCCATATCCTCGACCTCGCCCAGGCGCACGAGCTGGCGCTTTCCGCGCCGGAGAGCGGCCACTACAACCTCGGCACCGGCAACGGACTCTCGGTCCGCGAAATCATCGACGCCGCCGAGAAAGTCACCGGCAAGAAGGTCAATTTCGAAATCGCCCCGCGCCGCCCCGGCGACCCGGCCAAACTGATCGCCTGCAGCGACCGCATCAAAGCGATGCTCAAATGGCAGCCGAAATACGAGTCCGCCGAGCAGATTATCGAGTCGGCGTGGAAGTGGCAGCTCAAACATCCGAACGGGTACGCGAATTGATCTGGCACGAACTTGGGCCGTTCACGGTGTTCGACGTCGAAACCACCGGAATGAGCGCGACCAACGACCGGATCGTGGAAATCGCCGCGGTTCGGATTGATCCGGGCGGGAAGCTGGAGCGTTTCCAGACGCTGGTTCATCCCGGCCGGAGGATTCCACCCGCCGCCACCACGGTCCACCATATTTCGGACGAGATGGTGCAGGGCGCGCCGAACTTCAAGGAGGCGATCCTCGGCTTTCTCAAACTGGCGGAGGAGAGCACGCTTGTGGCCCACAACGCGCTCTTCGACCTCGGGTTCCTGCAGGAGGGGCTGACGCGGGTCGGGCTGCCGCTGTGGAACGGCAAGACGCTCGACTCGCTCCGGCTGCTGCGCAGGACCCACCCGGGGCTGCCGTCCTACAGCCTCCAGAGCCTGCGCGCCTATTTTCAGCTCCCCTCCGAAAAGGGGATGAACGCCCACCGCGCCGGAGCCGACGTGGAGTGGACCATCCTGGTCCTCGAAATCGCGCTCACCGAAGCCTTGAAACGCAATGCGCCCCTATAACGACAGGATAAAAGCCATGCAGCCGTCCCTCTGGATCGATCGGGTCGAAACGCTTTTCGACCGCGCCGCGTCGCGGATCAACGCGGCTTCCACCGCGAAGCTGCTGACCTGCCTGATCGGAATCTTTTTCGTCTGGCGGTTCGTCATGCTTGATTTCTTCGAGAAAAGCGGCGACGCCGTCTGGAAGTGGAGTTTCCTGCGCTATTACGCAAACACCGGCGTGTGGTTTCCCGCCATGCCGGATCACCATCAGGCGCGCTGGGCAATCAACCTGCCCGTGCTCCTGCTGATGAAGATATTCGGGGACTCCCCGTGGGTCTATTATATCTTCCCGCTGCTGACCGCGCTGGGCACCGGGATTTTCCTGTTTCTGATCGCCGCCCGGCTGCGCGGCAAGGCCGCGGGGTGCGTCGTGTTCCTGATCGCGCTGGCCTTTCCGCTCACCGCGCGGGAGAGCACCCAGTTTCTCCCCATGCTGCCGGCGGCGTTTTTCGCCCTGGCGGCGACCTGGCTTCTGCTTCGCCATATCGATTCCGGCGCGCTGCTGCCGGTTTTCTGCGGCGGAATTCTGCTGGGGGTCTCGTATGGGTGCAAATTGACTTCGCTCTACTGGGCGGCCGGGTTTCTGCTCGCGCTGTCGCTCTGGCCGACGGAACGCAAAACATATTTCCGCATCTGGAAGTTCCGGTTCGGTCCGGCCGTGTTTCTGTTCGGATTCGGTCTGCTGACGGTGCTGATTCTGGAGACGCTGCTCTTTTTCCGTTACTTCGGCGTGACCGGAGGATTGCCGGAGATCATTCTCGGTTCGCATCTCAGCCATCGCGTCCGCCCGGATTACCTCAATGCGTTCGAGTACCTGTTTTCGTTTCTCCGTCCGCTCGACCTCAGTGGAAAGTATTTCGACCTGGTCCCCCATATCCTGCTGCTTGTCGCCGGGACGGGGATTGCCGTCCTCTGGGCCGGTTCCGGGCGGAAGCCGCAACGCTTTCTGGCGACCGCGTTCCTGACCGCTTATCTGCTGCACAGTTACGTCGTCTATAAAGTATTCCCTTTCCTGCATCCGGAAAAAAACCATGCCCGTTATTTCCTGCTCCTTGCCGCATTCGCCCTGCTGTTCTGCACGGCGGGGTGGCACGATGGCATCACCTGGCTGGAGAAGCGGATTCCCCGGCGGTGGACGCTTGCCGTCTCCGGCGCAGCCGTCGGCGTTTTTCTGCTGCTGATGATGATCCGGGCCGGGAATCAGTGGAGCGGCGGCAATCACGTGATCACAGTCTGGCGAACCCACGCCGCGCTCAAGCTCGCCGGCCGGGAGGGCGTCGCGGTACTCATGAAGGTGAAAAAGCCTGAACAGGCCCTCGCCGGCAATATGGCGACCGCCGACATCAAATACGGCAGCATGTGGCTGACGTTCTGGGGGCCGGTCGAACTTCTGCCGCGAATCAACGAGCATAAACGGCTGTTCTTTGACGCGGACGGGAAGCTCTGGCAGCTTTTGCTGAACGACGGCGGATTCCGGACGGGCAACCCGATGCGGGTTCTCCTGCTCGACGAAGAGCAATCGGAGTTCAAAACCGGGACGTTCCGCCCGGCAATGATTCTGCCGTGAAATTCGGCGCGGCGAGCCTGTCGAAGAAGCGGTCGTTTCCCGCCGCGACTTCCGCCGCCACGACGCGGATCCGCGCGGCCAGCGCCTCGCGGTCCGCTTCGACCAGCCGGACTTTTTCGCAGATGACTCCTTCGCTGACGGAGTCGTAGGGTACCACGTACTCCTCCAGCCCGAACGGCGCGAGGACTTCGGCGTACTTATGGCTCCAGCCGATCACCACGGCGGGAACGCCGGTCGCCATCGCCGAGATGATCGCATGGAACCGCGAGGCGACGAGCAGATCGCAGGAGCCGATCAACATGCGGAGCTCCCCGGCGGAGAGCTCTTCTTCGATCACCCGGATATGTCCGCTCTCCGGCAGCATCGCGGCGAAGCGGCGCAGCAGCGGCAGGTCGTTGTTGTGCGTCTTCGCGGAACCCTTCCGGGCGGAATGCGGGAACACCACGCATTCGCAGCCTTCGCCCGTCCACTTCTCCACACAGCGCCGCAGCGTCTCCAGATAGGGAATGTTTTTCGCCTCGCAGAGTTTCCAGACCACCTGGCTGGGGGAGACTCCGATCACCCGGCGTCCGGGCGGCGGCAGAAATCCGGCGATCCGCGCCCGTTCCGCCGCTCCCGTCCGGAGCGAAAACGCCACGTCTGAACCGTTGACCACATTGGCAAGGCCGAGCGAATCCAGATACTCCCGGGTCACCGCGCCGCGCGCCACGATCAGCCGCAGCCGGGGCAACACCAGTTTTGCGGCGATGCGGTTGAGCGGGCGCTTGAACGGCCCCATCGCCTGGGCGACCTTCACCACCGGAACCCCCAGCGCCAGCGCGGGCAGGATGCTCAGGATGTTGAAGATGAGGAACTTTTCGCGCCCGTCCACAAACGAAATGCCGGAAGCGTCGAGCCAGCCGCCGCATTCGGCGATCTTCGCCATCTCCCCGTGCGCATACCAGCGCCGCGGGAGCCGGAGCAGCCGCCCGGCGGCGGCCCACAGCGAACGGAAGAACAGCAGCACCACGTTTTTCGGGCTGCCGTCCAGCAGCTCCACGTTTCCGCCTTCCGGCAGCAGCGCGCGGTCCGCGGCCGGATAGTAGGAGAAGAGATAAAACCGGGCGCCGGGATCGCGCTTCGCCAGATTCTGAATCAGCGATTCCGCCATGCCGGACGCGCCTTTGTTGCCGGAAAGCGCCACGCCGCTGATCAGGTATACCATCGAAAATTCCTCCCCGTTCAAAAATTGGTCAACGCCTTGAAGCCGTACAGCCACCCCTTCAAAACGATCCGGGGCAGACGGTACAGGATTTTCCCGTGTCTGCCGATGGAAAACCGGTAGAGCGGCACGATCATCATCGCGGCCAGCAGCTCGTTCCAGCGGGCGGGACGTGCGGATTCCGGTTCCGGAATCCGCAAACCGACCCAACGCCCGACCAGGGAACGCGCCCGGACGGCTTTGTGGAACACGGCGGCGCGTCGGTTCGAATCGAACAGCAGTTCCGGCGGTTCCGGTTGGAGAAGCAGGTCGCCCGCTTCCCGCGCCGCTTCCAGCGCGGCGATTCCGGCCCCGGTTCTTCCCGCGACCACCGAATGCTTCACCTTGTCATTGCGGTGCTTCTTCATCCAGATGTCACCGCAGGAGAGGTCCGCCTCCTCGGCAAAATGGTCGAAACAGCTCAGGCATGGCGCATGGCATTGTATGAACAAATTCTGATACAGTTTGTAACTGGCGGTGGGCCAACTGCGGCGGGTCCCGTCGGCCATGACGGCTTCGGCCTCGCCGCGCCACAGTCCGCGCCGGAAACGGAAGGCGTTCAGTTGACTCGGAACAACCCCTTTTTTGGCAAGCACAGTCTCGATCTGCTCGGGCCTGGAGGTGTGACCGCAAAACAGCCCGACCAGCAGCACGATTTTTTCCTTCAATTCCGGTTCTTTCTCCATCATGCGCCGCAACGCCCGGACGGTGCACGGCAGCCCGACCACCGCCAGGCGGCCCTCGAATGCCCGAATCCGCCGCAGCAGACCGGTTTCAAGCGGCGGGAAAGCGAAATAGATGCTGTCTTGCGCCCGGCGAAGCTCCTCCGCGTTCCGGGCGAACACCGGGACGGCACGCATCGCGCCGTTTTGGATTTCGAGTTGCCAAACCAGCGCGGCATCGATGTCACCGCGAGCCAGCATCCCGGCGAAGAGCCCGGTCACAATTCCGCCGGAAGAGGCATTGGCGCAAATCGCCGGATCGGCGGCCCGTCCGGAAAACAGGGATCTCACGTTTCCGGTGTAATAAGCAAGCAATTCGGGTTTCAACGCTCCTGCTCCTTTCCCGTCCGGTCTGAAAAAAGAATCCGGTAACAGAAATAGCGAATGAAGAAAATAATTCCGCTCGTCCCCAGAATCAAACCGGCCACCAGCCCCTGCCGTACCCACGGTGTCAGCAAGTCCCCTTCTTCCAGGCGGCGGGAGATGTAGCCGACTCCGATCACCACCAGCAGGTAATCGGCGATTTTGAAGGCCAGCACCGAAGCGGTGAAATGCAAAAAGTTGATCCCCCGCTCCTTCCTGCCGTTCAACTCCGGACGGAAGGTGACGCGGGAATGATAAAGATACCCCGTGACAAGCACCACCAGCTGGGCGCAGAAGTACCCCAGCCACACCGGAGCCGCCAGAGCGGTGAAGAGCGCCGTTACCAGAATCTTGATGACGATGTTGAAGGCGCATCCGCCCGCATATTTGGCGACTTCGAACGTACGCTCCCGGGAGAGGATCAGCTTCATCGTTTCCCCTCTGACTTTTCATAGTGATCGCGGCGTTGCCGGTACTGGATGTCCTCCAGCAGCATCCGGTTGACCGCGAGCAGGTCGGCCAGGAAGGCGATCATGGCGAAAAAAGCGCCGATGATCATCAGCACGGCGGCGAGAATCAGCGACTGGGTCATGCCCTGTCCGCTCCCGATCAGCCAGCGGACGAAAAACCGCAATCCGAGCAGGAAGCCCAGAAGGAAAAACACCAGCCCGAAGCCGAAGAAAAATTTGAACGGCCGGTAGACCACGCAGATCCGGATCATCGTGAAGACCGAACGCTGGATATAGCGGGGAATGCTCTTGACCAGCCGCGACGGCCGGAGGTCCGCGTTGACCCGGATCGGCACGCACTCGATCGGGATGTTTTTCCACCCCGCTTGGATGATGGTCTCCAGCGTATAGGTGTAGCGGTTGAACACGTTCATCCGCATCGCCGCGTCGCGGGTCAGCGCCCGGAAGCCGCTCGGCGCATCCTCGACTTCGGTGCCGGAGATCTTGCGGACCATCAGGCTGCCGAGTTTCTGCAGAATCTTTTTCGCGGGCGAAAAGTGGTCGATCTCCGCAATCGGCCGGGTGCCGATCACGTACTGCGCCCGCCCGGCAAGGATCGGTTCGACCAGGGCCGGGATGTCCGCCGCGCAGTACTGGTTGTCGGCGTCGGTGTTGATGACGATGTCCGCCCCCCGCTCCAGCGCGGCCTGGAGCCCGGTCATGAACGCCTGGGCCAGCCCGAGGTTGGAGTGGTGGCAGACGATGTGATCGACGCCGTTCTCGCGGGCGACTTTCACGGTTTCGTCGGCGGAACCGTCATCGACGATCAGCCATTCGACCTGGTCGATGCCGGGAATCTCCCGCGGCAGCTCGGCGAGCGCGATCGCCAGAGTCCCGGCCTCGTTGTAACACGGAATCTGAATGATGAGTTTCAAACCTGTTCTCCCGGCGCTTGCGGCCCTGATGTTATTTTACGCATAAATCGCGTAGAAATATACCATTCCGGGCTGTCGATTGCAAACACCGGGAGAAAAAAAGCGAACTCAAACCGTAATTCGGTGCGTTCCCGGTCCGAACGTCCGCGCCGCGTCTCCCGGCAGGCTGACCCGCGCTTTGGAATTGGCGGGGATGGTGAACTCCCAGGCGACTTTCCCCGCCTCGCGTTTCCAGTGCGAAACGATCTTCCCGGCGAAGGAGTCGTAGGAGGCCTCCACCTCGTTCAGCCCCGCGACGAAGGACGGGGCCAGCTCGAAGCGGTCGAACCCGTCCGAGTCCGGCAACGGGCGGATTCCGGCCAGGTACCGGTAGAACCAGCCGCCCACCGAGCCGAGCATCGGGTGGTTGTGCGAATTCATCCCCCCGCCGGTCGCCAGCTCCCAGCGCTCCCACAGCGTGGTTGCGCCGTTGGCCAGCATATAGCCCCAGCCGGGATATTCGGTCGAATTCACCATCTTGAAAATCAGGTCGGCGCGGCCGCACTCCGAGAGCGCTTCGAGCAGGTATTTCGTGCCGATGTTGCCGGTGGTGAGCTTGCATTTATCCGCTTCGAAGCGCTCGACGAGACGCTGCGAAACGAGTCCGGCCAGCTCCTCCGGCACCATGCCGCAGCGGAGCGCGAAGCTGTAGGCCGACTGCGATTCGGATTCGTATTTTCCCTCTCCCCGGTAGAAGCGGGCGTGGAAGGCGGCGCGGATCGCTGCGAGCTGATCGGCCAACCGTTTTTCTTCGTCCTTTTCTCCGAGGAACGCGGCGATCTTCGCGGTCAGCGAAACCGCGTAGCCGTAGAGCGCCGTCGCCACCAGCTCCTGCGGCACGAGTCCGCTGCGGCAGGTGTTGCGCCCGCAGAATTCGAGCGGCGGAACCCAGTCGCCGATCTCGCCGCCGTCGGTGAGGATCTGATTTTCCGTCGCCTGCTCCATGCAGCGGCACCAGGCGAGGAAATTCGGGAAGAGCTCGCGCAGGAGCGCCCGTTCGCCGAAGAAGAGATGCAAATTCCACGCCGTCTCGACGAAGCTCGAACAGACGGGGTCCACCTTGTCCGGCGTCCAGTGGTTCGGCGCGGTCATCGGCACGAAGCCGGTCTCCGGGTCCTGCGCCTCGGCGATGTCGCGCAGCCATTTGCGCAGCAGCGTTGCCTCGTCGAAGTGGAAGATTGCGCATTCGTTGCGGGCCATCATGTCGTTGAGCCAGCCCATGCGCTCGGTCCGCTGCGGGCAGTCGGTGGGGACGCCGTGGAGGTTGGAGCGCTCGGTCCACGCCACCATCGCGTCGATCCGGTTGAGGAGTTCGTTATCGGTGCGGAAACGCCCGATCGGGGGGCAGTCGGAGCCGACCACGATGCCGGTGAGCGTATCCGCCCCAGGTTCTCCGGGGAGCCCGGCGACTTCGACGTAGCGGAAGCCGTGGTAGGTGAAGCGCGGTTTCCAGCTTTCACCCGCCGCGTCGCCCCGCGCGGTGTAGACGTCGAGCGCCTCTTCGCCGAGCAGGTTCTCCTGGTTGACCGAACCGTCGGCGTTGCAATATTCGGCGAAGCGCAAACTGACCTGTGTTCCCGCCGGAGCGGTCAGTTTCAACCGGCAGTATCCGGCGAAGTTCTGCCCGAAATCGGCGACGAAGCGGCCGTCGGCGAGGCGGTTCCAACTCCGGACCGGGAGTTCCATCAACTCGCGGACCGCCGGGGTCATCGCCGCCCGCATCCGGCCCGCCGGGGGCGCGATGCGGCAGCAACTGCGTCCGGGCGGCAGAATCGGTCCGCTGGGCAGCATCCAGGTGGAATCCGGTTCCAGCCGGGCGTCGAACTCTTCGCCGCCGTAAATGCTGTTGCGCCGGATTCCGGAGGGGCCGGAGGGCGGGCCGAAGGGCCGCGTCTTGGCGACAAGTTCGCCATCCAGCTCCAGTTGAACGCGGACGATCGGCTGCACATGCCAGCCGCCGCCGGCGTGAATGGCGAGCACGTTTTCACCCGGCACGAGCAGTCCGGCAAGATCGAACACACGGTAGAGGACACTTTGGGAATAATCGGTCGGAGCCGGGTCGAGCACCGCGTCGCCGAGCCGCTTCCCGTTCACGAACGCCTCGAACCAGCCGAGCCCGGAAAGATAGAGGCGGCTCTTCGCCACCTGCGCGGGGGCGGTGAACCGCGCCTGGTAGTAACGGGCCGCGCCGGACCACGCGCCGGGGAAGCCGACCCAGACGGAGGGTCGCCAGTCCCGCTCGTCGAGCAGCCCGGCTTCGAACCGGGCCGGGGCGCTCCACGCTGACGGTTCGCCGTTTTCGCCCCAGGCCATCGCCTGCCAGCAGACCGGCTCCCGGCTCATCAGCGGCGCGCCGCCGTAGGGATGATGGTGGCAGCGGCTGTCCGCGACCCGTCCGGAATCCCACAGATATGGCCCGGTTTCGAGCGCCGCTTCCGTGGCCGCGGCGCGCACCCGCCACGCCGTCTGGGCGGCGGAGGGCCGCCAGGAAAGTTCCGGATTCCGCATCTCGATCCCCAGCGGATCGACCAGCCCTTCGGCCCGCAGGCCCGCGACAGTGATCGTATTCATCAAACATTTCCTCCCGGTTTGTCATTACTGTACTTGATTTTTTCCGGATTGGAATGGATATTATCGTTATACTTGTATCCGTTTGTTGCAACGCGGGAGATTTTTGCCTCATGGAGACGACGTT
>Ga0209373_10005048_pt1 | contig 11015 bp, 8 predicted proteins | sample Higcelweek5metaG_FD_187173 | JGI IMG/M metagenome (GOLD analysis project Ga0209373, IMG submission 187173) | Freshwater pond sediment microbial communities from the University of Edinburgh, under environmental carbon perturbations - High... | ecosystem: Environmental > Aquatic > Freshwater >... | reverse complement strand
TACAATTGAAGAAATAAGCACTGGAATAAATCACTTAGTACATGTAAGTGATTTGAAACCTATTTTTAAGAAAAAAGATAATCTTGATGATATAAATGTTATTTCGGAAGAAAAATGGGAATTAGCTCAACAGCGATTTGAAATAATAGATCCTATATTAAAAAATCCTAGAAAACTGGAATTAATAAAACAGATTTCTATTGAAAAGAATATAGGTATAGCAACACTTTACAGATGGATCAAATTGTATAAGGACTATGGTACCGTATCCGCATTACTTGGAAAACCAAAAACTGGAGGAAAAGGAAATAGTAGACTTGAAACAAATCAAGAAGAAATAATAAAAAAGTATATCAAAAGTACTTATTTGAATGGCTCAAGAACTTCAATTAATAAAACGATAAGATTAATAATAATTGAATGTCATAGTAAAAATATTACGCCTCCACATGAGAATACAATTCGAAATAGAATCAAAAGCCTTTCTGAAGAAGAAGTAATGAAGAAAAGGATTGGGACAAAAGAGGCCGGCTATAAATTTAATCCAACACTTGGTAGTTTCCCCGGAGCAGACTTTCCTTTAAGTGTTGTTCAAATCGACCATACTAGAGTTGATATTATTTTAGTAGATGAATATTATAGAAAGCCTTACAAAAGGCCTTGGTTAACTTTAGCGATTGATGTTTACAGTAGAATGGTTGTCGGCTTTTATTTATCATTTGACCCTCCGGGTGCATTGGGTACAGGATTATGTATTGCACACAGTATATTACCTAAGGAAATATGGTTAGAAAAAATAGGCGTCCAGGAATCTTGGCCATGTTGGGGCTTTATGAGTGTTATACATTTGGATAATGCAAAAGAATTTAGAGGGAACATGCTAAAAATGGCTTGCAAAAATTATAATATCAATCTAGAATTTAGACCAATTGCAACACCTCATTTTGGTGGTCATATTGAGCGTTTGCTTGGTACTTTTAGTAAGGAAATCCACAATTTAGCTGGTACTACATTTTCATCTCCTGATCAAAGAAAAAATTACGATTCTGAAGGAAGAGCATCATTAACTTTACCTGAATTTGAAAAATGGCTGACCCTATACATTACTAAAATTTATCATTTCAAAAATCATTCTTCATTAAATGATTCTCCAATTAATAAATGGAAAGAAGGAATTGTAGGTAATAAAGAACAACCTGGAATAGGTATTATTCCAAGAATTTTCAATGAAAGAAAATTGCGTCTAGATTTTATGCCATATGAAGAGAGAACTATTCAGGAATATGGTGCTGTAATTGATCATATAACTTATTATCATGATGTACTAAGAAGATATATCCATTCAAAAACAGACAATGTTAAACGAAAATTTATTTTTAGAAGAGATCCAAGAGATATTAGTGTCGTCTATTTTTATGATCCAGAGCTCAAAGAATATTTTGATATTCCTTATAGAGACACCTCTTTACCTGCAATTTCAATTTGGGAATTTAAAGATGTATTAAGAACTCTGAAAAAAAATAAAATACCAATTAATGAAAAATCAATATTTGAGACTTATAGAGAAATGGATGATATTGAAAAAAAGGCAATTCGTGAAACAAGAAATAAAAGAAGAGAAATTAAAAACTTTCAGAATATTACATCTTTCGAAGAACCCAATAAAATTGAAGATAAAACTGAAACTGAGTTAATTAATATTAAACCATTTGAAGACATTGATGATGAAACATTTATCTGAAAACACAAGAAAATTTGTTGAATCTAGTACAGATGAACAAAGAATTAAACATGCTAAAGAATTCAGATGGATTGGATATTCTGATTCTATGAAAATATTAAAGAAAATGGATGATTTAATTGATTATCCAAAATCTAGTAGAATGCCTAATTTGCTACTTGTTGGAGATTCAAACAATGGGAAAACCGCATTATTAAATCGTTTTCATAAGCGCCATCAAGCTAAGGTTAAAGAAGATGAAAATGGATTTTCAAAAGTAATAAACCCTGTTTTATTTGTTCAAGCTCCTCCGGAACCTGATGAAAAAAGATTCTACAATATTATTTTTGAAAAATTATATGCTCCATATAAAACTTCAGAAAAAATAGAACAAAGGCAAATCAGATTAATCCATCTTTTAAAAGAAATGGAAACAAAAGTTTTAATAATTGATGAAATACATCACGTATTAGCAGGAACTTTAGCTAAACAACGATTATTCTTAAATGTGCTTAAGTACTTATCAAATGAACTTCAAATTCCATTAATATGTGCAGGAACAAGAGATGCATTCAACGCCATCCAAACTGACCCACAACTTTCTAATCGATTCGAACCAAAAGTATTACCAAGATGGACAAATGATACAGAATTAAAAAGATTATTGATAAGTTTTGAAAGTATTTTACCACTTAAAAAAGAATCTAATTTGATTGAAAACTCTATTACTAATAAAATCTTAGCAATGAGTGACGGCTTGATTGGTGAGATATCTAAAATTATTGAACTTAGTACCATTTTAGCAATTGAATCAAAAATCGAAAAGATAACTCCAAACATATTAGAATCAATCGATTATACTAGTCCTGACAAAAGAAAAAGATTTTTGATTTAAGCCAAATAAAATAAAATATTTAATAAGTCTATAATTATATTAAAAATATTAATATTTTCTATATTTGTTGAGTAATAAAAGTTTATTATTATTCAACAATAAATTTAAAATTTCCATAGAGAATATTATCAATTTGTCCTCTATTTAACAAAGAAAAAAAGTATTGAATGCTTTACGAAGTATCTAATACAGCTAGAAAAAATTGAAAAAAGTTCTCAAATTAAAAAGGTAATATTACCAAGTATAAAAGCTTTTATGATACTAATTTTGAATTGTATTGTACAAATTAATATTACATATATAATTGAATCAGGCAATGAATAAATTCATAATAAACAACAAACTACATTTTTCAGGACACGAATCCTTTGCTTGCAAACAGTTTTGGCTAAAAAAAGGGGTTGATTTCGCACTTGAAGGATTATCTTTTAATGATGAAAAGGCAGTCGTTGAATTAGGTGTTGGAAAAAATATGGTAAGTGCTATAAGATATTGGAGCAAATGTTTTAATATTATTGACGACAACGATTTACCTACAGAATATGGCATTAGAATATTTACTGAAGGTGGTTACGATCCATATTTAGAAGATATTGGAACTGTTTGGTTATTACAATACTATTTGATTAAAAAAAATAAAGCTTCTATTTATTCTTTACTTTTTAATGAGTTCAGAAAAGAGAGAATTGATTTTACTAAAGGACAATTTCATTCTTTTTTAAAAAGAAAATGTAATGATGATGATAGTTTTAAGTATAATTCAAACACAATTAATTCAGACATAAATGTTGTTTTTAAAAACTATACGAAACCAGAAAGTAAAAATAAAATTGAAATAGAAGATGTATTTTCAAATATCTTTTTAGACTTAGGTTTAATTATTGAATACAAAAAAAGAGATATTGATGATCATATAATCGAATGGTATAGAATTGAGGGAAGTTTAAGAGATGAAATTCCTTGTGAAATTATACTATTCATAATTTTGGACAATTTCGAAAACGAGACAACAATAAGTTTTAGACAACTGTTAGCCGGTTTCAATTCACCAGGTAATGTTTTTGCCATGTCTGCGGAAGGATTGTTTAATAAAATTCTACAAATAGTAAATAAGTACGAAAATGTAGTTTATAGTGAAACTGCAGGTAATCAAGTACTTCAATTCAAAGAAGTTATAAACAAATGGGAGGTATTAGATGGGTATTATAACTAAAGAAAAAAAAAATTATTCACCATCTGTGAATATAGTTAGAGATAGCGAGGTAATTTTAAATTACATTCCTACTCCTAATGCTATACAATCTTTTTCTCAAATTCTTAACAATTATCAAATTGGCATCAGAGCTTTCAATTTAGTAGGAGCATATGGTATTGGTAAATCAGCTTTTTTATGGGCAATTGAAAATGATTTGAAAAAATTTAGTAATTATTTTATTGATGATTTTAGTAATCAAAGTATTAAGGAATTTGATTTTATAAAATTTGTTGGAGATTATACTTCAATACAAAAGACATTTGCTGACAAATTTCATCTTAAAGAAAGTTATACTTCGAAAGATATTATTCAAAACTTAAATTCTTATTATTTAGATATTCAAAAACAAGATAAAGGATTAGTTATTTTAATTGATGAATTTGGAAAGTTTTTAGAATTTGCATCAAAAAATAATCCAGAAAAGGAATTATATTTTATTCAAGAATTAGCAGAATTTGTTAATGATAATAAAAAAAATATAACTCTTATAACTACCTTACACCAAGACTTTAATAGATATTCAGATGGTCTTACAAACTCTCAGCAAAATGAATGGGATAAAGTTAAGGGTAGATTAAAAGAAATAACTTTTAATGAGCCCGTAGAACAATTATTGTATTTAGCTGCTAAAAGAGTAAATCAATTAAATTTTGAAAAAAACTTATCTAATTTTGATAGTCTTTTTTCGTTGTTTAGTGACAAAAAACTTTTCCCACTAAAAGATTATTTCAGTAGAGATATCGCAAAAGATTTATTGCCATTTGACATTCTATCTGCAGGGGTATTAACAATTGCATTACAAAAATATGGTCAAAATGAAAGATCACTTTTCTCTTTTTTAGAATCAAATGATCCATACGGATTACAAGATTATAAGAGGAATCAAAATCCTTATTATAATTTATCTTGTGTCTATGACTATTTAATCCATAATTATTTCTCTTTTTTAACGAGTAAATTTAACCCTCATTTTTCACAATGGGCAACTATTCGAATAACTATTGAAAAGATTGAAGGACTTTTTTCAGATAATCAAGAAGATGCAATAAAAATTGTAAAAACCATTGGTTTATTAAATATTTTATCATCTGCTACTGGAACAATTGATTTAGAATTCATAAAAAAATATGGTGTAGAATCTCTTGGAATAAATAATATAGAAAACGTTATTGAGAATCTTATAAAGTTTAAAATAATTAAATTTCAAAATTATTTAAATAGATATATATTAACTCATGGTACAGATTTAGATATTGAAAAAGCATTACAAGATGCCGTGTTTCAAGTTGATAAACCTACTAATGTTATTAGTTATTTAGAACAGCATTTTAACTTTGATTACATAAATGCTAAATCAATTTATTATAAAAAAGGAACACCCAGAATTTTTGAATTTCAATTAGTTGAAGAACCAATCTTATCTATTCCTGAAGGTGAAGTAGATGGATATATTCAATTAATCTTTTCAAAGAATATTAAAGAAAATGAAATTATTGAGTTTTCAAGAGAATGCAATGAAGCGATTGTATTTGTACATTACAGAGATACTCAGGAAATTTCAAATACAATTTATGAGATACTTAAAATAGAGAAAGTAAGTTCTGAAAATACTGATGATAAAATTGCATTTAATGAACTTGAAAATATAAAACAACATCAAATTAGATTATTAAACAAATTAGTAAAAGAAGACTTATATTCAACCAACAACAAAGTTAAATGGTATATTGCTGGTAATGAAAAAAGTATAACAAATCCCAGAATCTTAAATCAATGTTTATCAAATCTTGCTGAAATTGTATATTCTGAAACTCCAGTATTTAGAAATGAAATGGTAAATAGAACTAAGCTTTCTTCACCTATAACTTCTGCCAGAAAGAGTTTAATTAGAAATTTATTAGACAATTGGAAGATTGAAAATTTAGGATATGAAGGTAATAACTTCCCTCCAGATAAAACCATTTATTTAAGTTTGTTAAATAAAACTGGGATTCATATTCTTAATGATGAAAATTACGAGATAGGTAATCCTACTGATCCTAGTTTTTATTCATTATGGAATTTAGGAGAAGAATTTATTAACTCAACAAAACATAATAAACGAAATTTACAAGATTTTGTAGATCAATTAAAACAAAAACCCTATAAACTTAAACAAGGTTTTATTGATTTTTGGATTCAAATATTTTTATTTGCTAAAAGAAATGATTTTGCGCTTTTTAGTAATGATATATACATAATCGGTTTGTCTGACGAAACCTTAGAATTAGTCGGTAAAAAACCGAGTGATTACGAGATTAAAGCGTTTGATGTTGATGGTATTAAACTACAATTATTTAATAAGTATAGAGTTTTATTAGAGCAAACTGAGAAAGATTCTGTTACAAACCAAAGTTTTATAGAAACTATTAAGCCATTTCTTAAATTCTATAAAGACCTTAACTTTTATTCAAAAAACACAAATAGATTAAGTAGCAAAGCAATTTCATTTAGAAATGCGATTGCAAAATCTAAAGACCCTGAAAAAACTTTTTTTGAAGATTTCCCTAAAGCATTAGGGTATAATATTATACAATTACAAAATGATAATATAATTTTAAATAAATATTTTAATGAAGTAAATGAATCAATAAGAGAAGTTAGATCTTGTTATGATGATTTAATAGAACGATTTGAAATTTATATTTATGAAGATATTTTAGGAGAAAAATTAGCTTTTGAAGAGTATAAAAGTAAACTTCAAAAAAGATTTACTAAGATTAAAAAGCATTTGCTAAAGCCAAATGAAAAGGTATTTATTCAAAGACTTAACTCTCCATTAGATGACAAAAATGCATGGTTAAATTCATTAGTACAAGTAGCTATAGGTAAAACTTTGGATAGTATCACAGACGAAGATGAGGCTAGACTATATTCAAGTTTTACAGATTTAATTAGATCGTTAGATAATCTTTGTGAAATTAGTCAGAATGATGTCGATGATGAGACTGAAAATATTTTTAAAATAGAAATCACATCTTTTGTTGACGGATTAAAGAAAAATTTAGTACGTTTACCTAAAGAAAAAACAAAAGAAGCTTCAGCTAAAGAAGCCGAATTAAAACTACTTTTAAGTAATGACTCAGGTTTAAATATTGCAATATTAACTAGTTTATTACAACAAGAACTAAAAAAATGAAAAAGGTAAGACATGTAATGGGGATTTCTGGAGGTAAGGATAGTGGAGCTTTAGCTATATACCTATTTAATAAATATCCTGAATTAGAAATCGAATATTATTTTACAGATACTGGAAAAGAACTTCAGGAAACCTATGATTTAATTAGTAATATTGAAAAATTCACTGGAAGAGAAGTTGCAAGGATAGAAGCTGCGGATAAAAGTCATGAAGATCCTTTTGATCATTTTCTAAAACTTTACGGAGGATTCTTGCCAGCTTCAAATGCACGTTGGTGTACTAACAAATTAAAACTAGAGCCATTTGAAAAATGGGTTGGTGACGACCCTGTAATATCTTATGTTGGTATAAGAGGTGATGAAGATAGAGACGGATATATTTCAAAAAAAAACAACATTCAATCTATTTTTCCTTTTAGAAAAAATATTTGGAGTGAAGATGTTACAAGACACTTATTAAAAAACAGTAATATTGAAACATTACTTGTTGCTTATGAAAATTTTGCACCTTCAGAAAAGCTTGATAGAATTAAAGAAATTCTAAATGTACCAATATCACCAAAATATGATCTAAAGAGTAAACTAAATACCCTAATAGATATTGATATCAAAACCTTTAATAAAGTAGTATTTGATTTTTTAAAAACTACAGAATATCCATTAGCCAATGTTGAAGATTTTGAATTGTTAGACAATGAGGATAATTTGGTAAGAGATGATATTTTTAAAATACTAAAAGAAAGTGGTGTTGGAGTACCAAAATATTATGAAAAAGTTGAATATGAAATTAATGGAAAAAAAGGAGAATATGCGCGAAGTCGATCAGGATGTTTTTTCTGTTTTTTTCAACAAAAAATAGAATGGATTTGGCTTTATGAGCAGCATCCAGAAAAATTTGCTCTAGCAATGGCATATGAAAAAGATCCGTATACATGGATGCAAGACGAGAGTCTTCAAGATATCATTAAACCAGAGCGTATGGCTCAAATTAAAGAAGACAATATTAAAAGAACACAAAGAATAGCACAAAATAAAAAATCTCCATATCTGATAGATTTACTTGAAGATGCTGAAGGTGAAGGTTGTGCCTCTTGCTTTATTTAAATTATGAAAACTAAAGTTTATTTAGCCGGTGGAATGAATGAATCAAACTGGCAAAAAAAAGTCATAGAGACTATAAATAGTGAGAATTTTGTATTTTACAATCCAAGAGAACATTCACTTACTAATAGTACGGAGTATACTTTTTGGGATTTATTTTATGTAAAGCAGTCAGATATATTATTTGCTTATATGCAGAGTGACAATCCTTCAGGTATTGGACTTACATTAGAAGTAGGATATGCAAGAGCATTAGATAAATCAATAATTTTAGTAGATGAAAGATCAAAAAATGACGAAGCATTTGCAAATAGATTTAAAATTGTAAGAGAAAGTTCCTCGATAGTTTTCGATAATTTAGAGGATGGTATTAATTTTTTGAAAAAAATTAAAAATGGTATTATTGTGTTGTAATCATACTTTTAATATTCTTACTGATGAGAGTTCTATAGACTGGCCAACAATTATTTCAAGTGCTGGAGCAATTATTGTTGGAGTATTAGCATTATGGTTCTCTCATAAACAAACAAAAATTGCTCTTTTAGCTAAAAAACAAGATGAAGAAAGAGCAGAGATAAGAAAAAAGTTAGACGAACTGTACGGACCACTTCTACAACTTAGAATGAAGAGTAATCTTCTATATCAAAAATTCAGTGAGAGTTTTAGGGCTTCTGATCAAAACTTTTCGACGTTACTTTATCTTTTAAATCATCATGCTTTCACTGGAAATGACAAAATACTAATAGAAGAGATTATTAAGATAGGCGCCTTAACAGAACAGCTAATTCATGAAAAGGCTGGTTTAATAGATGATACAAATTTACGAACAATAATTTTTCCTCGAGCAACCACACACTTTTTAGTTTTGAGATTAGCCTATCAAGGAGCACTGACTGGAGATATAAATAAATTCAAAAGCTTGACTTTTCCAAAAGAACTTGATATGTTACTTGAAAAAAGAAAAAGTGAACTTGAAGAAAAACTAAACAACTTATATCTATAGCCCTTCCTCAAGTCCATTTAATATTTAAATATCATTTAAAATATCTGAAATATTTCCTTCAAAAGAAATTTTTGAAGCATATCCTGTTTTTAGTTTATTTATATCTTGAGGACTCATGATTTCATTATTGAATAAGTATTTAAGCATTAAAAAAGTGACCGCATCAGAATTCATGATCATACTTTTATTTACAGGATTCCATATAACATAATGCCAAGGAGCTGAATCTAAATTTAAATTAATTTGATTAAATCTATCAAAAATATCATCAAACGAGATGTCTTCTGTACTATAAATATCTAAGGCAACCTTAACTAACGGCAGAAAACCAACTGGTCTAAAAATTAAGTTACCTCCATTTTCATTATTTCTATAATTTGTTGCTGGATTTTCATTTTCATCAATCAAAATATAATCTGAGATAACATTAATTTTAGTTTTAAAACTATTCCAAAAATTACATAAAAATATTTCAAATTCTTCAATTTGTATTTTCTCTGGTCTAAATTTTAAATAAGTATCAATATTTGTTTTCGTTGGCTTAATTCCTTTTTTCTTTTTTAAAAATATTTTAAGTACTTCTAAATTTGCTTGATAAAAAGTTATAATAGACGTTATAGCTGTTTTATTTGTTGAAGGAATGGCTTTTTGTTTTGCATTAATAACTCTTTTACCAGTAAAAACCGGATACTCTTCTAATAACTTTCTAGTTAAAATTGCAACAATATCATCTTCATCTAGAGCTATTATATCATCTTTTGATACAGGCTTAGCATATCTATTCAAAGTAGAGAACAATCTTCTAGTTTTTTGTTTACCTTCATCTGTATTTGAATGACCTATAAAAATTGCTGCAATTTTTTGATTTTTTAACTCAGGGTTTTCTAACAACGCTGCTTTTATGCCTTCAACTCTGTGCTGCCCATCAACAGGAAAAACTTTATGATTCCCAGGAAATTCCAACAATCCCATTTGGTAAGTTTCAATATCATTATATTTAAATTCTATTTCTTTCCAGTCAGGATAATCATCATATACAGCTAACACTAACGAATTGAAAAACATTTCTGGCTGTCCAACTATATAGTCCTTAATACTTAAAAAATTATTTGTAATGCTTCTTTGAATTAAATCTTTCAATCCTTCAGATTGGTGTAAATTATTATCAATCTTTGATACAAAGTCTCTAACTTGCTCAAAAGTTAGTGTTGTAACATAGTAATCCCATATACCTATCTTGGCTCTTATTGCTGGTATTCTCATTGCTGAAATGCTTTAATTGATTCTCTTATTTCTTGATCTGGTATTTCATCATTCATCGGTAGTAATAAACTATTAATTAACTTTTTTTCGAAATCAACTATATCATCATTATCATCAATTTCTTTATAAGCTAAATACAAATCCTTTCCCCAATAATTAATCATCTTAGTTATTTTGGGTCTTTCATTATCTCTAGCAAACTTAGTGTAATACTCGCGACATCTTTTTCTTAAATTCTGACCATCAGTTAATTGAGCTCTTCCTATGTAAAAAGGATATTCAGTTATCCCTGTTAAAATATTACATTTTGCAAAAAAAAGATATAAACCACCTCTATCATTAGGCAAATTTTCTATTTCTTCCGAAAATCCATTTGCATCATCATTTAGATATTTTATTATGTTCCAAGTATCAAAATTTAAATCTATTTGACCCAAATTATACCTAGTCCACAAACTACTATGTAATTTATAGGTAACTCTTCTTAAATCAATCTGCTCTCCTAATTCAAATGCTGATGTTTGCATACGTTTTATTTTTCAAATATAGTTATTTTTATTCCTCTAATGCCCCCATTAATTGCTCCATACCAAAGTTTAAT
>Ga0209373_10005047_pt1 | contig 11016 bp, 18 predicted proteins | sample Higcelweek5metaG_FD_187173 | JGI IMG/M metagenome (GOLD analysis project Ga0209373, IMG submission 187173) | Freshwater pond sediment microbial communities from the University of Edinburgh, under environmental carbon perturbations - High... | ecosystem: Environmental > Aquatic > Freshwater >... | reverse complement strand
TTATATCCTTGTCGAACAGTTATTTTAGGTGATATACCATATATTTCTTTTACTAAACTAAATATTCTTCTAGCAACAGAATTATTTTCAGTAGCTATTTTAATATTTTTATCAATAATACCAATATTTTTAATAATGGCTGATAACTCACTTACTTTTTCTGTTTCTTCTGTTTTTAATTTACTTACTTCATTTTTAACTGTACTAGTAAAAGACATATGGCACCTCCTATCTAATTAAATATCCATATATATCTAAGGATAATTTTTCTACTTTGTGTCTTATTATTTCAGACTCTATTGTAACATAATTATTTTCTATTAATTCTATTCCTTTAATATTTTTTTTATCTAATATTACTTCATCTTTTTGTTCTAATGTTTCATATTTTAATAAAGTTTCTTTTGGAATTTTTCCATTGTTAGCTAAAACAACTTCTATTTTTTTATTACCTAAATATTTATTAATTTCTGATATATGATCACTTACTTTATAATCATCTGTTTCTCCAGGTTGAGTCATCATATTACAAATATACATTAATTTTGAACTACTTTTATCTATAGCATCTACTATTTCTTTACTTAATAAATTAGGAATTATACTTGTATATATACTACCCATGCTTAGTATTATTAAATCAGCTTCTTCTATAGCTTGTATAGCTGATGGATTAATATTAACTTCTTCTTTATAATAAACTTTTGATATTTTTTTATCACAAAGAGTAATATTATGTTCTCCTTCGATAGTACTTCCATCTGTCATTTCTCCCATTAAGGTAACACAGTCTTCAGTTAAAGGAATTATTTTACCTTTTAATTTTAAAACTTTCCCAATTGTTTCAATACCGTCAGACATATTTCCTGTTATATTTGAAAGAGCTGTTAATAGCAGATTACCTACATTATGCCCATTTAAATCACTAGTAGTTTTAAACCTATAATCTAATAATTCTTCAAATAAAGGTTCTGTTTCTGAAAGTGATACTAAAACTTTTCTAATATCTCCAACAGCTACTGTATTAAATTCTTTTCTAAGTCTACCTGTATTTCTTCCATCATCGCATACTGATACAATAGCTGAAATATCAAGTGGAAATAATTTTAATCCCCTAAGTAAAGTGGACATCCCTGTTCCTCCACCTAAAACAACAACATTTTTCATATTAATCACCTTTATTTATTATACTATAAAAAAGCATCTATTTCTAGATGCTATATTTTAAAATACTACTGAGATAATATACTCAATTATTGATATTATTGCTAATAATTGACCAATACTTATTAAAAGACTATCTCCTTCTTTTTTTCGTATTTTTTGACCATACATTATAACAATAAAAGCCATTATTACCTGAACAACTTTAACCTCTATTGCAAAGCTACAAACTAGTGTAGCTATACCTAAGATAAAAACTAAGAACTTTCCCATATTTCCTCCTCTATTAGATTGAAATAGTATACTCTGTTGCGCTAGTTATTGTGATTGTTACTGATGATATTAATGAACCTGATTCTATATCAATAAATTTATTTGATACTCCATCTAATTTTAAACTATTTGGAATATTTGGAAACAAATCATTGATTGTAAGAACTTTAGGATAAACTGTTGTATTATCAAATTTTGCCATTGTTTTTTTAGCTAGAAAATCTAACAATTTATCTGTTGTGTCTATAACTTGATATGTATATTTATAAGATGAATTATTATTTTCATCAGCTGGTATTTCACTGCATTTTACTACTACAAATACATATTCAGTAAAGTCTTCTCCTGTTTTATTATTATATAAACCAGAATCTATATATGCATCTGTTTGTAATGTTGGTAAAAATAAATATATGTATTCATCTGATCCATCTTTTACTATTTGTAAATCAGTAGTTGTTATTTTACTGTTATTTGTTAGATAGTCACCTATCCAGTTTTTAGCTGAACTTTCAATTGAATCAATTTGTAATTCATATAAATCAACTTTAGATTTTTTTATGTAATTTATAACATTATTTGTTACTATAAGAGCTATAATTGAAAGAACAATTAAAGAAGCTACTAATTCTATTAATGTAAATCCTTTGTTTTTCATAATTACACTCCCTTTGCTTTTTGAATTTTGTAAACCATTTTAAGTAATAGTTTTCTTGGTACAAATTTTGTAAAAAAAGTTGATATTTTCATTACAAATCCAGGAACTATTACTGTTTTTTTTCTAAACATTTTTTTAATTGCATATTTTGCTACATAGTCTGCTTTTAAAGCTTTAACACTAAAGTTTGTTTTAGCTACTTCATTAAACTCTGTATCTACAGGGCCTGGGCATAGAGCTCCAATATATACTTTACTACCAATTGTATTTAACTCTCCACTTATCGCTTCTGTAAGCCTTAAAACATACGCTTTTGAGGCATAATATGTTGCCATTAAAGGTCCGGGCATAAAAGCTGCAGAAGAAGCTACATTTAATATATATCCACTATCTTTTTTAATAAAATCTTTTAAAAATAATTTTGTTAAGATATGAACTGCTTTTATATTTGTATCAATCATTTCTAATTCTTTTGAAAGATCTGTTTCATCAAAGTTTCCAATTAATCCAAATCCAGCATTATTAACTAAAATATCAATGTTTCTATTTCTTACTTCTTTATATAATTCAATACAGTTTTCACTTAAAGAAATATCCATCACAATAATATCAATATTTGTTTTTAATTGATTTTTTAATTCTTCTAATTTTTCTTTTCTTCTAGCTACTAGAATAAGATCATAACCTAAATTACTTAAATAAATAGACATTTCTTTTCCAATTCCTGAAGATGCTCCTGTTATTAAAGCTATCATAGTATCACCATATTCATTATATAATAATTATAACTATATTTCAATGATATAAATATACAAAAAAAAGATACTATTTAGTATCTCCTTCTACTAATTCTAAAATAACCATTAATGCGTCATCACCTTGACGTTCAGTTAATTTTAAAATTCTTGTATATCCACCATTTCTGTTTGCAAAACGAACAGCTAAGTCATCAAAAACTTTTTTAACAGCTGCTTCATCATTTTGTAAGAAAGCTAATGCTTGTCTTCTTGAAACTAATGAACCTTTTTTACCGTAAGTAATCATTTTATCAACAAATTTTCTAGCTTCTTTAGCTCTTGTTTCTGTTGTTTCAATTTTTTCATGCATAATTAAGTTTCTAGTTAAGTTAGCTAGCATACTTCTACGATGTTTATTACTACGTCCTAATTTTCTATAAGCCATATTAAATCCTCCTAACTGTTAGTCTTCGTCACGGAATTTAAGTCCCATGTCTTTGATCTTGTCAATAACTTCTTTTAAAGATTTTTTACCTAAATTACGTATTTTCATCATTTCTAATTCAGTTTTTTCTGTTAAATCACCTAAGCTACTAACACCTGCTCTTTTTAAACAGTTGTAAGCTCTAACTGAGAAATCTAAATCATCAATAGATGTTTCTAGTTTTTTAAGTTTGCTATCTTCTTGTTTAGCATTCATAACACCAGTTGTATCAGCAATATCACTTAAATCAGTAAGGATATTTAAATGTTCAATTAATATTTTTGCTCCTAAAGCCATAGCTTCTTCTGGACGAACTGATCCATTAGTATAAACATACATAATAAGTTTATCATAATTTGCATCTTGTCCAACACGAGCAGATTCAACATCATAACTGATTCTTTCAATTGGTGAGTATAAAGCATCAATTGGAATAAACCCAATTTTGTTATTTTCAACATATTTTTTATTTTCATTTGATGGAACATAACCTCTACCATTAGATATAATTATTTCCATGTCTAATTTTCCACCTTTTGAAAGTGTTGCAATTACTTGATCTTTATTAATTATTTCAATATCTGGATCTACAACGATATCTCCAGCTGTAATAACTCTTTCTTCATTAACTGAAATACGAGCAATTTTATCTTCTCCAGTGAAATTTTTAACAACAACATTTTTTAAATTTAAAATTATTGATGTCACATCTTCAACAACCCCATCGATTGTTTGAAATTCGTGCATAACTCCTTCGATTTTTACAGCTACTATTGCACTACCAGGCATGCTTGAAAGCATAACTCTTCTTAATGCATTTCCTAAAGTTGTACCAAAACCTCTTTCAAGGGGTTCTAGTTCAAATTTTCCATAATTACTATTTTCTATATAATCTGTTATTTTGTAAATTGGTTTTTCAAAGTTTAACAATTTAACACACTCCTTTTCTTTTATCCACGTGGACGTTTTGGTGGACGACATCCGTTATGTGGTACAGGTGTTACATCTGTAATTGATAAAATTTCTAGACCAGCAGTTTGTAATGAACGAATTGCTGTTTCGCGTCCAGAACCTAATCCATTAGCTAAAACTACTACTTTTCTCATTCCCATATCATAAGCTGTTTTACCAGCTGCTTCTGCAGACATTCCTGCTGCGAATGGAGTAGATTTTTTACTACCTTTAAAACCTAATGTTCCAGCTGAAGCCCAACTGATTGCATTTCCTTCAGTATCACATAGTGTAACTATTGTGTTATTGAAAGTTGAATGAATGTATGCTCTTCCTTCTGGTACATTTTTCTTAACTTTACGTTTTCTTGGTTTATAAGCCATTTATATACCCTCCTTTTAAAGTCTTAATTATTTTTTCTTATTAGCTACTGTTTTACCTTTTCCTTTACGAGTTCTAGCATTTCTACTAGTTCTTTGTCCTCTAACAGGTAAACCTTTTTTATGACGAGTTCCTTCATATGAATTTATTTCCATTTTAGTTTTAATATTCATATTAATTTCACGTCTTAAATCACCTTCGATTGTATGATTTTCAATTTCTGAACGAATTTTTGTTAATTCATCTTCACTAAGTGATCCAGCTTTTTTGTTAACATCAATGTTAGCAGCTTTTAAAATTTGATTTGACAAACTTCTACCAACACCAAATACATAAGTTAAAGCTATTTCAATTCTCTTATTATTTGGTATATCTACACCTTTAATACGTGCCATAAAACACCTCCTATTTTTTAACCTTGTCTTTGTTTATGTTTTGGGTTCTTGCAAATTATTCTTACAATCCCATTTCTTTTGATAACTTTACAATCTGGACAGATTGGTTTTACTGATGGTTTAACTTTCACAATATCCCTCCTATTTTCTATAGGTTATACGCCCACGTGTTAAGTCATATTCTGACAATTCTAGTACTACTGTATCGCCTGGTAAGATGCGAATGTAATGCATTCGGATTTTACCAGAAACGTGAGCTACTACAGTATGCTTGTTGGCAAGTTCCACTCTGAATTGACCTCCAGGTAAAACATCCATAACCTTTCCTTCTACTTCAATTGCAGAAGATTTTTTTGGAACAGCTTCTTCTACAACAGGTTTTTTCTTATTAACATATTTCTTTGGCATATTCTCACCTCTTTGTTAAAATTTCATACCCATCTTTTGTAACAAGAATTGTATGTTCATAGTGTGCTGAAGGAAGTCCGTCGTCTGTTACGATTGTCCAATCGTCATCTAACATAGCTACACCAGCTTTACCCATGTTTAACATTGGTTCTACTGCTATAGTCATTCCTTCTTTTAATGTCGCTCCAGTATTTTTTTTACCATAATTAGGAATATCCGGATCTTGATGAACTTCGCTACCTATGCCATGTCCAACAAGTTCTTTAATTACACCTAAATTATATTTATTAGCGATATCTTCAATTGCATTTCCAATATCTCCTACTTTTGCTCCATCTTTTATAACAGATAATCCTGCATATAAAGCTTCTTCAGTTTGTTCCAGTAATCTTTGTCTATTAGGACTAATATTACCTACTGGATAAGTCCATGCTGAATCTCCGTGATAACCTTTGTAACATGCTCCTATATCTAGGGTTACAATATCTCCATTTTTCAATTTTCTCTTTCCTGGAATTCCATGTACTACTTCATCATTAACTGATATACATATAGTACCTGGAAAACCATAAAGATTTTTGAAAGAGGGAGTCGCATCTGAATTTATAATAAAATCATTTGCTAATTTATCTAATTCTTTTGTTGTGATACCTGGTTTAATATATTCTATTAAATACTTATGAGTATTTCCAACTATTTCGCCTGCTTTACGCATTAGCTCAATTTCCCTATTAGATTTTATACTAATCATTGAATAGAGATTCTATTTGTTCAAATATTTCTTCTTTTGTTAAAGAGCTATCTATTTGGAACAAATTACCTTTATCTTTATAGTACTTAATAAGTGGTTCAGTTTCTGTTAAATAAGTTTCATATCTTTTTTCAAATGTTTCATTATTATCATCAGATCTCTTAACAAGACTTGATTGACATTCATCACAAATTCCTTCTGTTATAGGTTTTAAATCATCTAATTGATCATTAAAAACGCTACCACATTTTGGACAAGATATTCTACCAACAATACGTTTTTTAGCTTCTTCTTTATCAATATGTAAATATATAACATAATCTAAATGTTGATTTAAATCTGTTAATATTTCATCAAAAGAAACAGCTTGACTTACGTTTCTTGGAAAACCATCTAAAACATAGCCTTCTTTTATATTATCTAGTTTTTTAGTTAACAAATCTAAAATAATAGAATCACTAACTAATTTTCCAGATGACATAATTTCTTGAATTTCCTGATTTCCACTATTAACTTCTTCTCTAAGTAAGTCTCCAGTTGATATATGTGCTAAATTGTATTTATCACATACTAACTTAGATTGAGTTCCTTTGCCTGCGGCTGGTGGTGCGATAAAAATTATACTTCTCATCTTCTTACACCTCTTGTATAGTTTCTTGTAACTAATTCACTTGATAATTGACGATATATCTCAAGAGCTACACCTACAACTATTATTAAACTAGTACCTCCAACACTAACACTAGATGGTAGAGATGGTATTAAATTGAATAATACAGGTATTGCTGCTATTATTGCTAATGCACCTGCTCCTAATGTAGTTATTCTTTTTAATACTGTATTTAAATGCGTTACTGTTTCATCTCCCGGTCTTACCCCTGGAATAAATCCACCATTTTGGTTTATATTTTCAGCTAATTCTTTTGGTTTTAGTTGAAAGAATGTATAAAAATATGTAAATGAAAATATACAAATTATATATAATATAAATCCTACTACTGATGTTAAAGATAGATAATTACTTACAAATAATGTAAGACTATCATTATTAATTACTCCTGCAAGTACACCCGGTACTGAAACAATAATTGATGCAAATATTACTGGGATTACCCCCGCTGAGTTTAATTTAAATGGAATATAATTCTTATTTGTTTTTGAACTACTAATAGATTTATTTGCATATTGAATTGGAATTCTTCTTTCAGAAGTTTCCACATATACAACACCTAATATAATAGATACATAAACTACTAAGAATAATACGAATTTAAATATTCCAAATACTCCTAATTGAACTGTTGAAAAGTCTACTAAACTAGTCCATGTTTGATAAAACATGCTTGGTATACTAGAAATTATCCCAGCCATTATGATTACTGAAATTCCGTTTCCTATTCCTTTTGAAGTTATTTGATCTCCTAACCATAATAACAATGCAGTACCTGCAGTTAATATGATAGCAAATGACAAGTATTCAACAGGTGTTCCATCTGCAACAAATGCAAATGAGAATATATACCCTTGAAGAAATGCCAAGACAATACCTAAATATCTAGTTATTTTGTTTAACTTAGTTCTTCCGGTACCACCTTGCTTAGATAATTCTGAAAAATAAGGAACGATGTCAGCTTGTAATAATTGAACAATAATTGACGCTGTTATATAAGGCATAACACCTAAAGCGAATATAGAAAATTTTTCTAATGCGCCTCCACCCATAGCATTGATTAATTCTAGGAAGCCTAGTTTATCAGTACCTAATGATGCAGCATCAATTCCTGGAACTATAATTGCAGTCCCCAATTTAAATACGAACAAAGCGAAGAAAGTAAATAATATTTTCTTTCTTATATCCTTATTCTTGGGATTAAATATTTGCTTAAATTCTGCAAACATTTTAAATCACCTCTGCTTTTCCACCTAATTTTTCTATTTGTTCTCTGGCTGCTTCTGAGAAATTACTAGCTTTAACAGTTAATTTTTTCTCTAATGTTCCGTAGCCTAATACTTTAATACCATCTAATTGGTTTTTAACAAATCCCATGTCTTTTAATAATTCTGGAGTTACTTCAACTCCGTTTTCAAAGCTATTTAAATCACTTAAGTTAATTACTGCATATGTAGTTTTAAATCTTGCATTAGAAAATCCTCTTTTTGGTAAACGTCTAAATAATGGAAGTTGTCCACCTTCAAAACCAGGTCTAACTCCTCCACCACTTCTGGCGTTTTGTCCTTTATGTCCTTTACCACTTGTTTTTCCAAGTCCACTACCAGTACCACGTCCAACTCTTTTACGAGTTTTAGTTGCACCAACAGCTGGTTGCATAGTATGTAATTTCATTAGATTTCCTCAACTTTCATACCACGAAGTTTTGCTACGTGTTCAATAGTTTTTTGTGATTTTAATGCTTCTAAAGTTGCATATGCCATATTAAGTTTTGTGTTTGATCCTAGTGATTTAGATAAGATATCTTTAACTCCTGCAAGTTCAAGTACGGCTCTAACTGGTCCTCCAGCTTTAACTCCTGTACCTTCAAATGCTGGTTTTAGCATAACTTTACTAGCTCCTCTAACACCAATAGCTTCATGTGGGATTGTTCTTTCATCAACTAATGATATAGTTGTGATATTTTTTGTTGCTGCTTGAACAGCTTTTTTAATTGCATCCGGTACTTCATTAGCTTTACCAGTACCTAGACCAACTTTACCTTTTCTATCTCCAACAACTACTGTTGCTGAAAAACGGAAATGACGACCACCTTTAGTAACTTTTGTTACTCTGCCAATATTAATAACTTGTTCTTCATATTGTTTTGGGCGTGGCTCTCTTCTTCTAGTTTCCATTAATACCCTCCTTTAGAATTCTAATCCTTCTTCACGTGCTGCTTCAGCTAATGCCTTAACACGTCCATGATATAGGTATCCACCTCTATCAAAAACTACTTTGATAATTTTTGCTTCTTTAGCTCTTTTAGCTAATAATTCACCAACTTTAGTTGCTGCTTCAACGTTTCCACCATTTGATAATTTTAAATCTTTATCAATTGAAGAAGCGCTTACTAAAGTAACACCTATTTCATCGTCAATGATTTGAGCAAAAATGTTATTATTTGATCTGAATACGTTTAATCTAGGTGTACTTGATGTACCACTGATTTTTGCTCTAACACGTGCGTGTCTAGCTTTACGTACTTCATTTCGAGCTACTTTATTAATCATAGTATTACTCTCCTTTATATTAATTATTTAGCTGCTTTTTTACCATCTTTACGACGAACAATTTCGCCTTTATAACGAATTCCTTTACCTTTATATGGTTCTGGTTTTCTTATTTTTCTGATGTTTGCAGCGAATTCACCAACTTGGCATTTATCAATACCTTTGATAACTAATTCAGTATTACTTATACCTTCAACAGTTAATCCTGCTGGAATTTCTACAACAACTGGATGAGAGAATCCTGCAGTAATGTTAATTAAATTACCTGTTATATTAAAACGGTAACCAACACCTACAGCTTCTATTCCTTTTGTGTATCCTTCTGTTACACCAATAATCATATTATTGATATTTGCGTTTGCAGTTCCGTGAAAGTTTTTGAAATTATCGTTTTTTCTTTCAACTGTAACTTCATTATCTTTAACGATTACTGTAATATTTTTGTTAACTTCAGTAGAAAGTTCGCCTTTAGGACCTTTTACTGTAACGATATTACCGTCAACTGTAACTGTAACGTTTTCTGGTATAGCTAATATTCTATTCCCGATACGACTCATATTAATCCTCCTTGCTTTCTACCACACGTAAGCTAAAACTTCTCCACCTAATGATTCTTTTTTAGCTTCTTTAGCTGTCATTAAACCTTTAGATGTAGAAACTATTGCAATTCCAAGACCATTTAGAACTCTTGGAAGTTCACTAGCTTGTGCATAAACACGTAATCCTGGTTTAGAAATTCTTTTTAATCCAGTAATTACACGTTCTTTATTTTCCCCATATTTTAAATCAAGAACAATCATGCTTTGAACATCACTTTTCTTAATTTTGTAGTCGCTTATAAATCCTTGTTCTTTTAGGATTCTAGCTATTTCTACTTTTATTTTAGAAGCTGGGACTTCAACTTCTTTATATCTAAGTACATTAGCATTACGAATTCTCGTAAGCATGTCTGCAATTGGATCTGATATTGTTCCCATACACTACCTCCTTCTTTAATTTACCAACTTGATTTTGTAACACCTGGTATTTGACCTTTATATGCTAATTCTCTAAAGCAAATACGGCAAATTCCATATTTTTTAAGTACTGCATGTGGTCTTCCACATCTTTGACAACGAGTATATCCACGTACTTTAAATTTTGGTTCTCTTGATTGTTTTACAATCATACTTTTTTTAGCCATAATATCCTCCTATTTCATAGTTATTTTTTAAATGGCATACCAAGCCCTTTTAAAAGAGCAAATGCTTCTTGGTTTGTTTTTGCTGTTGTAACAAAAACTATATCCATACCACGCACTTTAACAACGTTATCAAATTCTATTTCTGAGAAAATTAATTGTTCATTAAGACCTAGAGTATAGTTACCTCTACCATCAAATGCTTTTGAAGATATTCCTCTAAAATCTCTTACACGTGGTAATGTTACACTAATTAATTTATCTAAAAAGTTATACATTTGTTCTCCACGTAATGTAACTTTACAACCAATTGGTTGATCTTCTCTTACTTTAAATCCAGCTATAGCTTTTTTAGCTTTAGTTGAAACTGGTTTTTGTCCTGAAATTATTTCAAGATCAGCCATAGCAGCAT